>Ga0210390_10005166_pt1 | contig 10961 bp, 11 predicted proteins | sample IncBWH11OmetaG_FD_161050 | JGI IMG/M metagenome (GOLD analysis project Ga0210390, IMG submission 161050) | Forest soil microbial communities from Barre Woods Harvard Forest LTER site, Petersham, Massachusetts, United States - Inc-BW-H-11-O ... | reverse complement strand
TCATTTCCTCCACCTTCTCCGCTTCCAACTTTCCAAGTTCCGCATGGGCGCCACCTACACCCAGCGCTTCGAACAACCGCTCCTCCAGGCCACTCAAAGCCATTTGGAAGCTCTCTACGCCGAGTTAATCGCACCGTTGCTCGTTCATCTCCAAGCGAAACACTTGATCTTCGTCCCCCACGGACCGCTTCACTTTCTCCCCTTCCATGCCCTCAAAAATGGAGACACCTATCTCTGCGACACCCACACCATCTCTTACGCCCCCAGCGCCACGGTCTTTACTATCTGCCAAGCGAAAGTTCCCAACAACATGTCCACTTCCCTCGTCATGGGCATCCCAGACGAACGCGCTCCTCAAATCTTGGATGAGGTGCAATCTGTCGCCTCCATCCTGCCTAAAGCGGAACTCTTCCTTGGCACCCAAGCCACCACTGACGCCCTCAGAAAAAAGGGGTCCCAAAGCGCCCTGCTCCACATTGCCACCCACGGTGCCTACCGCCAAGACAACCCCATGTTCTCCGGCATCCGCCTCGGCGATGGCTACCTTAACCTCTACGATCTCTACCAGATGCGCCTATCCACCCGCCACGTCACTCTAAGCGGCTGTGCCACCGGGATGAACTTTGTCGCCGCCGGTGACGAACTCCTCGGTCTTCAGCGCGGTCTCTTTTGCGCCGGGGCAGCCTCTCTTCTTCTCTCCCTCTGGGATGTCCACGATCGCAGCACCGCCGAACTCATGCAGTCCTTTTACAAAGGCTACATGGAATCCAATAACATGGCCGTATCGCTTCAGTCAGCCATGAGGCAACTCCGCCAGGAAAACCCCCACCCCTATTTCTGGGCTCCCTTCGTCCTTGTCGGCCAAATAACTGAAAATAGAAGCGTTAAGTAATTCCATCCAGGCTATATTTTCGGAAGTCCCGGCTCCCCTTACGCTATGGGTGAAGTTGAATCCTTGCCGCCGCTGGGGAGCGGATAGGCAGAGAGGGAAATTAGGGGGGATTTGAAATGAAGCACTTTGCAACACAGGAGTGGGTTGATTTCGTGAACCACGTAGCCTCAAACGACCAGCAGGCGGCAATGCAGAAACACCTCGCAACTGGTTGCAAACGCTGCACGGAGACAGTTTCGCTATGGCAAAAGGTCAGCAAAACGGCAGCCGTAGAGGTGAGTTATCAGCCTCCCCCGGACACCGTGCGCCTAGCCAAAGCAGCCTTCGTAACATCGGGCTTGGCCCAGACGAAGAAGGAATCGAAAGGCCTCATCGAAGTTCTGTTCGACAGCTTCCAGCAACCAGCCCTCGCTGGCGCTCGTTCGGTCGTTATAGGAACAAGACAAATGCTTTATAGGGCGGACCCGTTCCAAATCGACATCCAGATCGAGCCCAAGCTTGGCAGCAACCGCTTGGTCATTACCGGCCAGTTGCTCGATCTCAGCCATCCCGGCGTCATCGGCCGCGACATTCAAGTAACCCTTTCCAATCACCGCGGAAGCACTGTCCTTGCCGCGACCAATCAGTTTGGCGAGTTCTCTGGCGAAGTCGAAAACTCCGGCGATCTTGAGCTTTCCATCCCCGGCGAGGGCGAGAAGCCCATCGTCATTTCCTTGCGAAATGCTCTGGGGAATTTACAAGGAGACAAGTCTTGAACTTGGCCTCCGGAACCTATTTTACGAGGGAGTCCCATTTTGGTACGGAAGTACCAAAATCCCTTGTAACTTTTGTCTGGCACCAAGAAACCACCCGTACCATTTGCCCAAAAGAAAGATTCCGCAAGACTTAGCGGGTATCCCTTTGTGCGAATGTGCGCTGGTTCAGAAGCAGGAGACCCCAAAAGGGACTAACAAACTATGAAACGTTACCTCAGCGTTTTCGTGATCCTAGTTGCTCTTTTCGCCCTGGCCGCAACCCCGGCTGCAGCTCAGAACCGCTACATTGTTCGCACATCCGGAGGCTTAGGCTCCGTTCTAAAGCTTTGCCTGGCCGCAAACTGCCAAGTCCAAGGCTCATTGGATGGCAACCTTGGCCAGAACTTCCTGGTGACCTCGTCTGGCAATCTAATCACGAATCTTCTCAGCTTCGCCTTGAATCTCCTCGAACAATTGCTAGGAATTGAGAGCGTCGAGGCCGATCGGCTCTTGCCGCTCCCGCAGCGGCCCATTAACACGATTCCCTCAGGGCTGTACGACACGGCTCCGGTCAACTACTACGGGACCGTGGTCACGCACGGATATGCCGCACAACCCGCCGCTCAGATTATTCGGCTAACCGATGCCCAGAATGGCTTCAACATCGCAGGTTCCGGAATCGTGGCCGTCATAGATACGGGAGTAGATGTCAACCACCCTGTTCTCGTTCCAGTCCTGCTGCAAGGCTACGACTTTACCCGCAATCAACCGGGTGCCTCCGAATGGCTCGATGTCCCTCAATTGGATCCGGACGCCAGCAGCGATTCCCAGAATCAGCAGCCCGTCTTCGTTCAGCAATCCAGCGCGGCCGTGCTCGATCAATCCTCGGCGGCGGTCCTCGATAACGGTGGCAGTTCCACCTCCGACTTTGGCCATGGCACCATGACAACTGGCCTTATTCACTTGGTCGCCCCAAAAGCCAAAATCCTTCCTCTGAAAGCATTTACCTCCAACGGCCAAGGCTACCTCTCTAACATCGTTGCGGCGCTCTACTACGCCGTCCAACATAACGCCAATGTCGTAAATATGAGCTTCGACGTATCCGCCCCGTCGCAGGCTCTCTCACAGGCAATCTCTTACGCCAACCACTCTGGCCTCGTTCTCGTGGCCGCAGCCGGCAATGAAAGTACCAGCGCCCCCGTCTACCCGGCCGCCCTCAACAGCAGCGTCATGGGTATCGCTTCCACAACCGATTACGATACTCGCTCTACTTTCTCCAACTACGGCAACACCGACGTTTGGATCGCTGCCCCCGGCGAATACGTCATCAGCACTTTCCCCGGCGGCACTTACGCTGCCGCTTCCGGAACCTCCTTCAGCTCACCTTTGGTTGCTGGCTCGGCCGACTTGCTCCTGAGCGCGAAGCCATCCCTCAACCAAAAGAGCGCAGCCAGCGCATTCTCTCATGCCATCCAGCTCACGCCCGACCTCAACCACGGCCGCCTGGACGTCTATCAAGCCGTCTCGGCCTGGGTGAATAGTTCGAGCGGAAATTCGTGGTAACAAGCATGTCTGACCAGTGGATTCCGGCGCTCAACGTAGGCTCCAGCCTGCGAGGGGCGCCGGATTCGCTCCGCATCAAGCAGGTCGAAGAGCAAGTCTCCGCCCTCCGCAGCTCGGTCATCTGCGCTTTCAACCAGCTTCTGGACTTGAAGGATCTCAATACCGGCGTCCACAGCACTCGCCTCGCCGAATGGGGCATGCGCGTCGGCCAAGAACTCGGCCTCGACGAAGCCGAACTCCAGAACCTCGAAGTCGCCGCGCTTCTTCACGACATCGGCAAAGTCGGAGTCCCAGACTCCATCCTAAAAAAGCCAGGGAAATTGGACGACGAAGAATACGCCCTGATGAAAAAGCATCCCGAATACGGCTGGGCCGTTTTGCGCATGCTTCCGGGATTCGAACGCGCCGCTCTCGACATTCTCCACCATCACGAATCGTTTGATGGCAAAGGCTACCCGGCCGGCCTAAAGGAAACGGAAATTCCGATCGTCTCGCGCATCGTAACGGTCATCGACGCCTTCGATGCCATGGTCTCTTCCCGCCCCTACCGCAAAGGCCTTCCCCACGAAGAGGCCGTCCGCCGCCTCATTCAGTGCAGCGGCACGCAATTCGACTCCGTCGTTGTGCAGTGCTTCTTGTCCTTCGCCCAAGCGGAAATGGCCACCGTCTTCGCCGCCGCGGGCACATCCGTCTCCTCAGCCCTCTAAGCCATTTGTCCAATACCCGAGTTTGCGCTCTTACTATCCGGCCGTCGCTGCCTGTGCGCCGCGACGGAATTCCGCCAGCGCATTCAATATCCCCGGTCCATACAATTCGGTTTTCTTCTCGCCGAAGCCCGAAACATTCCGGAGCTCACCGAGGGATCGCGGCTTCACTCGGCAAAGCTCATCGAGCGAAGTGTCATGCATTACAACGTAGGCTGGGATGCCGCGTTCCTTTGCCGCTGTCCGGCGCCACTCCCGAAGGTATTCGCGCAGCTCAGGGTCAATGCCAACAGGCGAGCTACCACTCTTACCTACCGCAGCTACGCGCTTCTTCGCTCTCATCGTTGGCGTAGCCGCTGCCAGCCACTCCGGTTCTCCAACACACACATCGCAAGCCCCGCAAGAATTCCATTTGCGAATCTCTCCAAAATGGCTGCAAATTTGATGATGCCGGCACGTCCGCGCCTCCACGAACCTACGAATCTCGTGGTACCGCGTCCACGCGCGCCGTTTTTCCTCCTCGTCCTCCAACTGCTCCACGAAATACGTCAGCAATCCCACATCGCGCTTCTGCCAAAGCAAAATACAATCTGCCGGCTCGCCATCGCGCCCCGCCCGCCCCGCTTCCTGGTAATACTGTTCAATCGATTTCGGTAACGATAGATGAATCACCGCGCGCACCGCCGCCTTGTTGATCCCCAATCCAAACGCAATCGTCCCCACCAATACGCGCACTTCGTCCGACATCCAGCGCTCCTGATTCCGCCGCCGCATTTCGTTTTCCATTTTTCCGTGATAAGCAATCGCCGGGATTCCCTGCTCCGCCCAAAAATCCACCGTCTCCTCGACTCGCGCGATCGTCGGCGCGTACACAATCACGTTGCTCTCCGCATACTTCCGCATCGCCCGAATCAAAAGTTCTGCCTGCGTCTTACCCACGCATTCCTTCACGATGTACTGCAAATTCGGCCGGTGAAAGCTCGCAATATATTTATCCGGTTCGCGCAGCTTCAACTGTTCGATAATGTCGTGCCGCACCCGCCGCGTCGCGCTCGCCGTAAACGCCGCAATCGGCAATTCCGCAAAATGTTTTCGCAGAGAGCTCAGCTGCCGGTATTCCGGCCGGAACTCGTGCCCCCACTCCGAAATGCAATGCGCTTCATCAATCGCAAAAAAAGACACTGGCACGCGCCGCAGCCACCCAATCGTGTCCTCTCGCGCCAGCCGTTCCGGCGAAAGATACAAAAGCCGGTACGCTCCCGAGATCGCTTTCTGCAACACCCAGGACTGCACATCTCCCGCGAGCGTGCTGTTCAGTAACGCCGACGGAATCCCCATCTGCGTGAGCTGCGCCACCTGGTCCTGCATCAGCGCAATCAGCGGCGACACCACAATCACGGTTTTGTCCTGCAAAATCGCCGCCGGCAACTGATAGCAAAGCGATTTCCCGCCTCCCGTCGGCATCACCACGCAAGTGTCCCGCCCGCCCAGCAAACTCCTCACAATATTTTCCTGCAAAGGACGAAACGCCTCGTATCCCCAATACTTCCGCAGCGCTCCGAGCAGCTCAGTGTCCGAACTCATGCACCGAGTATAGATGCCGCGTGCGCCACGGTCCATGCAGACATATCTCTTGACGACATATCTCTTGACAATGGTGCGCCAAGGGCGTAACTCAACATCCGCAATCCATGCTTTCTATTTTGGGCGGCGGCAATCCAGGCTCTACAACTCTGCCTCCCGCAAGGAATTTTTCGCAGCTCAAGCAGTTCTGTATCATCGAGACGGAATCCCACATCCCTCTGGAGGACTGTCTGTGACTTGGAATCAAGTTTATGATCCCCTCGGCCATTGGTGGCTCTCCACGCTCGTCGCCGCTCTGCCCGTAGTCGTTCTTCTCGGCCTGCTCGCCGGTTTCAAAGTCCGCGCGCACGTCTGCGCCATCGCTGGCGCCGCCACCGCGATTCTCTGCGCCACGCTCGTCTTTCACATGCCCGCGCAGATGGCCGTCAGCAGCTTTCTCTACGGTTCCGCCTACGGCCTCCTCAAAATCGTCTGGATCGTTATCGGCGCCGTTTTTCTGTACGACATATCCGTCGAAACCGGCCAGTTCGAAATCATGAAGCAGTCCGTCGCCGCCATCACTCCCGACCGCCGCCTCCAACTTCTCCTCGTCGCCTTCTGCTTCGGCGCCTTCATCGAAGGCTGCGCCGGATTCGGCACCCCTGTCGCCATCGCCGGCGCTTTCATGATCGGCCTCGGCTTCAAACCCTTCCACGCCGCCGCGCTCAACCTCATCGCCAACACCGCCCCCGTCGCCTGGGGCGCCATCGGCACTCCTGTCCACGCCCTCGCCTCCGTCACCGCCCTCAACGAAAGCGACCTCAGCGCCATGATCGGCCGCATCCTTCCCATCACCGCCGTAATCGTCCCCTTCTGGCTAGTCCGCGCCATGGTCAGTTGGTCCGAGACGTGGGAAGTTTTTCCAGCCATCCTCGTCGTCGGCCTCTCTTTCGCTGGCACCCAATTCTTCTGGGCCAACTTCAAGGACAGCAATCTGGTGGACATCGCCGCTGGCGTCGTCTCTCTCATCGCCACCATGCTCTTTCTCCGCGTCTGGAAACCAAAACGCATCTGGCGCTTCGAAGGCGAGCGCGAAGAAGACGCCGCAAAAGTCGCTCGCAACGAAGTCGCCAAGCACTACACCGCCGGTCAAATCGCCAAAGCCTGGCTCCCCTTCGCCATCCTCTCGCTCTTCGTCCTAGCGTGGGGCCTGCCAAGCATCAAGCTCGCCATGAATAAAGCCACTACTCCCGCCTTCACCGTCGTCATGCCCGACGGCAAAAATCGCCCGGGCCCCGCCGGATGGGACTGGCCGTATCTCCACGCCAAAGTTTTCCGCACCGCTCCCGTCGTAGCAAAACCCGCCGCCGAAGCCGCCCGCTTCGACTTCAATTGGCTCACCGCCACTGGCACAGCCTGCTTCCTTGCGGCTCTTGTCGGAGGCCTCATCCTCGGCCTCAAGCCACTCAAAATGATCCAAATCTTCGGCGGCACACTCTTCCGCCTCCGCTTCGCCATCATCGCCATGACCTGCATGCTCGGCCTCGGCTACGTCACGCGCTACTCCGGCATGGACGCCGTCCTCGGCCTCGCCTTCACCCGCACCGGCTGGTTCTTCCCCTTCTTTGGCGCCTTCATCGGCTGGCTAGGAGTCGCCCTCACCGGCAGCGACACCTCCTCCAACGTCCTCTTCGGCGGCCTCCAAAAAATCACCGCCCAGCAGCTCAACCTCAGTCCCATCCTCATGTGCGCCACCAACAGCGCCGGCGGCGTCATGGGCAAAATGATCGACGCCCAATCCATCTGCATCGCCACCGCCGCCACCAACCAAGTCGGCCAGGAAGGCTCCATCTTCCGCTTCGTCTTCTGGCACTCCGTAGCCCTGGCCTCCATCGTCGGCGTCATCGTCATGCTCTACGCCTACGTCTTCCCCCAATTCATCCCCAACGGCTTGAACTTCATCCACTAGCGTCGTTGCATTTTCCGAAATTCGGGCACGCCACATCGTGCCTGTCATCAATAGGGTTCACATGTTCACGAGATTATTTGTCGAGTCGGTTCGTTCTCTTCGGGACCAGTTCAAGCCCCGGTGGGTAAATTAGACCGATGACGGCGTACACAATGAAATACAAGGGCATTGCGGTAATCGATGAAACCAGAATGAGAGTTACGCCCCTCAGACCGAAGTAGAAGCACATCCCCAGCGACGCAGCGAAGGTTACGGGTAGTGCCAATTTGACAGGCAATACTGAGCTCTTCAGGATTTCGCCGCATGAAGGGCATGGAAATCCGCCCGATTCCCATGTCGGAATCTGCTTGGGTGATATAGCTTCACTACAAGCCGGACATTTTTTATCGAATCGAGCCAAATGGCGCTGAAGTTTTCCCTTGCCGCGAATCCTGTTGCTAGGAACCAGTTCAAGCGGTACTGAGGACAACAAGCCGATTATCACGAACACGACAAAAGACAAAGGTACGGAGCATATCAATAAAATACCGATTGCAGTCCTACTTCGAAAGCCAAACAAGAAACAAGCGCCAATTGCAAGGAAGAGTGTGATTATCCATGCCCATTTGAGAGATGCGGTATTGGTGCGCAATAGTCGACCGCAAGTAGGACAAGGGAATCCGCCTCCTTGCCATATTGGCATGTGGCCAGGAGAAATCATTTCACCGCAGGATGGACATGGTTCGTCGTAGCGAGTCATACGCAGGTGATTGGCTCTTTTTAGAATCACTCTTGGGAATAGATAGAAGCCTATCGCCTGAACTGATCAGTTGTAAAGAAATTGCTTGCCTGCAACGAATTCCAGTATCCTTTCTCTCAGCCGAACATAAACTGGTCTCTCCTAACCGAACTCCGCGCAGTTATTTCGAAGGTGCGACTTTAAGTTGATTGCTCACGTTTTCTTGTCCGGCCACGCTCACAGCTTTGGCTTCCAGGTTGCCCTTCTCCTCTTCAGACTGCACTGGCCCCCGGAGCGTGACTTTGCCATGTTGAGTGAAGATTTTGATGTTGCGTCCGAAGGTAGAGAGGCTCTTATCGTGATGGATCGCTTTTCGGATTTTCTGCGTCAGGGCGCGGTCCGCGGGATTCATCTTCTGTTGATCCGCGGTAAGGCCCGTCTGCTCCTCGTTTAAGTTGGTGTTGTCTGGTGCCGGAGGCTGAGCATCCAGATGGCGCGGGACGAGTGCGGCCATCAATGACATGCCGAGAGCCAGCGAACCCAGAGTCAGAAGCAATCGCTGAACTTTGAGAGAACTTCCGTTCGCTTCTATCCCTGCTTTTGAAATGTTTGACACGATTGGCAATCCGGATGAGCGTCTAGGAGGCCGACCCCTTCCCACTAACCATATCTCAGTAGGAGAACAGAGTCTGTCCCGTTTGGGACAATTCGAATACTGCGCAAGTCAAGCGAAAGGTTGACTTTCAAATCATCGCCGTTCTCATCCGTCGGTGAGTTTCTAGGAGGAGCGAGCAGGCGCCTGTGTTCGGCCAGGCACCTGCTCTGGTGGGTGTTTTCAGAAGTCCTGTTGGATGCTCTTTGCGAACGCCTTTATCCCGTTCGCGTCCATTTGTCCCTGCTGGTGTAGCTCGATTATTTGCTCCGCCGTCAGCATGAAACCCATTACTTCAAAAATAGAGCCGTTCTCTCCAGCTGTGCCTCGGCTAACCGAGATTCCTTGCTGCTTAAGCCCCGTCAAACAGGTATCTAGTTGGTGTAGAGCCATAAGTCGAGACCGAGTCGAATCGGAGGTGGCGAGATGAGGGATACCGCCCGGCTCAGCCATGAATCTCGGTCAGTATCGCTCAATCCCGCCATCCACCACCTCATCCTAAGGATTCTCAAATGTTCGCGCTGTCCGTTTTGGCACAGTCTTCGCAACTCCAGGCAGACGACCTGGCCTATGCCATGTTCGGCTTCCTGCCGTTTCACTGCCAGTTTGTTTAGCTAAGCAGTAAATTTCACAGCGCCCTTTCGAATGTATACGACATTCCCGTAATCACTCTCCCGGAAGACCGTTTCTCCCGCTAGGAACGTATCCCTTATGGGACAGCCTTGCGGCAGCCGGAGTGGAATACTAGGTGTGGATTAAGACGAGGTTACCTTGACGAAAACTCCAGTTTTACCTGTGGGCGGCAACGTGTCCCCTCCTGCCTCTACGGCTACAGAGTCCGTGGCCGACATTCTCGAACAGCAACTCGACCCTACGATTCATGAGTGGATCGGGCTTGTGGAGAAAGAGCCGGAGCTCGCCCGAATCCGGCTGAATTTCGAGGAACGCACCGGCCATCTTCCGAGGCTCCTCCATGACGTGATTGCCAGGCTGCGCCTCGACAAAGGAACAAAAGCGCCGGTTTCGGTCGCTGCGAGTCATCACGGAGAGCTGCGAAGAAAACAAGGGTACACCGCCGCCATGGTCGTGGATGAATCCCGAATTCTCCAGGTCAGCATTTTCTCGACGCTGCACAAGAATGAGCATCGCGTGATATTCAGCAAGTTGCTTCCAGACGTGGTGACCATCGCGGACGAAGTAGATGCGCAATTAAAGCAACAGATCCTCTGCTTCCTGCCAGTCGAAACACCGAGAAAGGGTACTAACTGAATTCACTTCCAGTTGGGCCGCTCGCGGAGCCCGCATGAAAATAAAGAAATCCAATACGGAATCGCTCCAACCGCAGGCCTTTTTCCATACTTCGGGAATGGCAAGGAAGGTTGCTGAGTTTGGGAAAGACGAGCAGATTTACAACCAAGGTGACGCGGCCCACAGCGTCATGTACATCCAAAAGGGAAACGTAAAATTCTCCGTGGTTAGCGCAACGGGTAAGGTGGCTGTAGTCGCGATGCTTGGTCCGAGCGATTTTTTTGGCGAGGGCTGCATGGCTGGTCAGTCTGTCCGCATGGGTACGGCTACCGCCATTACGCCGACTTCTATTCTTGCCATCGACAAAAACGAATTGCTTGGCATGATCCGTACACGGGACAAATTATCGGACTCTTTTGTCGGGTTTATACTCAATCATAAAAATCGCGTCGAGGAAGCTTTAATCGATCAGCTCTTCAATTCGTCCGAGAAGCGGCTCGCCCGAACGCTGCTCGCACTCGGCCGTTATGGAAAAGTGCAGCACCAGCTGGACGACGAACTGCCAACTATTTCCCAGGAGACTTTGTCGGAAATAATCGGCTCTACGCGCTCTCGCGTGAATTTCTTCATGAACAAATGTAGAAAACTGGGTTTCATCGAATACCACAACCGTAAGATCAAGATCAACAAGTCATTGCTGACATTTGTTTTGGACGAGTGAGACCGCAGCTCCATCTCCCCATCCTTGTCCCACCGTGAGACCCAGGGACGGACGGAGACCCAGGAAGAAACGGGACGTTTCCAGTTTCTTCGCCAGCCACCCGAGACTTTTTTCGGTTTTCGTCTCACCAAACTCCCAAATTCCCGCCAACCCCTTCCATCCATTCCACTTATTTCGTCTCAATTCGAAGGATACAA
>Ga0210390_10005161_pt1 | contig 10965 bp, 11 predicted proteins | sample IncBWH11OmetaG_FD_161050 | JGI IMG/M metagenome (GOLD analysis project Ga0210390, IMG submission 161050) | Forest soil microbial communities from Barre Woods Harvard Forest LTER site, Petersham, Massachusetts, United States - Inc-BW-H-11-O ... | reverse complement strand
GAGCTCGCCGACTCGTTCTCCGGGGTCGTCTCCGCAGAGTTCCTCTAAAGCATCGGCCACCCGCTGGTGGGAGCGCGCCCGCCGGTTGGTGGAGAGCGAGTCGTAAAGGGTGTGTTCGACGAGGGCATGGGCGAAGCTGTAGCGGCCGTCTGACTCGATGAGCACGGCAGCGGTGACCGCCTGGTCGCACAGGTCGATGACATTGTCCTCGTCGAGCTCGGCTACTCGGGAGAGAAGTTCGGTGTCAAAGTCCCTTCCGATGACCGCAGCCAAGGTGAGCATCCGCTGTGAATCGTCCCCGAGTCGAGCGATCCGTCGGCCAACCACCTCTCGGATGCTCACGGGCAGTCCTGAGGTCCGGAGGTCAGGACTGGCCACCCAGCGTCCGTTGTCCTCTTGGTAGATGGCACCGGTCTCAGCAAGGTGGCGGAGCATCTCGCCGACGAAGAAGGGGTTGCCCTCGGTCTCGGCCATCAGGGCATTGCGCAGGGCCAACCCGTCCTCGGTCATCTCGTGCCCGGCGGTGGTTTCGAGCAGTTCGAGCAGTTCGTCGTCACCGAGGCCACGCAGGACGATCCGCTCGACTCCCGACTCGCGGTGCAGTGCCGCCAACGTCTCGGCCAGTGGATGAGAGGCACCCACGTCGGACTCGCGGAAGGTCCCGATCACCAAGATGCGAAGCCGTGCGTCCGTCGCGACCACGTGGCGGAGAAGCTGGACGCTCTGGCGGTCGGACCAGTGCAGATCGTCGAGGAGGAGGACGACCGGAGCCATGGCCGACACCCGGGTCAACAAGTCGAGGACCGCCCCGAAGAGCAGGTAGCGCTCCGACTCGGCGTCGCTCGACGACGACTCCGGCACTGGCACCCGATGAGCGAGTTCTGGTACCAGTCGGACCAGTTCACCGTCCCGGGCCTCCACGTGTGCTCTGAGCACATCGTCAGGTGCGTGGGCCACCAAGTGGGACAGCGCTTCGGCCCAGGGCTGGTAGGGGATGCCGAGGTCCTCGTCGCAGCGCCCGTAGAGCACGACGGCACCACCCTCGAACGCACTGCGGGCGAACCCCGAAGACAGTGCTGTCTTTCCGATACCAGGCTCACCCGAGATGAGGACCGTCCGGGTAGCCCCCGAAGTGACTGCCTTCAACGACTCGTCGAGAACCTCACGCTCGGCAGCCCGTCCGACGAAGGTGGCGGTGACGGAGGCGTCGATACGACTCGGCAGTGGCACCGCAAAGTCCTCTGGTTCGAGCGCCGCCCAGGCCACCTCGACCGTCTCGATCGGGTCCGGGAGGCCCTTCAGCTCGAGTTCGCCCAACGAACGACACTCATGGCGGTTGCGCCGACCGGCCATGGCTCGCACGATGTCCGTCGCCAGGATCTGTCCCCCTTCGCAGCGGGCGCAGAGCCGGGCCGCCTCGACGACTGGGTCCCCGAAGTAGTCACCGCCTTCGTTCGCGACTTCGCCCCCGCTCAGCCCGACTCGCAGGCCGACTGGCTCCGCGCTCTCGCGGTTTTCCTGTTCGACACCCTGTTGCATGGCGACCGCACACCCCAGGGCCGCAGACGCCGAAGTGAACACCACCATCAGTCCGTCGCCCAGGTTCTTCACCTCGGTCCCGCCCGATTCGGTTATGGCCTGGCGCAGGATCGTGAAATGCTCCCGGCGGACCGAATCGGCCATCTCTGCTGAGAGCCGCTGGGACAACTCGGTCGAGCCGACGATGTCAGTGAAGAGAATGGCGACGTTCTCGGTGCTCACCGGGGTTCCAGCGCCCTCTGCACGCCCATACCGTAGGCGACCAGGACTTTCCGCTGCCATGGGGGTTGGACTCGGCGTCAGAGCGGCGAGTCCGGTGTTGCTAACGATCAGTCCTATGTCGTTCGCCGGGTGTCACAGACCGCCGGTTCGGGGACGCGCTGCCAGGTCCGCTGAAGCCCAGGTTTGAGCCGATTCCTGGATGGTCGAGACCGTTCTTGAGCGTGTCGGACATCTGTCAGAAATCCAGGGAAGCGGTCCAGTACGCCATCGATGGCGCTTACAAGTCGAGGTTTGGCCAGTCACCCGAGCAGATCAGATCGGATCTCATTGTGAGGTTGGGCCGACTGAATCTTGAGCTCGATGCCGGCGAAATCGAAGAGTGGGCGTTGGAAATCAGTGAAGGGCAAAGAATCCGGATCCGGATCCACGGCGTTAGAGCCGTCGCCAACTCGCAGTAGCGGATCAATGGCGACAGGCTTAGTTCCACAAGGGTTTTGTCGTCGTACATTCAGGGCCTGCGCAAAATGGCCGTTGTTCTGGTAATTTTGTTACAGCTGCGGCGGTTAGGCCCACATGCGGACGGCGAGGTGGAGGCAATGGCGAAAGTCTGTCCCCGTTGTAAGAACGGCTCTGGGAAGTGCACCGTGTGCGACGGTCGCGGTCATGGCGGAGCGCTCGTTTCTTTTGAATGCAAAGCTTGTAAACCGCCTGGCTCTGGAAACTGCTCAAGATGTGAAGGGAAGGGGACCATTTGAGCCGGAAAATTACTGAGCCCCGTGACGCGCGGGTTCAAGGTCATTGTTGGGCATAGTTAGTACGGCCCGTACTGACGCGTAGGCACCATGAAGGATAGAGAATGGGACTGTTCTCAAAACGCTCCAACCCGCTTCCCGAAACCAGCTATGGGTACATTCCACCCTCCGATGCAACTGCGCATGGCTGGAAGTGTCCGAGTCGTGAGTGCTCGACGTCAAATGTCCCGGCTCCTCGCAGTTGGCCGTTCGCGTGCCCTCTGTGCGGGACCTCGACCGATCCCGACTTCGATGAGCCCTGGGCGCGTCAAGCCAAGGGTCCGTGGCTCGTCAATGAGGTTGATCGCGCGAAGCGCGAGGCGACGTCTGGAGGATGGAGCGCCCTGCCGATGTACCAGTCTGAGCTTGAAGCTTGGACCTTCCAAGACGCCCTAATCAGGGGATCTCCGGCAGAGGCATCTGAAGCGCAGGTGCGCCTCCATGAGCTCATTACGCGCACCCGTGATGGTGAGGATCCCTCGTTCCAAGGAGGAAGCGCACGGATGGCAATCGTTCTTTGTGCGATAAATGAGAAGGCGCCCGATTCAGCCGCACTCGAACTGCAGGATTGGCTTGGATTCGTTCCTATTGACGGAGTCAAAGACGGGAGTGCGCAGCAAGCAAATATCCGGCAGGCGTTGACCTGCGTCACGATGTTTGGGCGACAGTACCCTCGTCACCCTGCAACAAGAGACCTGGTGGCCCAAGCACGGCCAGTATTCGATCAGGTCACGCCGATCTTGTCAGAGGCTTTGGTTCGCGATTTCCGGACACTTGCACGCTAGGTAGTCGCACCGACCACAGGATCAACAAGGGGGTTGGACCGCCCTCAGCGGTGCAGAGTGAGAACTGAAGCCGACTTCCGAATGAGTCTGTAGTCGTAGCAATGGGATTGCTACGTCCCGACGGGTGACCTCGGTTTGCCTGCACCCGTGACCAAACGAGTATCGCCATCGACCGCGTCCGTGCTGACACCCATCAGCCGTTCCCCTCGGAGCGGGTCGAAATGTGATCCGAACTGCGGCAATCCGTTGGTCGGATCCTCCTTCGGTCCGTTGCAGGGTTCCGAAGGAACCTACGCCCGTCGTCATTTACACCAGCGGATGGACGCCAACCGCAAACGCTGTCGTACCGACATACCTCAAATCACTTGACCGAGGCGACCAGGGATCCGCAGCCACTTGAGGAAGACGCAGGGTTCTGCTGGACTGAACCTGTAGGCGAAATCAGGATGTCGCACTCTGCTGAGTAATAGCCGTTGTCGTTAATGGTCAGGTCGTAATAGGGTTGTAATCCGCTGAGAGCGCTCACCACGGCCTGGACATCTCCCTGTGCGTCGCTGATACTCCACTCGCCACTGCCGCTTGACGGGTGACAGGCAATATTTTCAGCGACATTTGGAGGATCGGGGTACAGGCCAATCGGAACATCTGCGGTGCCTGATGGACCCCAGGCCCCAAGAGTCTGTGTTCCCACGGGGAGCAGCGAGCACGGGCCGACGGACAAATCTTCACCCGGACCGACATCGCCTTCCATGTCCTGGCCGAGAGAGCTGCCAGCAGAGCCCACGGGAAAATAGAGAATCCCGGGCTGAACGACAAGCTGAGGGCCATCTGGTCTTCCTGGGTTGGTATCAGAAAAACTGGCTTGCTCGGTTTGCTCAGGACTCACAGTCAACGACAACTGGAGCTTTGCTTCGTTGGGGGGCGAGGACGAAATATCCGCCGTACCGTTGAGCTGTGCGCCGGGAATCGGCAAGGATCCGGTGTATGTCCAGCCCTGTGTATCTGTGTAGGTGAAAGAAAGAGTCTTCTGCGTAGGAGCGTTCCCGCTCGATACCGTTGTCGTACCTGATTCGGCACTTGTTGTGCTTGAGCCTACGGCACGATTCCCAGTAGTTGTTGAGGTAGCTGTGGACTGACTTCCGTTGGAGTTGCTGCACCCGGCCAAAGTCACTGAAGCAATTAGTGCCGCAATGGTAATGAGATGGGTCTTATGCGTCGCCACGCTGGTTTAACTGCCTCCGTATTGGGATTGGTGTGCGCAAAGGTAGCGTGGATAGCGCATAGGTACATGAGTTACCCGGTCCGCACTTTTCTGATGTGCTCCGTTGCCGGGCGAATTCGATAAGGCGACTCGGCTGCCCGAGGTGTCGGGCGTCGGATCGCGTTCCTCTGCTCGCTCCAAAGCCCGCTGTTACGATCCCAACCCGAGGTCAAGAGCAGGATCTCAGCGACCTTGAAAACAGGTGCGATGATGCCGGGCGGCGGTGCGAGGAACGACGTATGCCGTGCGGGTCCCGGCCATTGCCTGCGCACGACAACCTTGCCATTCTATTCCAAAGTCTCGAGCGAAGGTGGGAAACTTGGCTGATGCGATGACTCCTGCCTACAGGGTTTTAGGCGTGCTCGAAGCTGGCCAAGTCGCCGGCGCGCTCTACCCGGTGCTCAACGATCGGCTCACGCCGGAGTTCGAGTCCGAGGATGGGGACGCTAACTCTAGCTTCGAGGTTCGCGGGATCTACCTACGCGACATCCAAGACGACAAGCTCCACATAGTGAACGGCTCGGGCGACCTTAAGGCCACGCTCTGGATAAGCGACCAGCGCCTCGTTTTGGTCTGCCCCAATTACGACAAGGTGCGGTGGGACGCGGGCAACAACTTCGGCGTTATGCAGTGGGGACTCTCCATCGAGCTGACCGACCACGTAGCCTCGAAGATCTACCACCGGGTGCGATCTAGGAACAAAGCCATGGCCACCCACCTCTACTTCCCTTGGATCGCGTCGGTTATGTGGAGCAATGATCGCGGCCGCAAGAACCCGCCTACCCTGCGCATTGAAGTAGTCCGCAATTTGACGACTGGCCAGAAGCAGTTCTTCTTGGAGATCGGCTTACCCTCTGGCACCGATGCTGGAGCCATCGCACAGTGCCTCCTCCGACGTATCGGCCGCTGGTATCTAGACGGCCCCCTCGATCTCAACGACAAAGGCGTTACGGCGATGACCGAGTTGGCCAATGTCGGCGCCTTACCACGGCCGGCCGAAGGCTCGCTGTCGTTCCACAAGATCCCGACGTCGTACTCCGTTTCAGCGACGACGATCCCGGCAGCGCTCGCCGTCAAGGCCGCGGAAACCCACAAGGCTGCTGCTGAAAAGCGTGCGGCCGCCGAGCGCGGCCGGGAGCGGGCTCTGGTCTTTCGGACCCGGAGCGCCGAGAGTCTCCCGCCGTCAGAGCTTGTCACCGTGCCTGAGGCGGGCGCCGATAAGTACGAGAGCCCCCTAGGTGTCCTGGTTGAGTCGACCAAGCGCCTGTGGCCAGTCGCATCAGAAGAATTGCGCTTCCACGCGTGGGGACAGCTCCGTTGTTCCGTCCGCGTGGACGACACCGGCGCCCCAAGCCGCTCCAGTGAGAAGGTCGTCCCATTGTGCCAGGGCATCGGCCAACTTCTCGTCACCGACCAGCGGATCGCATTGGCGGTGACCCAGGGCATAAGCGCGGCCGGAGGAGTTGCGCCTAGAGGTCCCGTTATGTTTATCGTCGTAATGCCGATCGCCGAGGTGACAAGTATTGAGATGGCGCCGGCCACCGATGTGCCTGGCCATGTCGGCCCCGACCTCGTGATCAAGCCCAAGGACTCCGGCTGGGGAGCAATCTGGATCAGCTCTGTCGGCGCCGAGCTCAAGAACACTGCGGACAAGTGGGTGGCCGAGCGTAAGGAGGGCGACCTTGGCGAAATCGCGACCCGGCTGAGTGCGATGGTGTCGAAGCCAAGCGCTCGGCCGGTGTCGTCTTTGAGCGACGAGGCGGCCACCTAGGACCGACCTCGCGGATTGTGGGATCTCTCGAATCTGAGCTACGGGGCGATTGCTAATGGACTCCGATCTGAAAAGCGTGAGGTCACCGGATCGACGCCGGTCCCGACCACTGGAAAGTTCCAGTTCAGCGAGCATACGAACTGGCAGTCTGGTTTGGATCTCCAATTCCGTGCCCACAACGTGCCCACGCGGAATTGGAATCGGTTCCAATTCTTATTGTCGAGACCGTTCCTGAGCGTGTCGGAAATGTCTCAGGAATCCAGGAGAGTGCTCCAATATGCGGTCGACCTCGCCTACGAACTGAAGTCTGGTCGGTCACCCGAGGAAGTCAGATCGGATCTCATCACGAGGTTGGGCCAGCTGAGACTTGAGCTCGATGGCGACGAAATTGACGGGTGGGCGCTGGAGATCAGCGAGGGCCAAAGAATTCAAATACGAATCAAGAGCAAGTCATATTCGAGCGCAGCGGCACTTTGGGACGGGTGGTGCTGACGTAGAACGGGGATTGGCCTTGAATCGCACACTCGTCGGTCTTTGGTTCACGTTCTGTGAGGGTCGAGCACCCGCAAGATGTCTGAAGTTCGGCCTCAATGACGCATTTATAGACTGGACTTGTGGTGAACCTGTCCGATGTTTACGAGACGCTGCTTACGGTCGATGCTCCAACAACAATGTCTGGAATAGCTTCGGCTGGAATGCTTGTGAAGCCTGGGGCCGTCCTAACGGCCAGCGGGATTATTTCCGGTCCCCTCACCGTGGAACCGGGTGGGCAAGTCAAGCTGTCGGGGATCCTGAATGGTGCCCTACAGGTTCACGCCGAAGGGCACGTGGATATCACGGGCATCCTCAATGGGCCTGTGATTGGCAATGAGGGAATCATTTCGGTTGCCGTTGGTGCCATCGTTCAAGGCGGACGCTTGACGGGCGACGGATCCTTCACGCGGGCGGATACCGCTAATCCTGTGGGGATTACAGATGCCACACCCCGTTTCCAATTGCGAGGGGTGAGCCCAGGTCTGCAAGTGGGATCCACGTAGCAATCGGCCATCGATGGCGACCAGTTGAGGGAGGGTCAAGGCCGGCCAAGTGCGCGAGTGGCGGCCGCAGGAGGAGGCCCTTTGCGGACCAGGTCGCCCGGATCGCGGGCCGGTTCGTGACCCAGGAAAGTAAAAATCGCCGTATTCGTGACAATTTATTGAACACTTAGGCGTTTGACCTGGGAATTCTCCTAGTGTGTAGTAGAGTGTGAAGTGATGTCGACCCTAGAGACTTCCCCATTCACTGGTGCCGAACTAGCTGAGATCCCGCTTCCTCGGGCGCCCCTGGCGCTCGTGGTCGCGCAGATTCGATTCCCGGTGATTGCTTCGATCGCGAGCGCTGAGTTCATCGCTCCATTTCAGGAGGCTCTGAGGGCGGAGTATCCGATCATGCGACAAGAACAGCAGATGGCCTTGGCGTTCGGTCCACAAGGTCCCATTCAGCAAGAGCACGGGATTCTCTGGAGACTTCAGGAAGCCGATGCCGGGTGGTCTGTTGTTCTTGCTCCTGATTTCATGGCCATCGAGACAGCTCACTACACAAGCAGAGCCGACTTCATGGCTCGCTGGGATAAGGCAATGAATGCTGTACAAGCTCTCGCCAATCCCGCTGTCTTCGAGAGACTCGGCATCCGTTACGTGAACCGCTTGACTGGCGATGATGCAACTGTGAATCTGCCCCGCTTGGTGCGTAGCGAAATCCTCGGTCCCTTGGCCATCGAGCTTCCAGAGGCCAGCACAGCCGATTCGAGTGCCACTCAGATTCACTTCAAGCTCAATGACCTCCAGATGCAAGTGCGATGGGGTCGAGTTCCCGGAGGACTTCTAATGGCGCCCGGGGTACAGCCGGTCGACGAGTCCAGCTTCTTATTAGACCTCGACGTGTACATGGAAGGAATTACTCCCTTCGATACGACGCGAATCACTGAAATTTCTCGAACAAGTGCAGATCACGCTTACCGTTTCTTCAGGTGGGCTGTCGAAGATGAGTTCATTACGCGATTTGGTGGTCAGCTATGACGCCACAATCAGAAATTCTTCCGATTCACTCGGCATCGACGACAACAGGGGCATCAGCCTCTTCGACGGTTTCAGTACCCATGAAGTACTTCGCGTCTGGTCTCTTGGCGCTTGCGAGCGTGAGCATCACGGTGGGATCCCTTCCATCGAGCCCCAGGCAGCAGTCTGAGTGGACCACCGTTTCTACGGTTGCGTCCGGCGCTGCACGGCATCCGCGGTTCCAGCTTGCTGACGAAACACGAACACTGAGTAGTCGAGTCGCACAATTGAAGGAGAGCTCCGGACTCACATGGTCCCAGTTTGCAGCGCTCTTCGGCGTCTCCCGTCGCGCTGCCCATTTCTGGGTTCAAGGCGGGAGGATGAGCGATGCACATGCGGCGCGGCTGGGTGCGATCCATCGCGTTATGCAGGCGTTTCATGGCCTTCAACCCTTGCAAGTCCGATCGGCACTTCTGTCCCCGAGTGAATCGGGAATCTCCCAGTACGCCGAACTGGTGGCCCAAGTTCATGCCAATGACGCCCAAACGTCATCCCCGATCGACCTTCTGAGCGCGAACCCAGAGTCTCCATACATTGTGTCGCCGGTAACGGGCGGCGAATCCGTTGAGCTGGACCAGAGAGACCTGTGATCCGTGCCCGATCAACCCCGTCAGGTCGAAGGACCCCAGAATGTGGACGGCGAATATGCAGCCGCAGTCGATCGCGAAATGGCGAATTGGTGTCAGGGTGACGTTGCCAACGAGTTGATCTTTACCTGGCTAAGCGATGACCGGCCGATTACGCCAGAAGGCGCCAGCCTTAGCCCCGACGGACCGACCTTCGTCAAGACCGAGCCCATGGGTGCTGTTGTTGTCACCCAAACGTGCGACATTCGACGCAACTGCTGGAATCGCGAAGGGACCGGCCGACCATTTGTGCAGGTATCGCCGCTAGTGCGATTGGATGGCGCAGTCTTGCGAGACGCTGCCGGAGGTTTCTCGCCACGGTTTGCTCCAGTGCCAGGTGCGGGTCAGAACGCCTTTGCAGATTTGGATCGTTGCGTGACCGTTGAAAAAGGTGTGCTCGCACGTGTTCGTAACCGCACTGTTGGCTGTACGACGGACGCTGAGCGGCAATCGTTTTCTCGAGCGGTCGCCAGGCAAAGGGGACGCCATCCCTTTCCAGACTGTGTCGAATCAACGCTCTCCAGACTCCGAGACTTCCTACGTGACAAGCGAGATCGGAGTGGTCCCGTTGGAAACGCGGTCAGATTCATCGACTCGATTCGGGCAAGTGCCGCGCCGGAGTTCAGCGATGAGGATCCCTTTGAGCTGAGCCTTACCTTCATCATCAGCCCGCTTTCTCTACCAATAGGTTCTGAGGATGCCTCAGCTGTCATAGGCGATGAATTAGCCATCTGGCTGGAGGCAGGGCGGGAACGATCTGGCAATGAGATCGCCGGAAAACTCTTGGAGTCGGTCGAGATCGCGGATCGTTACTTCCTTTGGCAGCGACTCGTCAATGAATGGATCTCAAGATGCCGAATCCATCCCCCAGTTCAGACCGTCTTCGCTTCGGCGGAAAGTCTGGCGAGTTATCCGTTAGGACGAGCACGGTGCGAACCGCAGCTTGACCTCGATCACTTCACAAGCGAAGCCGATCGAATCGCTGAGGGTGAAGTGTTCAGTCGCGAATAGGGCACTTCGAACCTCCGCCCGCCGAGGCGGCGGCGGAGCCGCCGGCCGAGGCAGGACGGCTTGAGACAGTAGAGAAAACCTCTGCCAAATCTGCCTCCAGGGGCCGCGAAATTGCCATCTGCACGGTCGCTCGGGCTTATGTCTTCGATCCTCTCTTCGTCCGCTCGATCGCTGACATCCCGATCCCGCCCCGTCTCACTACGTCCCCACTTGTCTCATCGATCTCGCGATCACCTGTCACGGATCGGCCTCTTTCAGCGCGTCTCTTGGTACCTCTGACCTCGATGATGTTCGGTTTCGCCTTGCTCGCTGTCCCTTCATAGGTAGGGAAGGACGTTCCTTCCCGATCTGGAAGGAGCAAGCAAATGCGCATACCCGTCGACACCAGTGTCTCGCACTTCGTCTCGGCCGGGCCGCCCGAGCCGGTCATCGACTTCGACACCAAGCAACCCAAGCTCGACCCCAATGGAGTCGCGCTCAACCAGGTCCACCTCTTCTTCGTCGGAGACGGCGGGACCCGTGAGGTCATCACCGTCAAGGTGACGGGCGAAGTCCGGGGCCTCGGGCTGTTCACGCCCGTCAAGGTGACCGACCTGTTGGCCACCACCTGGGACATGGGGGACCGCTCGGGCGTCTCGTTCTCGGCATCGAAGATCGAGACGGTCGTCGCCAAGTCCTCGACGACATCGTGATGGCCACCTTCGTCACGACGGTGCTGGCCTTGCTGGTCGCCGTGATGTTGGTGGGCCTGGTGCTGGCGCACTTCGGCATCGTCGTGCTCATGGCCCTCGGCCTCGTGCTCCTCGGGCGCTATGTCCGCCGGCACGGCATCTGACCGCCCCCACGTCAGGACCCTCGGCCCC
>Ga0210390_10005160_pt1 | contig 10969 bp, 11 predicted proteins | sample IncBWH11OmetaG_FD_161050 | JGI IMG/M metagenome (GOLD analysis project Ga0210390, IMG submission 161050) | Forest soil microbial communities from Barre Woods Harvard Forest LTER site, Petersham, Massachusetts, United States - Inc-BW-H-11-O ... | reverse complement strand
GTCAACAGGTCGAAGTTCCTGCTTGTCAGGCCGCCGATTCGGAGGATGTCCATGAATCGTGAATTTGCTTTGAAGGTCGCGCTGGCGGTGGTGGGATTGCTCTTTATCGCGTTGGGCTACCCCATGGTGGTGTTTATCCGACAAGACCCTGCGCTTTCTATGCAGTTCAGCTTGTACGTCACACTGGGCATCTTTCTACTTTTAGCCATCCGCGATCCGTCGGCAAGTCGTAGTGTGATTGCCTTCACAGCATGGTCGAGTTTCGCTCATGCCGCGCTCATGGGTACCCAGGCGTGTCGCAACATGGTCGCACGTGGAGAACTGATCGGGGTCGCTGTTCTTGTGATCATCGGCGCCGTCTTGATCGCGCTCGCGCCATCGAAGCAGCTTCTGGAGTCACCCTCACACTCGCGCCAACTCCGTTCACATTGACAAGTTGTCACCGAACGGTCGAAGCGGCAGTTCTTCTGATCCTAAGGTTCTTGTTCTAGGATCATGGGCAACTCAGAATTGCTCCCGGGGGTGGTGGGTAACCGCAAACGACGTTCACCAATTGGCAAAGCCGTCGTATGACCGGCATACGGGAAGTTTCGATTTGAAATGTCCGTAATGCCGACCATCCAACCGGAACGCGAGGAGATCGAACTCCTTCCCTTCGATCAGCGCTCGATCCGAGTTCCGGCAACGGGCGGCGCTTCCGTCGGAACATCTTCACTTTATCCGTATTTGTGAGCAATATTGAGCATTCAGAGAGATATCATCGAGCCTACCGTGGCACAAAGAGTGGGCCGAATACGTACACCCTCGCAGGCCTGGCGTGCTCCGTTGCGTTGTGAGTTCACAAGTCAATATCGGGTTCTGAACGGCCCCCCTCATCATGAATGCACTGAGAGATGCTTTTCCGCTCTTGACCGCGCTTTTCGCTGCCGTCTGCCTTCCTATCGCGGCTTCTTCTCAAACCATACCCAACGGCACGGCCATCGATGCTGAAGTTAGCAGGATTCTGACTCGCACGCACGCCAATGGCATGGCCGTTGCGGTCATCGATCACGGCAAGGTCGCCTACGTCAACGCCTACGGCATCCGTAACGCTAATAGAGATCCGTTGACCACGGACACGGTCATGTATGGCGCGTCTCTCACCAAGGCCGTGTTCGCTTACACGGTCATGCAGTTGGCCGATCAAGGCAAGCTCAACCTTGACAGACCACTGAAGGACGATCTGGACAAGCCGCTCCCAAGCTATGGCCCCGACACCGTTTTCCCAGATAAGTACGGGCCCTATAGGGATCTGGCCGACGATCCGCGTTGGGAGAAGATCACGCCGCGTATGTGCCTGACTCATTCCACCGGCTTCAGCAACTTCTGGTTTATTGAGCCCGACCAGAAACTCCACATCCATTTCGAACCCGGCACGCGTTTCAGCTATTCGGGCGAAGGTATGATCCTGTTGCAATTCGTGATTGAACACGGGAGCGCCGCGCAGGGGTTGGGGCTGGACGTCGGCGATCTGGCCAAGGCAGATTTCAACCGCCTGGGAATGACCCGCACAAGCCTGGTGTGGACGAACGGTTCCGACTCCAATGTGGCGGATGGTTGGAACGATCAGGGCCAACCGCAGCCCCATGAGAAGCGCAGCAAGGTGCGCGTGGCGGGGTCCATGAATACCACCATCTCCGACCTGTCAAAGTTTGCCGCAGCGCTGGTGAGCGGCGACGGCCTGAGCCCAGCTTCGCGCGCCGAAATGACCAAGCCAAGCCTGCATATCGCGACTGCCGGTATGTTCCCGCTTTTCCAACCCGACTTGCCTCCGAATAAACAGCGCAAGGACCTTGCTTCGGGGCTGGGCATCACTGTATTTGACGGCCCGCATGGTCACGGCTTCTTCAAGGGTGGCCACGATGGACAAACCGCCAATACTCTCATCTGTATTGAGGCCAATCAGCGCTGCGTGTTGATCCTTTCGAATGACGTACGCTCGGAAGCGGGATTCGTCGAACTGGTCCGGTTTATCCTGGGCGACATCGGCGAGCCCTATGACTGGGAATACGGCGACCACGCTGGGAAATCTTGAGACCGCTGTGCGTTCCCGGAGCTTGGGCGCAATTGCTCGCAGAAATAATCGCGCCGTAATCCCAGTTGTATGGTTGCCCAATCCGGAGGTTACCGCCATTCTGCTTCAATACATTTGTGCAGGTTTTCCAGCGCTGGCGGCTGGAAAAGTGTGGCGACGGAGCAGTGTTATGCCGCCGCACGTCGCCAAGTAGCGATGACGGCAAGAGCCTGTTCTGGCCGCTCGGTCAATGGCGTAAGGAGGCCGAGATGAACAGCGCCAATATTGCCGTCCAGTGACAAAGACTCCCCTTCATTCAGAACTGTCGCGCCGATCTTGCATTGCCGGCGAGCCAGGTCAATTTCCAGTCCCGGGCAGGCAACAAGGCAGACCTTCCCAAGTTGGCGTGCCACTACCGCGGCATGCGACGTGCGGCCGCCCGAGGCGGTGAGAATTCCGCGTGCAAGCGCCATGCCCTCGATATCCGTCGTTACTGTCTCCCGCCGTACCAGGATCACCGACTTGCCTTCGTTGGATAGTCGCTTCACTGCGTCAGTATCCAGTGCGACCGCGCCACTTGCCACGCCTATGCTGGCCACCTGCGCCATCGCGAGTGTCCCTGGTACCGGAGGGGCGAAGCTCGTGCGGACCACAGCGTTCAGGTCTATGCCATCGAGCCGAGTGATCCCTTCGGCAGGCGTAAGCAGTCCTTCTTCAACCATGTCCACGGCGATTGCGAGCGCGGCCCAATCCGTGCGCTTGGCCCGCCGCGCTTGCAGTAGGAACAGCTCACCGGATTGGATGGTGAATTCGAAATCCTGAGCGTCACGGAACAGGGCCTCCAGGTCGTGACAGATTTCATTCAGTCGCGACCATACTACTGGCAGCACAAAGCGCAGCCGGTCCTTGTCACGCAGTTGCTGCCGCCCAGCCACAACATCCTCGCCCTGCGCGTTGAACTGGAAATCGAAATACAGCTCCCAGCTCGCTATAACGACGTGGCGGCCCGTTAGGAGGCTATTCCGCGGGAATCCATCAACCTTTGAGGAAAACTTTGCTGACTTCGCCTGGACATGTCCAAAAGAGCACAGCGGGCGTCCCAATAGCATTGGAATAATGGCGAATGTAGAGCTGCTGTTCAAAGAAAAGACGGGTGGAGGCTTTCACATCTATATGGCATGAGAGTGAACTTGTCGCTTGGCGCTAGGTGCGCCTGAAGTCCCGCTGTAGAAGCGACTTCAATGAGCGTTCGGAGGAGCCATGACAATACCTGAGACGCATGACGCCGTGGCCCTCTTACCCAAAGCCAGCGGGCCTGGAGTTGTTAACCTCACACATACGGAAGAGAGTCAAGACAAGCCGCCGATTCACACCAAGGCTAAGGACCAAAACATCCGTGTTTCCCCCGCAGTCCTCGAGGCCGCCGGGAAGGACGGCAAAGAGTTGCTTCACTCCTTGCGGACGTCCCTCCGGGGCCTAACGCAAACGGAGGCTGAAGAGCGGGCGCGCACGATCGGACCGAATGAGGTGGCACAAGAGCGACGGCAAGCTTGGTCGATCCGTCTGCTCAAAATCATCCGCAACCCGCTGGTGATCTTACTGGCGATTTTATCTTCTGTCTCATTTGCTACAGGAGACGCGCGTGCCGGAACTGTGATGGCGGGCATGGTGGCGCTCGGCGTTGCGCTCCGCTTCTTGCAGGAAGCGCGGGCAGACGCGGCCGCAGCAAAACTCAAAGACATGATTCATGTGACCGCCACAGTCATTCGGGATGGCGACGCACGAGAAATGCCGCTCCGGGATCTGGTGCCTGGGGACATCATTAAGCTTTCCGCAGGGGACATGATTCCCGGTGATGTGCGGGTCATCGCTTCAAAAGATCTCTTTGTAAACCAAGGGAGTCTCACCGGTGAGTCTCTTCCTGTCGAGAAGTTCCATGACCCTGAGATCAAAGTCGTGAGCTCCCCGACAGAGCTCACGAACATTTGCTTCATGGGCACCAGCATTCAAAGCGGCACGGCGACCGCAGTTGTAGTAGTGACAGGAGTTCACACTTATCTTGGCAGCATGGCGGGCTCGATCACCGAGCAGGCAGCGCCGACAAGCTTCGACCAGGGCCTCAGCCGTTTCACATGGCTCATGATTCGGCTCATGGCTGTCATGGTGCCACTGGTCTTCCTCATCAATGGGTTCACCAAGCACGATTGGAGAGCCGCCTTTTTCTTCGCGATGGCCGTGGCCGTGGGCCTAACCCCCGAAATGCTGCCCATGATCGTCTCTGTATGTCTCTCCAAGGGCGCGCTCGCCATGAGCCGTAAGAAGGTGATCGTAAAGCGTCTCAATGCCATTCAGAACTTCGGAGGCATGGATGTGTTGTGCACCGATAAGACTGGCACGCTCGCGGAAGATCGCGTCGTCCTTCAGCGTCATTGCAATGTTGCGGGACGGGAAACGGACGAAGTGTTATTGGATGGCTACCTGATCAGCTACTTCCAGACAGGACTTAAGAACCTGCTCGATCGCGCAATTCTGGATAGTCCCGACTTCCACCAGCAAGCGCTGATCGAGAAGCACAAGAAGCTGGACGAGATTCCTTTTGACTTCACCCGGCGCATGATGTCTGTATTGGTAGAAGATCCCGAGGGCAAGGCAATCCTTCTCACCAAAGGCGCTCCCGAAGAGGTCTACCATCAGTGTTCTCATTTCGAACTGGACGGGAAGCTGTCGCCTATGGATCCAGATTTGATGAAAGGGCTGAGGGAAGAGTATGAAAGCCTCAGTAACGATGGTTTCCGGGTCTTGGCGGTGGCGACCAAAGAGCTATCAGGAATGAAGGTTTGCTCAAAGGATGACGAGCGCGACCTCGTGCTCAAAGGATATGTAGCGTTTCTGGATCCTCCTAAGAAAAGCGCGGCCCTTGCCATCGAAGCACTTCACAAACATGGCGTGGCAGTGAAAATCCTCACAGGTGACAACCAGCTCATCAGCCGTAAGGTGTGCGGAGACGTTGGCCTCTCGGCTGACCGAATGCTACTAGGTGGGGACGTGGAGAAAATGTCCGATCCCGAATTAGCCGAGACGGCGGAAAGACGACGCTTTTCGCTCGCCTCTCTCCTTCCCACAAGCAGCGGATCGTCCGCGTTCTCCGGGGCAAGGGCACGTTGTCGGATTCATGGGAGACGGAATCAACGACGCGCCCGCATTGCGAGCCGCAGACATCGCCATCTCAGTCGATACAGCTACGGACATCGCGAAGGAGTCGGCGGATCTGATCTTGCTGGAGAAGGATCTAATGGTGCTGGAAGGCGGCGTCATTGAAGGGCGGAAGGTATTCGCTAACATTCTCAAGTACATCCGGATGGGAGCGAGCTCTAACTTCGGAAACATGTTCAGCGTACTGGGAGCAAGCGCCTTTCTGCCATTTATTCCGATGGCCCCCATTCAGGTACTGACCAATAACCTTCTATATGACTTCTCGCAAGTGCCGATCCCTACGGACACAGTGGACGAAGAGCAAGTGGCGCGGCCGCGGCCGTGGAACATCGGAGAGATCAAGCGCTTCATCCTTTTCATCGGTCCTATCAGCTCGATCTTCGACTATACGACTTTCTTCGTCATGCTCTGGCTTTTCAAGTGCTGGGACCCGGCTCGCGCTCCCGTATTTCAGACCGGCTGGTTTGTCGAGTCCCTGATGACGCAGACCCTCATCATTCACGTCATTCGCACCAACAAAATTCCCTTCATACAGAGCCGGGCAAGTTGGCCACTGACTGTTACAACGCTTTCTATCATGGCCTTTGGAGCATGGCTGCCGTATTCCCCACTAGCCTCTTCTTTGGGTCTCGTCCACCTGCCTCAGTTGTATTGGCCGATCCTGATGATGACCTTGATTGGCTATACGGGACTTACGCAAACGATAAAAGTGTGGTTGCTTAGAAGAAAGTGGATCTGATGCAGAAGTATGATTCGATCACGCCTTACTTCCGCGAAATAACGTAGTCGGTCCCAGTACTATGCGACTCGAATCGGCATCAAGATGTTGGAAGTATCGTGCCAGCAATTAGAATGCTAGCGCAACGGTAGCAACGCGCATGCAAAGACTCCATCACACAATTTATAATCTTTAGAAAATTCCCCTATTTACCTCAGATCGGCTGCGGTCGCGTAGCAATTCTGGACTCTCCTCGCCAAGACCGCATTCGGGGAAGGGCCATTTAGATGACAGAGCTAAGTACAGCCTTTGATGCCCTAGGCTTTCTGGCGAAAGCTGGACTAGGACGAAGGATTATTCAACTAAAACCAAAGCAGGCTTTTTTTTCGCAGGGCAATCCGTCTGACTCTGTGTTCTATCTTCAAAAGGGCCGCGCACAACTCACAGTTGTTTCGAAAAATGGTAAAGAGGCGACGATCGCGCTGCTCTCCGTAGGTGACTTCGTTGGTGAGGAGTCGATTGCCGGTGTGGTAGGCTTTCGGCTGGCGACGGCCACCGCGATCACCGCCTGTACTGCCCTTAAGATAGAGCGGGGAGAGATGGTTCGCGCGCTGCACGAAGAGCATGCATTCTCCGACATATTCTTAAAGTTTCTGCTCGCCCGCAGCATGCGAACCCAGGCTGATCTCGTCGATCAGCTTTTTAATTCGAGCGAAAAACGCCTAGCACGAATCCTCTTGTTGATGGCGGAATTCGGCAAGCCCGGGGAACCAGAAACACTCATTCCGAAGATCACGCAGGAAACGCTGGCGGAGATGATCGGCACCACCCGGTCCCGGGTGAGCTTCTTTATGAATCGCTTTCGCAGCTTAGGATTTATTGATTACAACGGCGGCATCAAGGTTCATAAATCGCTGCTCAATGTCGTTCTGCACGACTGAATGATTTCGTTCAGTCCCGGTGGCTTCACATCGGGCTGAATCGACAGGAGCCAATCAACGGGCGAGCAGTGTGAGCAAAATTGAGCAGTATGAAGATTCGCGGGGTGGGATACTACAACTCCGAGTTGGCAATGTGATGCACGGAGAAAGACATATGATGCCCAACGCGAAAGTAAAGCTCCTCATCGTGGATGACGATCCGTCGATTCGAATGTCACTGTCGCAGATTTTCATAGCCTCTGGAAAGTGTGTGCGATCTGCGGTAGACGGATTCTCTGCACTGAGCGAGATCCGGCAGGAAGCTCCCGAGATCCTTCTATCGGACCTCAATATGCCAGGGATGTCCGGCTTCGAATTGCTCTCCGTGGTGCGACGACGATTTCCCGCGATCCAGGTGATTGCCATGAGCGGCTCGTTTTCCGGTGACGGTGTACCACCTGGGGTAGCGGCGGACGCTTTCTATGAGAAAGGAACCAGCGTAGGCATTTTGTTGGAGATTGTAAAAGCCATGACCCAGCCGGAGCGTCCGCCGTCTGTCCAACATCCCAACACGCTGGCCCCCATCTGGATTCCACGGAACGGCCATGATCCTTCCGGAGATGCGTACGTCATCATTACCTGTCCTGAGTGCCTAAGGCCCTTCCCTCAGGTCTTCGGTGAATGCATCCACTCTATCTGCGAAACAGCCTGCGTCTATTGCAACAGTTTGATTCATTATGCAATCGTGCAGCCGACAGATCCGGCGACCCCGCAGACTTTCCAACGAAAGCCCGGGACGGGCACGCCAACATCTCTAGGGGTCCCCGATTTCGGCTAGTGAGGAAGAGAAGCATAACTTAGCTCACGGAGCTGGATGTCGAGGTCTCGATGAGGGTGGACCTCGTGGAGGGACGCGGCATCAACTAAAAACACATGTGCCCAACTCGTCGCCATCTCTACTGGAACCAGCATGATCTGGAGCGAAGACCGGGGTTTATACTTTCTCAGAATGAGCGCGAGACTCCTCGACGACCGGCGTCGCTCGACCTATCTCGTCTCTGCGGACTGACTCGGTCAATCTCGGCTTCTGCATCTCCCGCTTCACATTGGAAATGATCTTCCTCGCGATCTCTAGCCGATTTCCCTTCTTCGTCTTCATCCAAAGAATATGTCACGTACCGTGCCCAGAATCTGTTCTCAATGGCTCATAGTTCTGTCTCGATCGAAAGTGGTAAGGTGCATCTTTGGTGCGTGCCAGTTCTAATCGATGACTTTCGGAATGCGACAGAAAACGGCAGCCAGAACTAAATATCTATAAGTAGGCATACGGGAAGTGTCCCGCGATTCTACCTGAGCATTGCCGCATTGCTCCCGGATCACGGGCCACACGGAACTGGTCCGAGAAAGGAGGAGTTGCCGACCATTCGGGAACTACCCTGGACGATGCGGCGATTACAGTTAGGGCTTACTCCGCCTCCGTCCCGCAGCCTCAGGAAGTGGAATCTTTGCGGGGAACTCCGAAGCAGTGGGATCTGCGAGTTCCTGAAACAGGTCCTCCCAACCGGCGAGAATAGATACGGGAAGCTCGATTGTCCGTACGGTTGGATTACTACTGCTGATGGCATGGACGGCTACGCAGTCACCCTCTACAAATGGATCTGAAACCAACTCCATGTGTTCGCCATACAGATTCATATGTTTGCCCACGATGTAGCCGAGCTTCTTGATTCGTTTACAGTTCTCGGAAGGCGAACGAACAGCTACTTGCTCTGGAGAGGAAGAGGACATGTGGCACCTCGGCGGTGAGGAAATTTTGATGCCGGGACATAATCATCTCCGCAACCGGCTTGAATTCCTATTCTCTTCCGACAGCCGAAGAAAAACAGAGCTCTTTGATACACAGTAAGTTCCTGTGGCAGTGGTTCCGGGCGAATCACCGGCTACTCGTCAATTACTACTTGATTAACAGCTGAACCCGACCTCTAGCAGGGCGGTGAATCGCGATCGGCAGCTCGGTTTCTGTCCACCGACGTCAACTGGTGCGTACAGGGCAACGCGCGTTTCCAGACTTTCAGCGCTTGGAAGGGCGCTTCGGCGATTTATCGTCAACTGAATGCGTTCTGGTAGCCGAATATGTAGTCAACGAAGGAACACAGGAAACAGGAACTGCGTAGGTACTGGAAGAAGGAGTGAACAGCCCCGTGTCCCATTGCAGTTGTCTAACTGGTTCTCTGTTGCTCGGTTTCCTCGCGGTTCCCCTTCATTCGCAGAGCTTAGCCGTCTGGAAGGACCCATCACCCCACACTACGCGATTGGTAACCGTAGACAAAGACGTTCGGTTGGAAGTGCTCGATTGGGGCGGTTCTGGCACGCCGATCATCCTACTGGCCGGCGGCGGCAATACGGCTCACGTTTTCGACGATTTCGCGCCGAAGCTCACGGCTAACTACCATGTCTACGGCATTACCCGGCGAGGGTTCGGGGCCTCCGATTATTCAGCAACGGATCACCCTGCAGACCGCCTCGGCGATGATGTGGTGGCGGTGATTGACGCGCTCAATCTGAAGAGACCCATCCTCGCGGGACACTCGATCGCTGGGGTGGAGTTGAGTTCAGTTGCAAATAGCCATCCGAACCGAGTTGCGGGACTCGTCTACCTGGATGCTGCCTATTCTTATGCTTTTGACAATGGCAAAGGGGCGAGCATTATTGAAATACAGAAACTTCAGGGACCTGAACCTCCACCACCCAGTCAAACGGATTTGGCTAGTTTCAGCGCCTTGCAGAAATATTATGAGCGAGTGAACGGATTCCTCTTTCCCGAAGCAGAACTCCGCGCGCAGAGGGAATCCACTCCTGACGGAGGGGTGGGAAAACAACGTGATCTTCCCGGCACCCGCTTGTTCATGCCGCTTATGACGGGCATGAAGAAATACACTGCTATTCCGGTACCTTCGCTTGTCATCTTCGCAAACCCACACAGCCAGGGAATCTGGGTTGACGAGAATACAGATCCTTCGGTGCAAACCGCAGCCAGGACTTATTCCAGCGCGCTAGAAGCTTTAACTGAGAGGCAGGAGAAGTCGGTGGAAAATGGAGTGCCCACAGCGCATGTGATTACTCTGCCAGGTGCGAATCACTATGTATTTCTGTCAAACGAGGCCGATGTGCTGAAGGACATAGATGTATTTCTCGCTAGTCTGCAATAGCTCCATAGGTCTGCGAAGCACGATGGACCAGTCCGGTTCTCAAAGAACTTCATTCCAATTCTCGATTGACGCGTACAGGCCTTGGCACTCATCCACTATTTGGGGCCGCGAATGCGGTTGAAATGTGAATCGGTGCTTAAAGACGAGCTTATGAACAAGATCGTGTCATGACAACGTGATGCTCGGAAACAACTTTGCACCCTCATATATCCCGCCGCTTCGAAATATCCCGTAGATGGCGTGAAGCAACTTCCTCGCAACAGCTATGAGTGCTTGTAGGCGGGCCTTGTTTCGAGCCAAGAGGCTCTCGAAGAAAGCTTTTGCGTGAGGATCGCAACGGGATGCGACGAGCGCAGGCATGTAAAGCGCTCGTCGCAGGTGACGATTTCCGGCACGGCAGTCACAACCGGCATACAGAGATTGATGCGGGGCTTGTTTGGCATGCTCCGATATTGGATCGCCGCAATGGCAGATCAATACTTAGTTTGCCAATGCTGGCCAGTATCTTTCATTGATAGAAAGTCTATCTCCTTGATTCGAGCTTCTGCTATTGCTTCTAGGCACATAGGGACACGCGCCAGATCAGGATCTGTCTCTGGGTACTGGTGCCTCGCACTCTCTTGCTCATGCGCAATTGAGCCTTTATAACCTTTCTTTTGTCGCTCGGTACTTGCTTCATATGTTCATCGCCGCCTTCCAGCGCACCAGACGCTGTACGCCGATCGCTATGTCAGCTAATCTCTTGCTGGAGTCGGGTGACTCACGCTCGATGTTAAGCAAGCCTTGGTACTTCATTTTTTTAAGCTGCTTTAAAAAAGCCGGGAAATCAACCTCACCGTCCCCGAGCGTGCACTCT
>Ga0210390_10005158_pt1 | contig 10971 bp, 9 predicted proteins | sample IncBWH11OmetaG_FD_161050 | JGI IMG/M metagenome (GOLD analysis project Ga0210390, IMG submission 161050) | Forest soil microbial communities from Barre Woods Harvard Forest LTER site, Petersham, Massachusetts, United States - Inc-BW-H-11-O ... | reverse complement strand
TTGCTTTCGCTAGGACACCACGACCCGTGTAGTGGGCGACGATGTCTTCAGCGATCCGGTCGAGACGTTCTTCTCTCGTGATCAGGTGATATTCTCTGGCGAACTCCCGCTCCAGTTTCGCCTGCTCATCCTCGTCGAGTTCCGCTTCTTCAACAATCGCCGTGATGTCATCGGTCAGCGTGTCATTCGTCAATTGGAGTTCAGGGATGCGGTTTTCGTAATACAGCGGGACAGTATTCCCATCGTCAATCGACTGTTTGAAGTTGTACATGGAAACGTAGTCCCCGAAGACTTCCTTTGTCCGTTCCTCCCCTGCGATCAATGGCGTTCCTGTGAACCCAATAAACGCAGCTTTCGGGAGTGCATTCCTCATGTTCAATGCGAACACGTCGTACTGGCTTCGGTGAGCTTCATCGGTGATGACGACGATGTCGTCCCTGTCTGACAGCTTCGGGTACGTCCCGCCTTCCTCAGTACGAAACTTCTGGATCAGAGTGAAGACGTAGCGGTGATCTTCGACATTGAGGAGCTGCTTGAGATGGTCGGCACTCTGTGCTCGGACGCTCGCCTCATCCTCGATCACTGCTCCCGTCGAAGCAAAGTTCCGATAAATCTGCCCATCCAAATCCTCTCGGTCGGTGACGATGACAAACGTCCAGTTGCCGGGAAGAGTACGCAAGACTTTCTGGGAAAAGAAGACCATCGAGTAGCTCTTGCCCGAACCTTGCGTGTGCCAGAAGACCCCGAGCTTCCCTTGGTTCTCTTTGATTTGCTGTGCGGCTGAGATCGCCTTGTTGACTCCGAGGAACTGGTGATTCTTCGCGACGAGCTTCGCAGTCTCGCCTTTCGCCTCGCTGAACAGAGTGAAGTTTTCGAAGATGTCGAGAAAATGAGAAGGGGCACAGACGCCCCGAATCATCGTCTCCAGACTCACCCTGCCTTCTTCGCCTTCATCATTGATCTTTTTCCATTCAGCGAAGTGCTCCCATCCTGCCGTCATGCTTCCAATCCGACTTTTCGATCCGTTCGACAGGATGATGACTGCGTTGTACCAGAAGACTTGCGGGATGGTGTCCCGGTAGTCGGAGAGGTTGTATTTGAAGGCGTTCTCAAGCGACTTGTGGGAAGTCTTCAGTTCGATGAATAGGAGCGGGATGCCATTGACGAACCCGATGAGATCGGCCCGCTTCCTGCCATACTCCCCGGAAATCCAGAACTGCGAAGCGAGGAAAAAGTCATTCTCGCCGGGGTGCACCCAGTCGATGACTTTTACGGTCTCGATAGCTTCGTTGTCGTCAGTAGCTCGGTAGGTGACCTTCACACCATCTTTTACAAGCTTGTAGACTTCCTGATTCGCACGGACAGGACTCAGGACGCTTCTGTCCTTCGTGACTTCAGTGACGGCAATGTCCAAAGCCAGAGGCGGCACTCCGGGGTTTAGATGTTCGAGTGCTGCTTTGAGGTGGGACTCAAGGACGACTTGCTCGGTCGTTTCACGGCCAAACGTCGAATTGGCCCCGCAGACTTCGTGATAACAATTGGCCGATTTCCATCCGAGGGATTCGAACAGACGGACAGCGTTGCGTTCGAGAGCGTCTTCGGAATCGGGATTGAAGGTCATACGCCGTGAGCAACCACCCCAGCCTCGGCCTCAAAATGCCCCACGCCGATCTCCCCGGACAGTAGTTTAGGAAGCAGAAGGTCACGACTTTCTCGGAGATGCGAAATGCCCCTCTGAAGAACTAGCATCAACGCGAACAGCGGGCGGACGATAGCCTCGAACTGTTGGGGAAGTGGGTCGGCAGGTCTCACGACGGACAACTTGCTGAAGGTCTCGATCGTAATTGTGTCGAAAACAGCACCATGTGCCTTCTTCTTCAGCTCTTCCGCATATTCCTTGGTGAGCATGAACAGAAAAAGCTGGCTGAGTCCAGACCTGCCGCGAAGTGCATAACAAGATTGGTTCATCGCCATATCCTCTGCGGGCATAGCTACCTTACCAACCGTGCCCCTCGCTGTGATAAAGACTGTTTCGACTGGATACAATCTGCTGTTACAACGGCTCAACCCAAGTCTCGTAATGCTCTTTTCGGTCTGCGTAACGAAAAACCCGGTGGGCGAATCGGTGGGGCCGAAAAATGGAATGTCTCCGTTCCAAAACTCAGGCACGCTGGTCTTTGGTGTGCCACCGCTCAGCACTTCACTGATCTCTGTAAACCTCTTAACCTGCCAGCCAACTGGGAGGATTCCAGACTCCGATCCCGTCATCGTGATCTTTTCGTGGCCGGGGAATCTGAAGTTTACAAACCATTCTCGATAGATCATCCGTGCCATTTGCTCCAACATTCCTATTCGGCGAGCGTTGTTTTCGATCAGGTCGTCGTACGCAGAGAGGATGGAAGTTATGTCCCGCTGGACACTCACAGGCGGGATTTCAATCTCTAAATTTTGGAGCCGATCAGTTTGGAGCCTCTTCGTTCCATGTGCGGCTTCGTCAACCAGACCTAAAATGTCATACGTTTTCGCCTTCAGCCAATAGAAGAGGAAACGGTCGTCCAGAATAGGGGAACAGTTCAGTGCCTTCAGGTCTTGATTGAACGTCACTTTTCGCATGGCAACCGCAACCGGAAACTCTCTGGCAAGGATCATTCCCCGCACGACGATCAGCACGGTTCCCTCTGCGACAAGCCGGGTTCCGTTCGCAAGACCTTCCTCACTGACGTGATCTTCGGCGTCGAAGATGCGGTTCGTCTTCATGTCTTTGCAAGAGACCCACGGAATGTCACCACTCCAATAGGCAGCGGTCGACTTCGATGGAGTGCCGCCCGAGAGAAAAGTGACACAGTCACCGAGACGCCGTCGTTTTGTCGGTCCTCCAGTCACAAGCTCATCTCGCTAGTATCGAGGTCACGTTTTCGGTAATTTGTTCTTCTAACGCCTTCGCCTCAGAGTTCAAAGTTGCAAGCTGTTCATGGAGTTCTTCTAGCCGCACAGCAAACTCGAAATTGTCAGCTGCTCGTTCCGCAACACCGACGTAGCGACCGGGGTTCAGGCTCCAACTCTCAGCCTCGATCTCCGCAAGCGTTGCGACCTTGCACAGTCCGGACACATCAACATACTTGTTTTTCGGAAAAGCTTGCTTCGTCAACTTTGAGCTTCCCGACTCGGACTCAGTATCCTTGCCTCGGTGCAGCCTGACGATATTGGCGATGAACTCAATCTGCTCCGGTGCAAACTCCCGATGTGCTCGATCAACTTGCTTAAAAATGGGACGGGCATCGATGAAAAGCACTTTGTCTGTGCAGGTCGTTTTCGATTTCCCACGATCAAAAAACCATAACGTACATGGCAGCCCTACGGTGTAGAAGAAGTGCGGACCAACGGCAATCATCACGTCAACCGCTCCACTTTGAAGCAACTGGCGTCTGATTTCCAGTTCCGATTTAGAATCCCCAGCGGAGCTGGCCATTACAAACCCAGCACGTCCTCGGGCGTTCAGTGCACTGTAGAACACCTGAATCCAAAGGTAATTTGCGTTATCGCTCTTCGGCAGTCCGAAAGGATAACGGGGATCACTCTTAATTCGCTCTTTGTCAACTTTGTCGACGTTGAATGGGGGATTCGCCATGACAAAGTTGAATTTTCCAAGGCTCTTGTGAACATCTTCGTAATACGTCACAGCCTGTCGGATGTCACCTGACAGCCCGTGCACTGCGAGGTTCATCTTGCAAAGCCGGATGGTTTCGGCAACTTTCTCCTGCCCGTATACCGAGATTTCATTCACACTCTTTTTGTGGTGTTCGACGAAGGCCGCCGACTGCACGAACATGCCTCCACTTCCAGATGCCGGATCGAGAATCTGCCCGTGAAAGGGCTCGATGATTTCGACGATCAGTTTGACGATGCATGTAGGTGTAAAGAACTCGCCGCCTTTCTGCCCTTCGGACATGGCGAACTTACCGAGAAAGTATTCGTAGATTTTGCCGAAGGCATCTCCCTCAATCGTCATTGGGATCGCCGCAAAGTTCTTCAGCAATGAGACCAGCAGGTTCTTCTCTAGACCGTTGTATGTCTTGGGGAGAACGTCCTTGAGGTCTTCGTTTTCGGCCTCGATTGCCTTCATCGCCTCATTGATCGCCTTGCCGATGTCCGTGCCCTCTGGCAGATTCAGCAGAGTGCCGAAGCGGGCCTTTTCGGGGAGGTACAGGACACCTTGTGCTTGGTAGTCTGTCTTCCCGATCTTGCGGCGGCCGCTGGACTGCTGAGGCATCTCCTTTTCGGCCTCGGCGAACTTGTGATCAGCGTACCGAAGGAAGATCAGCCCGAGAACCGGGACTGAATATTCGGACGATTTGAGCTTAGAATTGGCACGCAGTTCGTCGGCGGCGTCCCACAGGCGTTTTTCAAGATCGCTATGATTTGCTGGCATGGGCTTCTGAACGGATGATGATAGCAGGCACGCCGTTCAATTCAAGTGGCCGTGAGTTGATCCACGGAAAGGCTAGATATGGATGTCGCACTGGATGCTAACGAGTTCCTTGCGGACCCACGTATGCAGAGTGTGAGATTTCAATCTCTGCTAGCGTATCTTCGCAAAACACAGTCTCGGTTGCTAATTCCGAAGATCGTGTGGGATGAAGTCGTCGCGAGATATCCGGAGCGTCTGTCAGGTCCGCACAGCAAAGCGACCTATGAAGTGAGAGTTCTTCGGAGTCTTTTGCTAGCACGCAGAGTTCCAGAAATTCCAGAGTTGCACACAGATAAAGAAATCTCTGCACTAAAAGGAAACTTAAGAAACCGTCACGCTACGTTCAGGGATTGGTTCTTAGCAATTTTGTGGATGCGTCAATTGAAGAGGTGGTAAGACGAGGTATCCAACGAACTCCTCCGGCCAATCCCAAGGACGAGGAGCTTAGAGATGTAATAGTCTGGCTGATGATGTTGGGACATGCCAAGAGAACCGGGCGTGACATTGCGTTCATCTCGCACGATGAACACTTTCGAGAAAACAATGATTTGCATCCACGACTCAAGGACGATCTTGAAGGGGGAACGATCAAGCTGCACTTTTTATAAGGCAATTGACGACTTCATTAAGGCTCATGCTCCAGCGCCGAAAAATCTGACGGAGGACGAGGCATTTCAATTTGTCAGCAGGCAATTCTTGCTCGACACTTTTGAAATTGAAGCTCGGAGGTTTTTCCCACGATATTGGGGTTCTGACACAGAAGTCGAGATAAGCGACCGCAGAATAAGCTTTGTGCGGGCTGCCCTACACGACGTTGGAGGCGGCTCTCATTTCGGCGAGATGGAAGTTTCCGCCGATCTCAATCTGTTCTTGTCAAGAACCGAGTATTCTTACGTGAACACAATCGACACATTGTCAGCCTTCGGCGTGAAGGGAGACTTGATCCCGATAGGCTTTGGCGGAAAAACCACCCTTCAAGACTGGGATGAATTGGGTTGGAGTAGTGTAAAGGGTGTCCCACTGTCTGGGCCTGTCAGACTGGATGAGCCTCTTGAATGGAAAAGTGTGCCATATAAGGTGACCACCTCGATGCCAGTTTACACTCCGACCTCCAAGAAGAATAGCGAGACAATGCTCAAGGGTGAGATGACAGTTTCTTTTCGACTCGTCTCGGGTCGAGTGACAAAGTTTGAGGTAGAGAACCTACGGACAGCGGAGATACACAATCGACCTGTGACTCAAACGACAGGCGCAATTGTCACCTGAAGGCGAACCCAGCGCCTTCAAGGTTTCAGACGGCTCTCGATTTGTTCCCAAGGAATAATTCGCCTGACTGCGGCGCTCAGCGCAGTCAGGGACGGCCCAGCCGACAGGGCAGCCCGTTTCGCTTCGAGAACTTGCGCCCTTTGGACACCGGATGCTTCTCCGAGCCAGAGCACCATAGGCGGGCAGACAATGTGGTTGTAAACGAACTCGGCTGATCGGATTGAGTTCTTTCTTCCATAGTATCCGGGTCCACTATATTCACGCAGCCAGCCGATCCAGTGCTCCTTCTGTGACGTGTACCAAACATCATTGTTCCAAAGACCGCGCCGAACGAGAGTTCGCTCGAACTCGGACGTCGTTGGAACTCGTGGCCGCAAATTGCGGATTTTGGCGGATAGTTGCTGGGGCGTCATTGTCAGATCAGCCTCGCCGGGATTCTATCCCAGCAGCGCCTTCACGATGCTGAGCCATTCCGCATCGAGCGATTCTCCGCAAACTGGTTTTCCCGGCCCGACCATACCAATACGTTGCGTTGCCCTGATCGCCCTCTTTGCGATGCAAGTACGCATGGACCCATGAGCTTTCGGGGCCTTCGTCCTGCTGGGCGAATTCATGCGCCCGCTTCCAATCGTTCTTCGCATCCCACCACAGTCCAGCGAGGGCGAGTGTCAGTCCGGCCGGTGGGTCGGTCGCGTCGGGGATTGGCGGAATTCCTCGAAGGTCATGTCTCAATTCTAATGATTACGGTCAATCGCTTGCCTGTGTTAGCCTTCCTTATTTTTGAGCCAAGGGGACACGATGAAACAGACAAAGGGTATCGAATTACCAGCTTCGTTCGTAGTCACGGTATCACATGCAGGCACGGAAATTCCGCAAACGGCGGCCGCCGACTGCGATATCCTTACCGTCACTGAAGTCGCCGAATTGTTCAAATGCAAACCATCGTCGATTTACAACCTGACGAGCAGTCGTGGTCGGGCGAGGTATGACAATCCCATTCCGGTCTTGCGGCTTCCGATGGGTCTGCGATTTCGTCGGTCATCTGTTCTCTCGTGGTTGAAGTCGCAGGAGTCCGCGGGGGCTGCCTAACTAAGGTTTCGGATTCCGTTTACAATGACGTGTCCCTACTCCAAGTGAATCAATATGGATGCGGATTTACTCGTTAGATTGGTTTCCTCGATCCAGCAAAGGAAGCTTGTCGTTTTTTGTGGCGCTGGCCTCTCACTGGGCACCCCTAGTCGAGTTCCCAGCGCCGCCACGCTTACGCAACAGATCATTCACGAGTACAATTTACGAGCCTTTCCCCCGTTGCCCGTCTCGGCAACAACAAATTTGGAAACGCTGTCGGATTACTTGTTCGGTAACGGACATCAATCGCTATTCGTTCGTAACCTAGTTGACTGGAGACCATTCCGTCGAGACCCCAATACTGGTCATCAGGCGGTCGCAGATTTCTTAACCTCGGCGGCTGTTCAATACGCGGTTACGACAAATTATGACGACCTCGTGGAGGTCGCCGCGATGAACTTAGGAGAGGACTCGTTTGAACGAGCCGTCGATTCGGGAAGCGCCAACGTAGATCACGACCACAAACCCTATCTCAAGATTCATGGATGCGTGCGCGATCCAGATCACACTCTCTGGTGTCACAGCCAATTGGATGGTCTGCCTCCCGTTAGTCCGCTGAATCAAACGTTGCGATCTAGAATCGCTTCGGTGAGCATCTGGTTGCAGGCCAATTTGCCTGAAAAGGACCTAATCTTCATCGGGTTTTGGTCAGATTGGACTTACCTGAACGAAATCTTCGCGAATTACTTTCATTCCGTTCACGGCTCTTTGGTGGTTCTCGTCGATCCGCAGGACGACGCCACCTTGACGACGAAAGCGCCCGCCTTGTGGGAGTGGGCAAACGCAAGCACGAGCTTTTTTCATGTGTTAGAAACAGGAAACGATTTCCTTGAAGAGTTGCGTTCTGCCTTTTCCAAGAACCTCTTGGAGAGAGTACTGCGGGAGTCCGCAACCGGATTTAGAACGGCGCGACCCGGTGTTCCGGTGCCGCCAACTGATTTCAACGGTATGTCACTGGACGATCTTTATGCATTCCGGCGTGACACGGCGGGAGTTTCTTCACAGCGAATACCGAGATATTTTCAACCTGATCCGTCGATGGATGCTGTGGGACGAGCGCATCTGCTGTTGCGGAATGCGGGCGCAACCGTCAGTGGCTCACGATATGTTAGAGGTGGGAACAGATTCCGGGTTCTGAACGGCCGGACGAAGCTCATTAGTCAGATAAGAGAAGACTTCGCTGAAGAACCTCCCGCACCACCGTCTTCGTTTAACGAGATCATCGTCTGCGCGGGTGGTTCGGAGGACGGTGGGGTTCCGAGCCATATCGTCCGTAGCGGTACGCCACCGACCGTTGTCCGGGCTGGAACCGTTGCACGTTGGGTTTCGCTAGATCAAGCTCTCACCGAGGGACTCTTTTAAGGGGGCGAGAAGCTGTGCGAATCATCGAAGAAGCAAGGAATGTACTCGAAAAGTATCACTACAGCGTGTCTCCTCGTGGCGAAGATATGTTGCAGTTTGAAGATGAAACGCTGTTGGGTGTTATTTCTGAACTCTCTCTGGAGTCTTTACTGGGAACGTGGAGCCGAAGACAAGACGATTTTCTAAGAAGCAACGCCCGAACTCTCGGCAATTCTGCCCTCAAGGCGTGGAATGTGTATTCAGTGTTCTTGAGTTCCGAGGTTCCTGATGAAGCTGCGCGGAAAAGCATCACCGGGATTGAAGAGGATTTCCGAGCGAGCAGGAAGGTCGTTCTCGCAGGAGTGCAGACCACTGCCGACGTAATACGTGCCCTCTACCCATTTATTCCGATACAAAACATAGCTGCTCTGGAAACATCGGACTCGCTCCTGAAATTGCAGGGGCGACTTTCGGCATTGCCACGAGCGGCCGTCGATGTACTGCTCAGGGACCCAAGTAGCAACGAATCTATTTTGAAAAGTTTTCAAGAAGCACATGAGATTAAAACAACTTGAGCTTGCAGGGTTTCGCGGATTCAAGGAGCCCACCACCATTCGCTTTGGCGCCGGATTTACGATAATTACCGGGCGGAACGGAAGCGGAAAAAGTTCCATCTGCGACGCACTCGAATACGTCCTCACACGGCATTTAAGTCGATTCGGTCCGATGGATGTCGAGGGCGGCGAACGAATCGACGATTACATTTGGTGGCGAAACGGTGAACGGTCCGCGAACCGACGGGTGAAGGCTGTCTTCGATCTCGACGATGGCACCGTAGGTGAAAGAACTGCCACGCCGAAAGGAATAGAAAACACGTTCGACCAGAGTGCCTTTTACGACAGGCGACCTCAAGTCTCCGATCCGTTTTCCCTGTTAAGTCAGACCATGCTGATACGCGATGAATCCATCGTCAAGTTCAGCACTGATCTCCCCGAAGCAGATCGCTTCGAGTTTTTCTACAGGGCAATCGGTTTGACTGACCTCGTAAAGATTGAGGAGCGGGCGAATTCACTGGTCAAGCAACTAGGGCGCAGGACGGAAGAATTGGAGAAGGAGTATCGGCAACGCAGAGAAAGCGTGGCGCAGATAATCTCCGAGATCAGCGAGGCAAGGACAGTAGCCGCCCGCGCAACGGATTTCGATACAGTCGCCCTCCAACAACGGCTCACCATTCTGGCCGGAGTAGCGCCGGAGACCCCACTTCGGCAACTGGCGGCAGCTGTTGCCCGAACACTCACAGACCAAAGGAGCAGAATTGATCGCCTAGAGCGGCTCAGCGCGGTATTGTCGCAGTCTCGTTCGTGGCGTGAAGAATTGCGCAGGTTCGAGGACAAACGCGACGCTGTCAAGGCTGCTTTAGATACTTCCGAGTCATCGCTAAAGGAAGCGGGAACGTTGCGAATGGCCGCGGGAGAAGCGCTTAGGCAAGCGCAAGCCCACAACTTGAAGCTCGGTGCACTCGCACAATTGAGAGAGCAAGGAATCCGAATCGGCTTAGAAAACAGTCATTGTCCCCTATGCGGGTCTTCGATTAGCCCTGCCGACTTCGATGCCCATCTGAAAGAGATTCAAGAACTGATAAACGCCGAGAATCTAGCATTGGCTGAATTGACGGCTCAGGAAGCAAGCCGAACGGCAGAATACGAGCAACGCAGAAACGATTATCAGTCCTCTTCGATTGAGTACAGCCGTGCTATGTCCGATTGCGACACACTCAAGGCTGCAATGGCGCAGCTACAAAGCCAAGCGCTACTTTTGGGCGTGAAGCTGGAAGCCGCTAGCATCGAATCAGAATTGCTTGAAACCAGAAGGAGGGTGGCAGAGCTTCAATCTGGATCGATTCAACTTGAAGGGTCAAGCGCATTCGATAGAATCGCCGATTTGGAGAAACAACGAGCGATTGCACAGGCTGAAGTTGAGCAAATCACAAAACAGATCGACGTGCTCTCCAAAGCCGCCCAAAACGCGAAGAGCGCGGCGGATACTACCAAACGTGTGTCTTGGGAGTCAGTGGACGACTGTTTGGCCGCGCTTTCCCCGCTCCTCTCCGAATTATTCGTGCGGTTGAAACCGCACATGGACTATTCGGAGGTGCGCTACCACATGCGCGGCGACGTTAAGCGATTCCTCAGCTTCGAAATTGGCCACGGCATCAATCCGCGCTTCACGTTCAGCAGCGGACAGAGACGAGCGCTTGGGATTGCCTTCTTGTTGGCTGTCCATTTGTCTCGTCCGTGGTGCAAGTTCCCAACGTTGGTGCTAGATGATCCAGTCCAGCACATCGACGACTATCGAGCACTGCATTTTGCAGAGGTGCTTTCTTCCATCCGCCAATTGGGTCATCAAATTGTCTGCACGGTTCAAGATTCAGCATTAGCTGATCTGCTGTGTCGGCGACTTAGGAGCGCCAGCATCGGCGATGGATTGCGGATCGAAATGGAATACGAACCGGGAGCGGGCGCTAGAGTGAAGGATGTGCAAGAAATCGCCCCGCTGCCAGAAAGCGTGTTAATGTCAGCGTGATTGACGCATGGGTTGGCGGGCAGAAGTTCGAGTGCAAGAACCGCCAAGTGAAGGGAGTGGAGCACACGCCTTTCACGCTTGTCCCAAAATGACCATGCCGCTGACTGACATCGAGCGCGAGATTTCAAAATCGGTTGTCCAGCATTTCTACGTACAGCGAGAATCCGTCTCGCACGAGCAGTTGC
>Ga0210390_10005156_pt1 | contig 10973 bp, 5 predicted proteins | sample IncBWH11OmetaG_FD_161050 | JGI IMG/M metagenome (GOLD analysis project Ga0210390, IMG submission 161050) | Forest soil microbial communities from Barre Woods Harvard Forest LTER site, Petersham, Massachusetts, United States - Inc-BW-H-11-O ... | reverse complement strand
AAGAATATTCGCGTGGGAAGTTCGCCCGGGCTGGCGAGGATTTCTCCGGATGGCGGGACAGTCGTGGTCAGCAATCGCGGCGACAATACGATTTCGCTGATCGATGCGCAACATCTAACGGTTCGCGACACCATTCCGTTATGCCAGCAGCCGGAGGATATTGCCATTTTGCCGGACAGCAGTAAAGCGTTTGTGGCTTGCGCGGCGTCGGAGCAAGTCGCGTCGATTGATCTAAAAAATGACAACCTGCTGGCCCTGCTGGATGTGGGCAAAACTCCCGTGCACCTGGCGCTCAAGCCCGACGGCGGCGAACTCATGGTGAGTAATTTCGATTCGGATAATATTTCGATCATCGAGACCACGACTAACGAGGTTGGCGGCAGCTATCTGATCGGTACCCATCCGGCGCGCGGGCTGGTGACCGCGGATAGCTCGCGGTTGTACGTCAGCAATTTCGGATCGAATACCGTTGCGGTGTATGACATTGATATTGGGAAAATGATTGCGACGCTGCCGGTCGGCAGTCGTCCGGATGGGCTGGCGCTTTCGCAAAGTCAGAACTATTTGTTAGTTCTGAATTCAGCTTCCGGCGATGTCACGGTCATCCAAAAACGCACACCCAAGAAGAAATTCGAGCCAGGCGAATATTCTTTGCTGACTATGATTCCGGTGGGAGTACAACCGAACAACATCGTGGTGAAGTCGTTCGTGTTGGCGAAGCCCCCTTCAAAATAATTGGTCATCCTGAAGGGAATATATCCCGTGCAACGCACGGGATAAATGGAGTCGAAGGATCCCTGCACGGCATAGTTTTGCAGAGCTGATCCGGAGTATTCTGCTCACGCACGCGGCTTCTGAGTCCGCGGAGAATTCCCTGACGCATTTCGGGCACGATTGGCGGTCGCAGGGGTCCTTCGACTCCAGGATGACGGCGAATGGTGACGACGCTCAAGATGATAACAAGGTGATAATGACGAGCGGTATTATCACGCTACGCGTTGGCGCCGCAGCACTTCTTGTATTTTTTCCCGGAGCCGCAGGGACAGGGATCGTTGCGTCCGATCTTAGCGGTGCCGCGCACTACCTGCTGTACTGTCTGCAGGTCGCCAGAACCGGCCATGCGCGCCTGTTCCAGCTCGCGGCGTTTCTTGCGCTGGAAGGCTTCTTCGATTTCGTCGACGGACGTGGCTACTTGCCGAGGCGGCTTGCGCCCGTTCCCATCTCCACCCATTCGTGGGATCGGCACGCCTTCTGGACCACCGCCCTCTGCAGGTCTCGGGGGTCCGCCTTCGCTCGGCCGCTCCAGAATTTGCATCAGGTAAAGATAGCGGACGGTCTCTTCCTGGGAGCGCTGCATCATGGCTTCGAACATATCGAACGACTCGCGCTTGTACTCCACCAGCGGGTCGTGCTGGCCGTAGCCGCGCAGGCCTATGCCCTCCTTCAAGTGGTCCATGTCGCGGAGGTGGTCTTTCCATTGCGAATCGAGCACGCTTAACATGATCATGCGCTCGTGATAGCGCATGGCATCGGGACCAATCAAGTTCTCCTTGGCATCGTAGCGGGCTTTGAGCTTATCAAAGATGGCATCACCGAGTTCCTGGCGGTTCAAGGTTTCAGGCTTGATTCCTTCCGCCAGAATATCCACGCCGAAGCGGGTGAAAACCGCGTCCTTCAAGCCTTTGAGATCCCAATCCACAGCATGAACCTTGACCGCGCAAAACTGATCCATCAGATCGCTGAGGATGCCGGAGACGTAATCCTCGAGGATCAATTCCTTCTGATCGACACCTTCCAGCAATTGATGGCGCAGGCCGTAGACCGCCTCGCGCTGCTTATTCATCACATCGTCGTATTCCAGCAGGTGTTTGCGGGCCTCGAAGTTTTGCGCTTCGACGGCCTTTTGTGCGGCTTCGATGCGGCGCGAGATCATTCTTGATTCGATCGGTACGCCCTCTTCCATACCCAGACGCTGGAGCAGATTGGAAACCCACTCTTTGGCGAAGATGCGCATCAAGTCGTCTTCGAGCGAAAGATAGAAGCGCGAGGAACCGGGATCGCCCTGGCGCCCGGCGCGGCCGCGAAGCTGATTGTCGATGCGGCGAGCTTCGTGACGCTCGGTGCCAAAGATGTGCAGGCCTCCGGCGGCGATGACTTCTTCGTGCTCCCTGTCGGTCTCCGCCTTGTGGCGATTGAAAATCTCGGTCCATTGATCGGTCGGGACCACGTATTCGTTTCCGGCGTAGTACCAGACCGTGCTTTTCGTGTCGTCGACCACGGCTTGAACCTTGCCTTGCGCCGCCCGCAAAGGTTGCGCGATGCCCTTCTTCACGCACTCCTGCTTGGCCATGAATTCGGGGTTGCCGCCGAGCAGAATGTCTGTACCGCGGCCAGCCATATTCGTGGCGATCGTGACCATTCCCTTACTACCGGCCTGAGCCACGATTTCCGCTTCCTTCTCGTGCTGCTTCGCATTCAACACCCAATGCTTGACGCCTTTCTTTTTCAGCAGCTCGGAAAGACGCTCCGATTTTTCAATCGACGTGGTGCCGACCAGCACGGGTTGGCCGGTGGCGTGCAATCTCTGGATTTCGTCGGCGGCTGCAAAGTACTTCTCTTTTTCGGTGCGGTAAACAACGTCCGGATTCTCCAGCCGCAGCAGTGGTTTGTTGGTGGGAATCACCATCACTTCCAGGCGATAGATCTTGTCGAACTCGGGCGCTTCAGTTTCCGCCGTGCCAGTCATGCCTGCCAGCTTTTTGTACATGCGGAAATAGTTCTGGAACGTGATGGTGGCGAGCGTCTGGTTCTCGCGCTCGATTTTGACGTTTTCCTTGGCTTCGACCGATTGATGCAAGCCGTCAGACCAGCGGCGCCCCGGCATCAAGCGTCCGGTGAATTCGTCCACGATAATAACTTCGCCATCTTTCACGACGTACTCAACGTCGCGGTGATACAAAGCATGGGCCTTGACTGCGGTCTCGACGTGGTGCTTGAGATCCCAGTTCTCGGGGTCAGCAATATTGCCAATGCCTAACAAGCCTTCTACTTTTTCCCAGCCTTCGTCGGTAACCGTGATGTTGCGATGCTTTTCGTCCACCACGAAGTCGCCGGTATACTGCTTGGGCTCGCCCGGAGCGACGTCAATTTCCTCACCTTTTTCGAGCTTAGGGATAATGCGATTGACCTTGGCGTACTTATCAGTAGACTCCTCGCTGGCGCCCGAAATTATGAGCGGGGTGCGAGCTTCATCGATCAGGATGGAGTCTACTTCATCGACGATAGAGAAATTGTGGCCGCGCTGCACGCAATCGTGGAGATCGAATTTCATGTTGTCGCGCAGATAGTCGAAACCGAATTCGTTGTTGGTGCCGTAGGTGACATCAGCCGCGTACGCTTCACGGCGTTGCTGATCGTCGAGATCGTGGACGATGACGCCTACGCTGAGGCCGAGGAAACTGTACAGCTTGCCCATCCACTCGGAATCGCGTTTGGCCAGATAGTCATTGACCGTGACTACATGCACGCCGCGTCCGCTCAGGGCATTCAGATAGACCGGCAAAGTGGCGACCAGGGTTTTGCCTTCACCAGTCTTCATTTCTGCAATCTTGCCTTGATGCAGAACCATGCCGCCGATCAACTGGACATCGAAGTGCCGCATGTTCAGGACGCGGCGGCCGCCTTCACGGACTAAGGCGAAGGCTTCGACCAGAATCTCATCGAGGATCTCTTTCACCAGTTCGGCGCGCTCGGCGTCGAGCTCTTTGCGGCGATCGATGTCGGCGTCGGGCTCGTCGGGAATTCGGGCCAGGCGTTCCTTTATGCGCTGGCGGAATTCGTCCGTCTTGGCGCGCAGTTGCTCATCGCTGAGCTTGCGTATTTCAGGTTCAAGCGCATTGATGGCCTCGACCCGTGGCATCAGGCGCTTGATCTCGCGCTCGTTGCTGGTCCCGAAGACCTTGGCTATCAGAACATTAATCAAATGAGGATCCTTGGACGGGCACTGCACCCACTACCCAGAAACTTAGTATATTAGATGCGTGCGCAGCGCGTAAGTCGCGGACCGGCTTTCAGCAACAAACTCTTCGCCGGAACAAAATCAAGCAGTACTTCAGGCCTATTTTTCAGCGGACTCTTCGATCACAGCGCTAAACCGCGTTTTCAGGTATATTTTCCCGCTGGCCCATGGCAACCTTCTACGAACTATTCCGCGAATGCGCCGAGCGCTGGAGTGACCATGTTGCGCTGGAACTTCAGCGGCGTGATCGAGTTGAGAGCAACACCTACGCCGAAGCGCGGCGGATGGCGGAAAGTGTGGCGCGCTGGCTGACAGAGAGCGGGTTTCAGCCGGAGACTCGAATTGCGATCCTGGCCGATAATCATCCGCGCTGGATCACGGCCTACCTGGGAATTATCGCGGCTGGGTGCACAGCAGTTCCCCTCGACACAGCGTTTCATGCCGATCAGGTAGCGAAGCTTCTCAAGGATAGTGGCAGTTCCCTGCTGTTCTGTGATGGGAGGCATCTCGCGGTCGCCGAGGAAGCGGTGGGTGAGTCAGGAATCGAAATTGTGCTGCTTGACACTGCTGACGCGAGTGCCCACGCCGCACAAACGGCCGAGCCACGCTCGGTTCGGACGGGCGAGACCATCCCCACACGACCTAATCTAGACAGTATCTTTGCGGCAGGGCCGGGAGATTTTGTGGCAGTGTCTTCGAGCGATGACAGCATCACTTCTTTGCTCTACACCTCTGGCACGACTGCCGACCCGAAAGGGGTAATGCTCACGCACTCAAACCTGATGGGCGAGGTGCGGGCGGTATTCGGCTGGGCGGAAATCGGGCCTGATGATGCGGTGCTCGGCGTGCTTCCGCTTTTTCACGTGCTGTCACAGATGGCCAACCTGCTGCTGCCGCTGGTAAAGGGTGCACGGGTTGTTTACCTCGAAACTCTGAATACGACGGAACTGCTTCGAGCGCTGGCTGAGCGGGATATTACCGCATTCGCGGTCGTGCCACAGTTTTTCTACTTGATTCACGAGCGCATTTTCAAAGAAGTGGGGCAGCGGGGACGAGTGGCGACTCGGGCCTTTCGAACCATGATGGCAATCACGCGCTTTTGCCGGCGATTCGGATGGAATCCGGGTTCCGTCCTTTTTCCGAAGATCCACAACATCTTTGGCCGCAAAATGCGCTACTTGGTAACGGGTGGGTCACGCTTTGATCCGCAGATCGGGCGGGATTTCCATGCGCTGGGCATTGACATCCTGCAGGCGTACGGACTCACCGAAACCAGCGCCGCCGCTTTCGCCACTTCGGCGAATGACAACGTGATTGGCTCAGTGGGTAAAGCGCTTGACGGCGTGGAGGGGAAAATTATTGATGCGCAGCCGCAGGAATACGGCGGCCAATCCGTGGGCGAAATCGCGATTCGCGGGGCCATCGTGATGAAGGGCTACTGGAACCAGCCGGACGCTACCGCTGCCGTCCTGCGGGACGACTGGCTCTACACGGGGGATCTGGGCTATTTCGACGCCAAGGGCAATTTGTTTATCACTGGCCGCAAGAAAGAGGTCATCATCCTCAGCAACGGGAAAAACATTTACCCAGAAGAGGTTGAGGCGTACTACCTGAAATCGCCCTACGTCGGAGAAATTGCTGTGCTGGGGCTCGAAAACAGTCCGGGAGAGGAGCGGTTGCACGCTGTAGTCGTTCCGAACTTCGAGGCGCTCAAACAGCGGAAGATCGTCAATGCGAAAGAGGTTCTCCGCTACGACATTGAGGGGCTGTCGCTGCAACTGCCTTCGACCAAGCGAATTGGAAGTTATGAAATCTGGCAGGAGGCTTTGCCGCGGACCACTACGCGAAAGTTGAAGCGTTTTGAAATCGAGAAGCGCGTGCGGGCAAATCAGGCTCAGGACAGCTCAGATGATGCGGAGGTTCGCCCGGAAAAATCCTTCAGCGCGGAAGACACCGCGTGGCTGGAGCAGCCGGAGGTGCAGCGTGCGCTGAAGATCATGCGCGACGCATCAAGGAAACGATCTGAAGCAATCCATCCCAGCGACAACCTCGAGCTCGATCTTGGGCTGGACTCGATGCGGCGCGTGGAACTTCTGATCGCACTGGAACAAGGGCTTGGCGGACACTTGGACGAATCGCGCTTGTCTGAAATTTACACTGTGCGCCAGCTTGTGGATGCGGTGCGCGACAGCGGATCCGGATCGAGTGGCGTTACCAGCCAAGTGCGGTTCGCGGGATGGAAGGCGGTCCTGCAAGAGGAGTCCACCGACCCTGACTTTCTCGCTTTGCTGCGGCCGCGACCGTTCGCGGATGGGTTCCGGTATTTGCTTAGCCAGCTATTGCAGCTCATGGCTCGCGACCTCAGCAGGTTGCGCGTTACCGGTGCGGAAAAGATTCCCGCTCGGGGACCCTTTATCATTTGCTCCAATCACCAGAGCTATATCGATCCTCTGATCCTATGCGGAATTTTTCCCTGGCAGGTGTTCCGTGCTGGGTTCGCGGTGGGAACCAGCGAAATCTTCGGCAAAGGCCTTATGCGGACGCTGGCGCAATGGGCGCGCGTGGTGGTAGTGGACCCGGATGCGAATCTGATTCCGGCTATGCGGGCCGGGGCTTCCGGGCTGCGGCACGGACGCGTGCTGGTACTCTATCCCGAGGGCGAGCGTTCGATCGATGGCAAGCCAAAGACATTCAGAAAGGGCGCTGCAATCCTCTCCATTCACTTGCAGGTGCCGATTGTTCCCGTGGCGATTGACGGTTTTCATGAGGCTTGGCCGCGCGGGAAGCGCTTCCAAAAATTCGCACCTTTGCAAATAGCTTTTGACGACGCCATTTATCCGCCTCCCGCAGAAGAAGCATCAGATGCCGAGTACGGAAAACTTACAGATGAACTAAAGACGCGTGTAGTAGAGATGTGGGAACAGCTTCGGGCGCGCTCTCTGTAGAGACGTGGCTCCGCTACGTCTCCGTTTTGGGGCTTTGCTGGCGAGACGTTGCAAGCAACGTCTCTACAGTGATTGTTTGCGCCAGAGTGGTCACTTCGCCCGTGGGTGCGTCTGGTCATAGACCTCTAGCACGTGCTTCATGGAAAGCTGCGTGTAGCGCTGCGTAGTGGAAAGACGCTCGTGGCCGAGCATTTCCTGGATGGAGCGGAGGTCGGCGCCCTCTTCGAGCATGTGGGTGCCGAAGGCGTGGCGCAGAGTGTGCGGGTGCACGTCGGGTGACAGCCCTTTGGCGACGGCGATCTTCTTGATGATGCGTCCCACGCTGCGTGTGGTAAGCCGTCCGCCGCGCTGGTTAATCAGCAACGCAGCCGTGTTCTTCTTGCGTTCTGCCAACCTCTGCTGGCGTACCGGCAGGTAGCTCGCGAGAGCGGCTTTCACCGAATCCCCGAATGGCACGTAGCGTTCTTTCTTGCCTTTGCCGCGGATGAGAATGGCTTCGGAACTCAAACGGATATCGTCGAGATTGATGCCGATCAACTCGGAATTGCGGATGCCACACCCGTAAAGCAATTCGAACAACATGCGGTCACGTTCTGGAAATGACGCGACTTCGGGCATCTCTCCGTCGAGTACGGTATTCATTTCTTCGATGGTGGGAACGCGCGGCAACTTTTTCGGCAGCTTTGGCGTGGAGACCAGCGCGGCCGGATTCTGTTCAACCACTCCTTCCTGCGCCAGCCAGCCGTAGAAAGAACGCACGGCGGCCAACGCCCGTGCCACCGAGGTTTTGCCCAGGTCTTTTTCGTACAGAAGGGAGAGAAATCCGCGGATGGTGAGGTGATCGATGCTTCGCCAATCGCGTGAACCGACATAAACGGCAAAATTGCTCAAGTCGCCGGTATAAGCCTTGATGGTGTGAGCCGATGCATTGCGTTGCCGCAACGACTGGAGGAACTTGTCGATGGCCTTTTCGATTGGAGAACGGCTCGATTTTGTCGTCATATGCCAGAACCAATCTCTCCACAGAGTCACAGAGAAAGCGGAATTCTTCCCTGTGTCTCTGTGCTAAAAATCATCTAACTTGTCTTGCCTTCGCCCTCGGATGGTGTTTCTGATATACGCTCTTCAGGCGATCGAGCGCTAAGTGCGTGTAGACCTGCGTGGTCGAAATATCAGCGTGGCCGAGGATCGTCTGAACCGTGCGCAGGTCCGCTCCATTCTCGACCATATGCGTGGCGCAACTGTGGCGCAACATGTGCGGACTGGCGTTGCGTCCCATGGTCGACGATGCCGCTCGAACCATCTGCCACACGCGCTGGCGAGTCAGTTTGCATGCGCCACGTCCAAGAAACAGAAGCGGTGAAGTGCGCGTTCCCGTCAGTACAGGACGTGAATGCTTCATGTAGTTGGCAAGCATCTCCTGCGCCGATTTTCCTAAAGGCACGATTCGTTCTTTATCGCCCTTGCCCCGCACAAGAGCATAGCCGAGGTCGAGCTTCAGGTCTTCGAGCTTGACCGCAATAATCTCCGAGACGCGCAGGGCCCCGGCGTAAAAAACCTCAAGCATGGCCCTGTCACGCAGAGCGATCGCCTCGCTGTGCTTTCCCTTCGAAGCCGATGTCGGCGCGCGCAACATGATTTCCATTTCGTCGCGGGCCAGCGATTTCGGCAACACCTTCCACTGTTTCGGCGAGTCAATGTTCAGCGTAGGATCGTGATCGATGAACTTGTCGAGCAATAGATAGCGATACAAATGGCGTAGGGCAGAAAGTTTTCTTCCCACCGATCTTCCATCGACTGAGTTGGCGAATAGTTCCTGAATAAAACCGCGTACTTCATCGCGGCGCGCCTTCAGCAGCGTGCACTTGCGTTTGCGAAGGAATGCAGTGAACTGGCCAACGTCGGCGGCATACGCGGAGACTGTGAGCGGAGCCAGTCCTTTCTCGATTTTCAGATAGTCGAGAAAACCTGAGATCAAGCGGGAATTCGAGTCTGCAGACACAAAGAAGAGTGTGCGCGTTATCGGACATTGAAGGAAGTAATAAACCAGATGCTGAAGAGATGTAGCTTGCTACGTCTCTGCCGCAGCGCTCTCGCGAGCGTTCACCGAAAGCAGGGACGTCGATCTACAGCGGACTTACCTCTTTCAGCACCTCGACCGCGTAAATCGCTCCCTGGGGAGTTTCCTCGTGCTTGAAATATGCGAACACATTGCGGCCTTGTCCCAGGTGCTCGCGAATGCGGTCGACCATGGCGCGCCGTTCGTCAGGCGTGTAGTCCGGCTTGCGGTAACGGTAGTAGCAGAAGTCAGCCGTGACCACGTCTGGAGCGTTCCGCTCTTCGGTCTCGGCTATGCAAAGCGCGCGGTTGCAGCTCTTGAGCATAGCAAAAATCTCGTCGGTGAACCATGATGCGTGGCGGAATTCAAAGGCAGAGGGAACTGCGCGCGGAAGCACCGCCAGAAATTCCTGCAAAAGTTTGGCGTCTGCCTTCATGTTCGGTGGCAACTGAAACAACAGTGGTCCCAGCTTTTCCGCTCGCGCCAGAGGTTCGATCGTGCTCAAAAAGCGCGGGATAAAATCCTCGGTCTGTTTCAGTCGTTTGATGTGCGTGATGACCTGATGCGCTTTGACGCTGAGACGAAATCCGGCGGGCGTGGCCTCGATCCACTTCTGGGCCGTAGTCTCCTTTAGCAGTTGGCGAAAGGTAAAGTTAACTTCAACCGCATTCAGCTTCGTGGCGTAGTACTGCAAAAATTTTGCCTGGGCAAGCTTGGCGGGATAAAAATCAGGCTTCCAGCTTGGATAAGCCCACCCTGATGTGCCGGCATAAAGTTGTGCCATGGTTCCGCTCCGCAAGAAAAGGCTGCAGCAAAGTTCAGCCGGATTATACCTTTCGCGACTTTTTCTTCGAGGCGGAGCGTGGACGTGCAGCCTTGGCGCGCTTCTTTGCCTTTCTCATGCCGCTGTCGGCTTGTGCGGCCAATTCCAGGCCTGCTTCCGGCGTGGCTTCGGCGATCCCCGTTAGCTTTGGCAGTTTCTGCTTGAGCGTGAGCACGGCCTCGAATAAGTCTCCCATTTTTTGCACGCGATCAAGCACTTGACTCGCTTCGAACATCAGCAGGGTCGCATCTTTTTTCTTTAGCGTCTGCCCCACTTCCTCCCATTTCACCGGGGTGGAAACCGTAGGATGCTCTCGCGCACGCAGCGAATACACGCTCACCGTAGTCTTATGCTGATCATTCTGGCTCCAATCCACAAATATTTTGCCTACGCGCAATTCCTTCTTCATGTCAGAGACAACAAGTTCCCGGTGCTCGTTTTCCAACAAACGGGCGAGCGCGTGAGCGAAAGGTTTGGTTACGTCGTAACTGGTGGGCGAGTTCAAGGGGACATAGATCTGCAGCCCCTTGGAGCCAGAAGTCTTGGGAAAACTCTGCAATCCGAAATGCGCGAAGATCTCCCGCAGCCACATCCCCACCTGGCAACATTGCACGATATTCGCCGGCGGGCCGGGATCGAGATCGAAGACCATGCTGCGCGGCGAAGCGATGTCTTTGGCCAGCGAAAGCGATGGATGAAGTTCAATGGCAGCGAGATTTGCCATCCAGACCAACGTAGGCAAATCGTTCGCTAAAATGTAATTCACATTGCGCTGGTTGCCTTCACTCCAAATGGGCGCCGTCTTCACCCAATCCGGCCGGTGCTTGGTGGCATTTTTTTCGAAGAAGTATTCTTCGTCTACCCCCCCGGGATAGCGCTTCAGAGTTAGTGGGTGATCCTTAAGATGTGACACCAAAACGGGGGCAATGCGCGCGTAATAATCAATCACCTGTCCCTTGGTGAATCCAGTTTTGGGGTACAGGACTTTGTCCAGGTTGGTCAAACTCAGGTGTTTGCCTTCGATCTCAACTACGGATGGTTTTCCTGCCATGGCACTCTGGATTATAAGGGTCCATGAGATTGATACGAAATGGGTTCCGCTTGGCCCCCAAGCTGGCCGTGCCTTTT
>Ga0210390_10005155_pt1 | contig 10973 bp, 8 predicted proteins | sample IncBWH11OmetaG_FD_161050 | JGI IMG/M metagenome (GOLD analysis project Ga0210390, IMG submission 161050) | Forest soil microbial communities from Barre Woods Harvard Forest LTER site, Petersham, Massachusetts, United States - Inc-BW-H-11-O ... | reverse complement strand
CTCGGGCGTCGACGAAGGAGTTGTTGCCTCTTCCGGAGTCGCAGTCGGCCTGGCCGTCGGTTGCTGCCGCGGAGTGACGCTGCTCGCGGGCGTGGGGCGCGCCGTGCCCGTTTCAGCAAACTGCTGCCCCACAAAATACCGGTAAACCGCGTATCCGGCCAAGCCAAGTCCACCCAGCAGTAGAACCACTAGCCCGCACATCAAGAGCAAACCGGCCACCGAAGTCTTTCGTTCTTCAGCGTCCTGCCGCAGGTGTGGTATCGCCACGGCAGGAGACGGCGGCGGAGTTTCTGCGACGACCGGCGGGGCATGGGTCTGAGACGGCGGCGCCAGCGCTGCGCCACCGGAATGGGTACTGGCGTGTGCCGCGATCGAACTCGGCGAAACGTATTCACTCCTTTTGCCGAAAATTTGGTCTTCCAACAGGTTGCTCATTTCCACCGCAGAAGCCAATTCGTCGGTCAGACCTCGACGCAGAACTGTGTTCCCCTGTTCGGAGAGAACCGAGATCGGCGTATAGCGGCCAGTTGTTTCGACGGTATGCCGCGGGCCGCCCATCAGTTCGTAGATCAGAAGGCTCAACATCCCGAGGTAACTGGCGCGCGGGCCTTCGCCGGAAGAGCTCTGGACAAGCGTCGCCGAGCCGGCCCAGGTCGCGGAATCGGAAGAAGAGAGCGAAAAGTCGACCGGCTCAATCTTGACGCCCAATTGGCTCCATTGAGTTAACGGCCTCTGAAGTAATGCCTGATCAATTGCTTCTTCCGACAAACCAGGAGTGGTCAGATGGACGCCGGAAATGGTCAGCGCCATTTGCTGCAATTGGTTGTCTCGCGCATGATCAGCCGCCGGCGCAAGGAGCTTGAGCAGGAGAAGTGCTTCCTGTGGAGCGAGCGCCTTCCGGACCCGGAGGATCTCTACCAAAGAGGGCCCAATGATGATTTCCTGGACCAGAAAACTTTGTTGGCCAACACTCTCTATCGAATAAATTTCCTGCAATTCCGGCCTGGGCGCGCGGCGGAGCTGGTCAATTTCTTGCTCCAATGCAGTATATCGCTTGCTGTCGGCTAAAAATTCCCGGTTGAATACCAGGAGCAAAACCTTGCAATCTCGCTGGAGATCGTCGGCCAAAAATCGTCGGCCCTGCGGGATGTCGCCGAGGTCGCGCCCGAGCTGGTAGCGCCCGGCAAGAACAGTCGGTCCCTGGGAAGTTGGTGGTCTACCTGTGGAGAGTGCCTGCGTCGCAAGCGTGTCGGGCTCTTCCGCCAGCCTTGGAAGGGTTGCAGGCGACCGCTTAGTCGCCGTGGCGTTGGCCTGGATCGCTTCGATGCAGCGAAGGACTTCCTGCCGCAGATCGGCCGGCGATTGCGGCCGATTGACGCGATCCTTTTCCATCATCCGCTGTACCAATTGCACCACACAGGAAGGAGACCCTTCCAGTGGTTCCAGAGGCAGCGGTTTGTAAAGATGCTGACTCATGATCTGCGCAACCGAACCGGCATAGGGCGGACGGCCGCAGATCATATAGTAGAGCGTTGCTCCAAGGGAATAGATGTCCGAACGAATGTCGATATCCCGTTCTTCCAATTGTTCAGGACTCGCAAAATGGGGGGTGCCGACAAATCCTCCCCCAACGGTCAATGTTCCGGAATCTTCTCCCTCTCGTTTAGCACTTTTGGCGAGTCCGAAGTCGATCACTTTCACGACCTTTTCGCCCTCTTCATCGACCAGCATGAGGTTCGCCGGCTTAAGGTCCCGGTGCACCAATTGCTGCTTAACGGCGGCTGCGAGGGCTCGAGATACCTGCAGCGTAATCTCCAGCGCTTCGAGCGGGCTCAGCGGTCCGGTCCGCTTCATGAAGATATCGACGGTCTCGCCATCGATAAACTCCATTGCGTAGAAATAGCTCTCGTGATCCGTGCCGAGGTGAAAGACCGATGCCACATTCTGGTGACGAAGCGCCGCAGCGGCGCGAGCCTCCCTGAGAAATCGCTGCCGGGCCACATCGCTATTGAGGTAGGCGTTATTGATCACCTTCAAGGCAACCGGACAACGAAGATTCGTGTCGTACGCCTTATAGGTAATGCCCATGGCGCCCCTACCCAATTCCCACGGACTACCATCGCCACGCCTTAGAACCTCGTAATGCTGGTAACGCTCAGCGTCCGCCATTTTAGTGAAACCTCACTAAAGCAGACCATCACGGAAGGCGCAATAGGAAGAAGGAGTCAGGAGTTGCAGGAGTTCAGGAGTTGCAGAATGGAAGAGTGGCTCTACCAGAGAATTGTTCAACTGTGCCAGCAGATCCCCCCTCCTGCCATTCCTGATTCAATTGGCCGAGCCAATCTCCATTCTGCAACTCCTGAACTCCTGCAACTCCTGACTCCTGATTCAATTTCCCAGTTCGAACCGCACGGGCGCAGAGAAAGCTTGACCGTTCGGCGGCGGTGGCAGTTTCGTGATTTTCTTGCCGGCTTCTCGAACCGAATCATCCACCACCGCGTTCCCGGAACCTTCCACGATGTCGAATTCGGTCACCGTTCCATCCGGTTCCACCTTGAGTTTGACGGTGACCGCCAACATTTTGCCAAGCGCCATCTCGCCGGTCGGTTGATTCCAGGCCGCCTGGAATCGATTCGTCAGCACCCCAACGTATCCCACCAATGCCGAATCTCCCAATCCGCTCCCCTCGGCCTCTCCTGGCCCTTTCCCGGTTCCACCATGGGAATGAGTTCCCGGTCCGTTGGACGCCTGCTCGTGCGCTTGTTTGCCCTTGCTTTTTCCGGCCTCTGCCTGCTGCGCGCTTGGCCCAGGCGAGGCATTCGGCTTTGCATTTTTTTCCGTTTTCATCGGGGATGACTTCGGCTTTGGTGAAGCGTTACTCTTTGATTTCTCCTTCTGCTCATCCTCGTCCTTTTGCTTCTCTTTCTGTTTTTCCTTCGGCTTCTCTTTGGAGTCATCCTCGTCTTTCGGGGAGGATTTTGGCGTCGGCGAATGAGCAGGTTTCCCCTTGGGCGTCGATGAAGGCTTAGGCGTCGCTTTTGGAGTGGGTTTGGGTGTCGGTTTCGGAGTGGCCTTGGGAGTTGGTTCGACTGTAGGCCGCGGGGTGGGAGTTGCAGTCGGCGTTGGGGTCGGATCAGGTTTGAATATGGGCAAGTCAGATGGCTGAACTAATGGCGGCGCCGAGGGAATGGGCAGCGGGGTCGGAGGAACGATTGGCGGGGTCGGAAGTGGTGCTTCCTCATTTGTCTCCGGTTCCGTATTCTGTTCCTCCTCCGGCCGTGACGGTTCGCTTGGGGCCATCTGTGGTCCCCCGTCAGGAGTCGCCTGCGATTCCGCCGGAACCGAATCGCCACCGAATGACCCAGGGTTCATCCAGACGACGGTATCAACCTGTTTCTTCGATTGGAGCATGGCCGCCAGCAGGAGGCCGGCCAGCAGGACTAGGTGAGCGGCGGCGATTCCGACGAAGGTTAACTTGAAGCCTCTGTTCGGATCTTCATCACCTGGGGTAGCCCGCCATTGCTCACCGCTCATCGGGACGTGTCAGGACGCCTACCTTCGAAATTTTGGCTCGCTGAAGGATATCCATCACGTCGATGAATTTCTGAATGGGCAATTCCTTGTGTGGACGCACCACCACCGCCACCTCCGGTCTTTCGGCATGCAGCGCAACCAGACGCGATTCTAACGCCTCCGAATCAACGATCTGGTCATTGATCCTCATGACATCGTCCTTGTCGATCGAAATCGTTTGCACTTGAGAGGGATCGACGGATTGAGTCGCCTCCCCACTGGTGGGCACCACCAGGTTCACGCTGTTTTCCATCAACGGAGTCGTGATGATAAAAATGATCAGCAGGACAAACGCAAGATCGAGCAGCGGAGTCACATTGATCTCCGTCAGTGTCTGCAACGTGTGACGATCAGAAAAACGACGCATCCTATTTATTGACGAGAACCGGCCGGAACGAATGGTTCACGTATTTGTGCTCGAACTCGGAGCAAACTTCCGCCGCAAAATTGTCGTTTTGCACAATCAGGGAACGAATACTCGTCACCAGAAAGTTGTATCCGAACATCGCTGGGATGGCGACCAGCAATCCGGTCACGGTGGTGATCAGGGCGCCCGAAACGCCAGGAGCCATCGCCTGCAGATTCGCTGAGCCTGCCATTGCCACTCCGGAGAAGGTGTCCATGACACCCCAGACGGTCCCCAGCAGGCCGAGAAACGGCGCACCGCTCACCGCCGTGGCCAGCAAAATCATCTGGGACTCTAATCGCAACGCCGATTCGCCGACTGCTCTTTCCATCGCTGTGGTCACAACTCCCATTTGTGAGGGTGTGATCCGCTCAGCAATTTCCAAACGCACCCAAAAAGTGTCGTCTACCTCCGTAGATCCGAGCAAGTGAAAGGCCAGCTCTTTGCATCCAGCCCGATAAATGGAATAAAGCGGAGAACCGTCAAAGCGCACTTTGGACTCGTAGATCTTCAATGGCTGCCGATCGGAACGAAATAGATGAAGAAACCGGTCGTTCTGCACCCTGGCCAACCGGACGACTCTGATCTTGGTGATCATGACTGACCAACTGAAAATGGACGCCACGAAGAGCGCTGAGAGGACGAGTTTTCCCTCGAAAGTCGCTTCTGTAAAAGCGTATACCAGTCCCCCGGACTGAGCCGCTATCAAAGATGTCAACGCCAGCACAGGATATTATGTTTAGCGCGAGAAACGGTAAAGGCAATGGATAGGATGGCGGCCGCCGCCGATCCTTGAGATTCCCGGTTTTCGCCTTACTGGTATCTCTTGATGCCAAAAATCGCTTTTCAGCGTCTCTTATCTGCGCTCGTCGCGGCCGTTTTGTTATTCGCTGCGCCCTCCCTCAAAGCGCAAAACAAGTACGATGTCCTGGCTCGTGTTCTGCAGCCGTATGGAGCGCTCTTTTATTCAAAAGCTGCCACCAAAGCTTTGCAGGCGGATGTGATTCTCCGTGAAGGTCCACCCACCGCCGCGCAAATTCGTGATCAGCCTCTTCGCGTCTTTCTGCAAATGCCGGACAAACTCCGGATTGAGACTCTTGACCCCCAGCGTCGAGTCGTCTTTTGCCGCAATGGACAAAAAGTGTGGATTTATCCCCGAGAGTATCTGCCCGGTATTATGGTAGCTGGCCGCCGGCCGGCTGGAGACATCCGGATTCCAGATTTTCGTCTACCGCTGAAAGACCAACAGATTCTCTGGATCCCTGCTCTGTTTCAAATTCTGCGATTTGAACCTGGATCAGATACCGCAGGGGCACCGACATGGATCCTCGATTTTCAGGTCGCCCCAGAATTTGCGCAGGCCCTGAAGTGCGATCCCTGGACGGCGACCGCACAGGTCAGACAGAGCGATTACGGAGTGCGGCGCCTCCGGGTTCAGAGCACCAACTGGACCGGGTCATTTGACGTTCTTGCTTGTCGATTTGAAAAATCGTTACCGCCTCAAACCTGGGAGCCCGACCCGGAATTGGCAAAAGAGGCGACTCCCGTACCGCCACAATTCTTTGACTCTGCTCTGGAGAAAATAGCGGCCATCGCCATCCCGAGATGAGATCCGGTTTCATCGATAAGCTCATCGAGCGAATCCGGCGGGTTCAACCGGAAGAAGTCCAAAACTATCTTGTCCGGCTGGCGCACGAGAAGGGCTTCCTGGAGCGGATTTTCGATGCGCTCCAAGAGGGCGTCATCGTGACTGACGTTAACGGTAAAATCCAATTTATAAACGCAGCCGCCGCTCAGCTTTTCGGGGTTGAGCCCGAGGAGGCTTTTGGACGGCCACTGGAGGAGAAATTGCGCGGTCTGGACTGGATGACCCTTCGCTCCAATGAGGTTTCCGTCAGTCGGGATATCGAGGTCTTTTATCCGCAACACAGGTTCCTTAATTTTTACGTCTCGCCGCTGCTTTTACACAAGGACGGTGAAGAGGCGCACGCGAAGCGCCAGGACCTGGTCGGGTACGCCATTATTTTGCGCGACATCACCGAAGATCGCCGGATGGCCGAGCAGACGATCGAAAGCGAACGATTGTCCGCGCTGACGTTATTGGCCGCCGGCGTGGCACACGAAATTGGTAACCCGCTCAACTCCCTGAATATCCACCTTCAGCTCATCGAGCGGAAATTGCGCAAGGCTCCTTCCGAGCTCCGGAGCGACATGGGCGAACTGCTCGCCACCGCCAAAAGCGAGATCCAAAGATTGGACTCGATCGTCCATCAGTTTCTACGGGCAATCCGCCCCTCGACTCCACAATTTGAAGCGCACGATCTGAACGAAATTCTCCAGGAATCTGTTGCCTTCCTCCGACCTGAAATCCGAGACCGCGACATCATCGTCGAGCTGGATCTCGACCCGACTTTGCCACGGTTGCTGGTCGATCGCGACCAGATGAAACAGGCCTTTTATAACGTAATCAAAAACGCGTTTCAGGCCATGCGGGCGGCCGGGATTCTTCATATCCGATCGTGGCAAAGCGAACTTTACGTCTCCGTTTCCTTCCATGACACAGGCGGCGGAATCTCACAGGATCAGATGAGCAAGTTGTTTCAACCCTACTTCACCACCAAGTCATCCGGGTCCGGGCTAGGGTTGTTGATCGTCCGGCGGATCGTTCGGGAACACGGCGGCGAGATTGAAATCGAGAGCAACGAAGGAAAGGGCATGCGCGTCACGATCCATCTGCCGTTCGGAGACAAGGGTATTCGCTTATTGCAGGACCAAGTGGACGGGTGAAGAGCATGCGAGGAACGATATTGATCGTAGACGACGAGAAGCCCACCAGAGAAGGGTTGCGCCAGTCGCTTGAGGACGAGTTCGATGTCTACACCGCAGGAACTGTGGAGGAAGCTCTTAAGGTCCTCGACGCGGATTCTATCGACTTGGTACTGACTGACTTACGACTACGCGGCGAAGATGGAATGGCACTGATTGAAATGGTCCTGCAACGGCCTCGGGCACCGGTTTGCATGCTGATGACCGCCTACGGTTCGATTGCCACCGCCGTCGAAGCCCTCAAACGGGGCGCCTATGATTTTGTCACCAAACCTGTGAATATCGACGAACTTGGGCTAAAGATCGCGCGGGCCATCAAGGGGCGCCAGACCGAGCACGAAAATCTTCAGCTCAGGCAACAGGTCGACAAACGTTTTGGCTTGGAAAACCTCATCGGCGAATCCAGCGCAATGCATGAAATCTTCGACACGATTCGTCAGGTCGCCCCCAGTCGCGCTACAGTTCTCCTAACGGGCGAGAGCGGAACGGGCAAGGAACTGATTGCTCACGCGATTCACAATCTCAGTAGCCGTAACAAGACGCGTTTTATCGCGTTCAATTGTGCGGCCTTCTCGCCGCAGTTGATCGAGAGCGAGCTCTTTGGTCATGAACGGGGTGCATTCACTGGCGCAATCGAGAGGCGCGTCGGCCGATTCGAACAAGCAGCCGGAGGTACCCTCTTTCTCGACGAAATCGGTGAAATTGATTCGAATATCCAGGTCAAGCTCCTGCGTGCACTTGACCCGGGACTTTTTGAACGCGTCGGGGGCAACCAAAGTATTCAGGCGGATGTGCGTTTGATTGCGGCCACCAATCGGGATCTTGCCGCGCTCGTTCGCGAAGGAAAATTTCGGGAGGATCTTTATTATCGGCTCGCCGTCGTTCAAATCCGCGTCCCTCCTCTCCGTGAACGCAAAGAGGATATTCCGCTGCTGGCCAATACATTTCTGAAAGAAATCTGTGAGCGCGACGGGAAGGCGTTCCGGCCCTTGTCTCCAGATGCCATGGAGGCGCTTCTGCGTTACGATTGGCCTGGGAACGTACGGGAATTGAAGGGTGCGATCGATTCAGGCGTCACCTTAGCGACTGGCAACCAAATCACCGTCAGAGATCTGCCCCTAACAGTGCAGGGGGCTTCAGGCGCTCTTCCTCTCCGCGAAGTGGGAACCCAGGATTTCGTCAACATCCACGACAACGAGGTCCGCCTGATCATGCGAGCCTTGGACGAAAGCGGTGGCAACCGCACCGAGGCCGCGAAAAAATTGGGGATCAGCCGGCGTACCTTGCATCGGCGACTCAAGGAACTTCAACTGTCGAAGTGAGCCCGGTTGAGCAGGTCACGGCGCAGGTAGGGTGAGGCTCCGCCCGAACCAGGGCTTGCCGCGTGGTCCCGCCCGACAATGTAATCCCTCACAAATTCTCGCCAGACGAGCCCAGCCTTTGCAGGGGGATGACGTCGCGGCACGGAACAACCCTAGCAAAAAACAAGAGTCGATAGCCGAATCCGACGACGGTTACGGCTACGATTAGAGGGATAGGCACAGAAGCTGCATCTTTAGGTGGCGAACGACGTAATCCAGGCTCGGAGAGCGGTAGCCGGACGAAGGAGAAAAGGAAAAGCATGAAGATTGCACGATTTTATGGGCACATCGCACGACCGAATGCCTCGGTGGCAAGGGGTTTAAGAAGTGAATCTAAGCGGCGGAAAGTCGTCTATTCTCTACACACACCGACAGGAGAGGAACTTCGTAGCCACTGAGCCATCCCTATCCTGTTAAGGCATTTATGCGAATATTTCGATGGCTTTTCATTCTTTTGGGCGTCCTCTTTATCGGCGGAATCTGGTATTATTTCAGCCAGCAGAACGCCTCTCGGGACGCCGTTGACGCTTCGAAAACAAAAACGGGGGCAAACGGGCAGCACGGCGGCCCGGGTGGTAGGGTACCGGTTGTCGCCGGCTTCGCGCAGAAACGCGACGTACCTATCTACCTCGACGGTATCGGTACCGTTCAAGCCTTCAACACGGTGACCTTCCATCCTCAGACAAGCGGGATACTCACCCAAGTCGCCTTCCAAGAAGGCCAGGATGTGAAAAAGGGCGATCTTTTGGCGGTGATCGATCCGCGCCCGCTCCAAGCCCAGCTGGATGGAGCAGTCGCCAGGAAGAACCAGGATCTCGCCCAGCTCAATAACGCTAAAATCCTTCTTACCCGAGATTCTGATCTTTTCAAGAAAGGTGCCCTCGACAACCAGACTTACGACACTCAACGATACCTGGTTGACCAGTTGGACGCCACCGTCAAATCCGACCAGGCCGCCATCGACAACGCACAAACACAGCTCAGTTACACCCAGATTACCGCACCGTTTGATGGCCGGTGTGGAATTCGTCAGGTGGATCAGGGAAATTATGTGACGCCCGCCTCGACTCTGATGGTGCTCACCCAACTCAAGCCGATCTCGGTCGTTTTTACTCTTCCGCAGCAGAATCTGTTAGCGGTTAATGAAGCCTTTGCCAAAGGCCCTCTCAAGGTCTATGCGCTCGACAGCACTCAGAAGAATCTACTGGACGAAGGAACTCTCGCCGTCGTCGACAACCAGATCGATCCGACCACGGGCACCATCAAGTTGAAGGCTACCTTCCAAAATTCGAATTTAAAGCTGTGGCCAGGCCAATTCGTCAATAATCGCCTGCTGGTTTCCACCCGGCGCGACGGGATAGTCGTCCCGGCGTCGGTTATTCAACGTGGCCCAAATGGAGCATACGCTTACGTGATTACAAAGGATAAAACCGCTGAAATGCGCCCAGTGCAGGTCGCCCAGATCGATGGAGGACAGGCCTTGATTGATAGCGGCTTGCAGGAAGGTGAACAGGTCGTCGTCGATGGGCAATACAAACTTCAGCCCGGTTCGCCGGTGCAAATTATCACTCCGAACAAACCGGCCAAAGGAAACGAACTGACCCAGGCCAACGAGTCGCCCACTCCAGATCAGGCCGGGCAGACCCAGCCATCTCCAGGAGAAAACGGCTCGGAGCATCATCGGCATCACCAGCAAAAGACCGAGCAGCCGGAAAACACCGCTCCACCAGTCACGGCCAAAGAGTAGCCGAAACTCGCGCGGCTAAGCGCTGGCGAGATTTCAAGCTCCAGACATGAATATTTCAGAACCGTTCATCAAAAGACCGATCGCGACCTCTCTCTTGATGGTCGGTGTTATTCTGCTCGGGCTGCTGGGGTACTTTCTTCTGCCGATTTCCTCTTTACCAACGGTCGACTTTCCCACCATCCAAGTGGTGACCCGATACCCCGGCGCCAGTCCGGAGGTTGTGACCTCGGCAGTCACCACGCCTTTGGAATCGCAATTTGACCAGATCAGCGGGCTGACCTCCATGAGTTCCACCAGCTCCTTTGGGGTCAGTACGATCACGCTCCAGTTCAATCTCAATCGGGACATTGATGTTGCCGCGCAAGACGTCCAGGCAGCGATTAACGTTGCCAGGGGCTTTCTCCCGAATGACCTGCCGAGCTTGCCGGTCTACAACAAGGTGAACCCGGCGGACACTCCAATTCTTACCTTGGCGCTCACCTCAGACTCGCTGCCGATCGACAAGGTGAACGATTATGCCGACACGCTGCTGGCTCAGAAGCTGAGCCAGGTTTCCGGGGTCGGGCTCGTGACGATCGAAGGAAATCAAAAGCCGGCTGTGCGCATCCAGTTTAATCCGGCGGCTATGGCCTCCCTCGGTTTGGGTCCGGAAGATCTTCGCAACGCGATCACCCAAGCGAACGTGGACGCTCCCAAGGGTAGCTTTAACGGTACACGCCAATCTTACATGATCGGTTCCAACGACCAGCTGCTCACCGCAGATGCTTACCGCCCGCTGATCATCGCCTACCGCAATGGGGCCCCAGTCAAGCTGAGCGATATCGCGCATGTCTTTGATAGTGTCGAGGACGAGCAATTAGCTGCCTGGGTCGGCAACAAGCCGGCCGTACTGGTGGATATCCAACGTCAGCCCGGCGCGAACATCATTCAAACCGTGGATCGAATTAAGCAATTGCTTCCGAAACTTACCGCCTCGATTCCTCCGGCAGTGAAAGTCTCTATCCTCACCGACCGGACTCAGACGATTCGGGCCTCGGTGCACGACGTTCAGTTCACCCTG
>Ga0210390_10005153_pt1 | contig 10975 bp, 8 predicted proteins | sample IncBWH11OmetaG_FD_161050 | JGI IMG/M metagenome (GOLD analysis project Ga0210390, IMG submission 161050) | Forest soil microbial communities from Barre Woods Harvard Forest LTER site, Petersham, Massachusetts, United States - Inc-BW-H-11-O ... | reverse complement strand
AGTTTTTCTCGCCCTATGGCGTACGCGCGGTTTCACGCTATCATCGCGACCATCCGCTGATTCTTCATCTCGCCGGTCAGGAATATCGACTGGACTACGAGCCAGGAGAATCCACGACGGAACTTTTTGGCGGCAATTCCAACTGGCGCGGCCCGATCTGGATCGCGGTAAACCATCTGATTCTGCTTGCGCTTCGCCAGTACCACCGCTATTACGGCGATGCGTTCAAAATGGAATGCCCTACCGGATCGGGTAACCAGATGACCCTTGCAGAAATTTCCCGCGAGCTGGCGCGGCGCATCTGCCATCTTTTTCTACGCGGGAAAGATGGGAATCGCCCAGTCTTTGGCGGGAACGCCCTGTTCAACAACGACCCGTACTGGCGCGACCTGATTCCCTTCTATGAATATTTCCACGGCGACACCGGGCGCGGCTGCGGCGCCAGTCACCAGACCGGTTGGACAGGACTCATCGCACAAATCCTGATCGATCGTGGCGAGCTTGCCTCTGGAAACCCCTTCTCCGCTGGAGATGAGGGTTTGTGAATGCTTGCACCAGGTCCGTAGCGGCGGAGCAAGAAAGGTTTGCTCGTGTGTCACCCCGCTTTCATCATGATGTGGCTATGTAGTCGCTCAGGCACTCACCACATCTACTCCCGAGGTTGCACCGTCAACTACTATCTGGGACAGGAGCACCCGGATTTTGAACTGCGCACCAACCGGCCGCCGAACCTTCCCACGCTCGAAGGGATGCCCTTCGAACCGATTGTGAATCTTCCGAGCGGCAAACTGAACATCATCGATAGCTACGCGACCTGGAGCGTTACTCCGAAGCTTACCGTCGGCGGCGAAGGAGAGTTGCGTGATCGAGCGTTTGTTGACGACATCCGCCTGTGGCACACGGATGAGGGAGGAGCCTACGTGCGCTCTCAATGGACGCCGAAAGTGGCGGTGGCAGCGCGCAGGGAATATTTATCCGACCATGGAGGGCTCTTCAGCAACAAAACACAAGCCCCCCAGGAAACCACAGCGAGCGTCGAATACAAGTTCTCGCAAGGTTTCATGATGAGCGAGGAATGGAGACGCGATTGGTCCAACTAACCGTATCTCCTCACAGATACGCCGGGATTGTTGAAAGGCAACGGCAACCATTGGCCTAGTCTCGTGGTTCGGCGGCAAGGAAGGATCGTGGTAAGGGGAACGTTAGCGGGACGCCGCGAGTCCGAGCCGCTGGTACATGTCTACGTCAGGGACAGATGTCTCAGCGGGAGGAATGTAGAGCGTTGAAGCGGAAGATAACGGAGTGGCTGGTAGTTGAAAAAGCTGTACAGGCCGGATCATCGGCTCGCAACCTGGAAAAACGGCGGCTTCGTAGACATATGCGCCATGGTCTGGCCGGTAAAACTCGGATAATTTTTCTACCAAAAAAGGCACGCCCGATCCGCTGCAGCCATTCTGTTTGAAGGCCCATTCCCCCACAACCCCGACTTGCCAGAGAATCACCGCACTCGACGGATCAATCCTTCGCCGGTGCATCACGAAATCCGTGGCTTCGTAGGCTTGGCAGCCGTTGGTAGCCGGATCGACGCCAAGGTCCGCAAACAGGCAATCCTCCGCAGAGATACCGGGCAACATGCGCGCCTCGTAACCTTCGCTGCGAGCCTGACGAACGGCTACATGCGATGGCAACACGAATACGCCGGGATGGCCATAGAAGGCCGCGCACGTCTGGTTTCCGGCGCGCACGGATTCCATGATGCGACCGACAAAGTCCTGATAAGTCTGGAGGCGCGGCTTGCCGTGAACGTAATATTTCTGCAGAGATTCCGCGGCTGGATTCAGTCGCTGGATCAGCGATTCCGCGACGGGCTCTGAAACCAGGTACAAAACCTTGTCGGCGCGCTGTATCCACGCGATCGATTCGATCGTAAGCTGGCCGACGCTGCGTATCCCGGTTCCGACGATAACCAGACTTCCCTTTTCCATCTCTCCTCCAGCAAATTCGTTCGCGAGGCGGCTCGCAAGCTTCGCGTAGCGCCCGGTCTAACGTGCGGACGCACACTTCTAGTTTTTGCTCGCCGGGGAGAGCGCAAGTCCTTTGGCGCGGATTCAGGAATTTCCTGCCGCTGCGCCTTTCGCCTGAGGAGGCTGCGAGCCCTGCTCGGCAGGCTCTTGTGGTTGTGCTGCGCAGCCACTATTAGGCTGAGAAGCGTAGACGATATTCGCTTGCGGTTGTGCGGCGTAAACGATGTACGGCTGCTGCTGCGCGGCGTAAACGATGACCGCCTGCGGCTGAGGCCCGTAGACAATATTGGCCTGGGGCTGAGCACTGTAAACAATGTTGGCTTGGGGCTGAGAGGCATACACAATGTTGGCTTGCGGTTGCGCCGCGTAAACGATATTCGGCTGTGGCTGAGGCGCATAAACGATATTGCTCTGTGGCTGGGCTCCGTAAACAATCGGCGGCTGCAGCTGAGCACTGTAAACAATGTTGGCTTGGGGCTGAGAGGCATACACAATGTTCGCTTGCGGTTGCGCCGCGTAAACGATATTCGGCTGTGGCTGAGGCGCATAAACGATATTGCTCTGTGGCTGGGCTCCGTAAACAATCGGCGGCTGCGGCTGAGCACTGTAAACAATGTTGGCTTGGGGTTGAGAGGCATACACAATGTTCGCTTGTGGTTGCGCTCCATAGACGATGTTGGCCTGAGGTTGGGGGCCATAAACAATCGGCGATCCCGATCGCTGCGCCGCAGGCTGTGCCGGTGTGCTCTGCCCGGAGAGGCTTGCGTACACCTTGGCGGGATCGCCGCTTTTCAATGCCGCGCATTCCTCGGGGCTCAGCCCCGCGTGTTTCATCGCTTCATCGGGATTTTCCAGGTAAATCGCCAGTTTCCCCGCATCCACAGCTATTTCCGACAAGAAGCTCTTTAGTTTTTCGGACATGCTAGCCCACCTCACAAGATTTTAGATTGAGCCCTGCGACCGAGCCTGCACGCCTGCTAGTTCGCTCTCAAGTCAGGGAGCTGTGCTTCAGCGGGACTTGAAGACAGCCTTTCATATACCCGGACAATGCGTCATTGTCCCATGCGCCAAGCCAAAACGTCACCGGCCACGGCAGATCCTCTGCCACCACTACTCCGAGATCGCCATGGACCTGCAAAGGCCCGCGAATGTCAAACTGATAGGTAAACCGGGAGTCCAACAGTATCTTGAAGACCTTGCTCTGCCAGACCTCCATTGCTTGGAACGAGACAGTAGCATACTGTGTACCCCGTTGTAGAACTTTTTCGATGCGAAACTCCGCCGGCAGGTACAGCAAGCTGTCGAGCGTTCCCGAGTACAGCGGAGGCTGCTTGCCCAGGAAGGGATTGACGGAATGGAAAGGATCTTTAATTTGCCAGTACGTCCGGTACGCCAAATCGCCGTCGGGGTCATCCACGGTCGGCGGTTCGAGCCCTACAACAAAGGTCGCTTCGGCGGAAAATTTGATTCTCTCCTTGCCGAACCCCGCCTCAAGAGCTTGCGCCTCAGGTACAGACGATAAAAGAACCTCTGGCTGCGATAGACGTGAATCCAATGCTTGGGCCGTTGCCACGTCAATCTGGGACTCGAACAACAAATCCAGTTCGACAGGTATCGTGAGCGCGGCGAGCCGCTGCTGCAGGCCCGTGATTTGAAGGTCCAACATAGCTTGTTCGTTTCCAGCCGTGCTGCCCTTGGCATTCTTTTTTTCTTGTATCGCGGCTTGCAGGTCTGCGATGCGCTTTTTCATGTACGCACCGGCATCGAAGATGGTCGTGGCTTCTCGAACATCAAGACTTTTCATTTCCTGTGACACCGGCAAGCGCCTTGCCAGGAACGGCGAGTCTAGAGGAAGGTCGTACATCGTCAGGTCCGGCTGATCCGGATTCCAGAGGTCTTTCCTGCGTAGAAGAAAGCCCTCGCGGGAAATGGAGATGTGGAACGGATCAATCGGTTCGTTTCCCGGAGAATAAAACACGCCGTTCAGCGCCTGGAACACCGGCCCTTCGAGTAGATCGACACGGCCGCCAACGAGAGGATGCTCGTCCTTTCTCTGGCCGTTGATGAACACGGATTTTACCGACACTCCGACCTGCGGCACTTGATGGCCGGCAGGCAGATAGTCGCCGCGCGGCGCCACAGGATCGTTCAGCCGAATGATGCGGTCGAGGTCCGGTTCATAAACCGTCGCAAAAGCCGCTCCGCTCACACCGCGCTTCTCGTCGCTCGGATCCGGATCGCGTGCCAGCCGGCATTGAAACCAGCCTTCGAAATAGAGTTCGAGCATTAGTTCCCCGTGCTCCCGGCGCCAGCCGCGCCGGAATTGAGAGTGCCCGCCTTCGCTTGCTCGACCGCGGTTTTCAGGCGCAGCGCAATGAAGTTCACATTCTTGCCAATGAACGTAAGCCGTTGCCCGGCCTGCCGGTGCTCTGGCCGCAGATTTTTTTCCACCAACTCGCAGGTTGCCGCGATTTCCTGCAGCCGCTCGCCGAATACCGTCCAGGCCGCCAGCCGATGCGGGTGGAGAAGGTCGCGAGTCGGGCTTTGGAATGGCGGGCCGGCCTTCTGATCGGATCCCGTGGTGACGCTGAATTCCCCAAGGATTTCCGCCAAAGGCCGGATGGCCATGGTCATCAGCGGCCCGAAGGCCATGCCTTCGAGAACTTTGTCATCCGGAAATGCAAAAAAACGGGCGACCATCTGCAGCATGATTTCATAGGTCGCGTTGAAAATCTCGGCGACGGCCAGCGCGTCCGGGTGCTCCAGCAAAGTGTAGTCGCCTGTACCCCGGAGGAGCGCCTTCGGATGCGAGGTCGTCGGATTCGTAGCCGTGGCGCGCGCCGGTTGGAAGCTTCCCGGCTGAGTCATGGCGGAATCGAGCGATTCCAGAAGCTTATTCAAACGAACGTAGTGGCTGGCGACACGCCGGTTGAAACATGCTTCGCCGGTCTCGATGATTTGGTCGATCGCCGCCAGAGCCGAATTCAAGCCGGAGACCGTGAGTAAATCCATATCGTGCACACTGCGATCCCCGATCCCGATGTCTGGATTCCCTGTTTGGAAACCGGTGAAGAGTTGTTGGCCGGTGGGCTTGTGCTCCCGGAAGCACAATCGCAAGAAACCTTTCCGGATTTGCCGGTAAAACCCGCCCAGCGTCGAATATTTCGGTTGAATAGCCCTCAGACCGGTATCCGGAGCTACATTTCGCTCGACAAGCTTATCCAACTCATCCTGAAGCGCATTCGGACTCGGTCCGCCCAGCATCAATTCGATCGTTTCCGCCAGCGTGTCGTCTTCGTCAAACGATCGGAACGTTTCGTAGAAAAATCTCCACACGCATTTCAAAGCGTCGCCGCGGTACACGGGAATTTCGACAAAAGTGTTCACATAGCTGGAACCCAGGGTTCGCGGAGTTGGCAGCGCTTCCCCTTTTGGCGCATGCGGAGTTTGCCATCGCGTCCACATATCCGTTCCGACGTCCTCGCCATAGGAAATGCCTAGCTCCCGATCTACGCGCACAAGAGGAGCCATGGTCCGGCCCCTGGGAGCCCACACGTCCCCGGTTATCCACTCCGCTTCGCCGCAGATTTTCTGGCAGGCGCTAGCCAGTGCTTCAGAATAGTTCCCCGCATGCGGAATGTCTTTCAGGATCGTCCCGCTCAGAAGGATCCATTCGGGGGATTCAAATGTGATGAACCTCTGGACGGTTTCTTTCGAGAACCGTTCCAGAGGAAGCGCAGGCAGACTGCCATACCGGTCCATGGGAATGGGGAACGTAGGATTTTGCAGGAAGGGCATTCCGCCAATGGCGGTCAGCAGGTTGCACACAATTCCGAGATGCTCCATCTCCTGCCGCGCGATGAGAAGAAGCGTGGATTCCCAGTCTCGAAGGTCGGCAAGCTTGTCCGGAGGAACTCCTTCCTCCGGGCGCCTTTTAATAGAAAACGCCGCGTACAAGTAGGCGCAGCACAATCCGTGCTCCAATTGCGCAGCGTCGCAAAGCGCCTGAATCAAATCGCTGCGATTGGCAATTATGCAAAGCGACGTGTCCAGTTGGGCAGGAGCGGATTGCGGCGGCAATGACGCTGGCGCTTCCGGGTGGTTGTCCACGTTTGCTCCTTAAACGAGTTTGCGCTACCTGGAAGTGCTTTTCTTCGATGCGGAACGGGCCACGCGAAATCCGATGCAGCCGAGAAGATAGTGAGGAGGCCGTTTCTCCCGGTACCCGCAGCGTGCGGCGGGAGGCTCGGCAGCCCAGCTTCCGCCGCGAAGAATATAACCGCGCCGCGCGGCGGCGCCTTCTCCGTCAATCTCTTCCGTACTCGTCCAGTCCTGGCAATTCCCAGCCATTCCGCGAACGCCGTAAACCGAAAGGTCATTCGGAAACTGATCCACGGCCGCCAGGTTGGCGCGGTCGCGCCGGGAAACGATCAGGTTGCACAAGCTGGCATCGAATCGCTTGCCCCACGGATACCAACTGCCGTCGACACCCCGCGCAGCCTTCTCCCATTCTGTCTCGGTCGGCAAGCGATATTCCCGGCCTTCCTTTTTGCTCCTCCACTCGCAATACGCTAGCGCATCGTGCCAGGAAACGCACATAACCGGCCAGTTGGGATCCCATCGATCGCCTTCGGCATCCGGCTCCGGCGGAAACTGCAGAAGGCCTTCGGCGGTTTTCTCGAAATAATAAGGGCCTTCTGGAGTCAAGCGCGGAACATGTTGCAACGCGGCTTCGAATCCCTGTTCCCGGACCACAGCGTTCGTGAACTCTACATATTCGGCGACCGTAACCGGATCTCGTGCGATGAAAAATCCTGCAACGTCGACTTCCGCGCGCGGCAACGAGAAACCGGTGATCGCGGGGTCTCCTCCCTGGATGAAACTGCCGCCGGGAATATAGATTAAATCCGGCCCGATCTCCTCGTCGGTGAACAGGTCGATCGTGGCTTGCACCGTCTGGTTACGGGAAATGTGCAGCGGACAACGAACGTCCCGGTATCCCTGCTTTTTCAGGATCGCTAAATAACTCCCCATCCCCAAAGGGATCGGCCCGGTCGGCGTCGTTCCGACTCGTCGTATATCTGTTTCGCTTCTGACAAAACCATTCTCTTCGCAACGGGCGAGGAACACTTCGGCGCCCGGCGGATCGCTCGAGAACTCCACTTGCCCTCCGCCGATAAGCTGATTCTTGTACGCGCCGTCGTCATAGCTCGTGACAAGCGTAGAGAAGAAATCCATGTCCTCGGAGTTGAGGTTGTGCTCCGCTTCCAAAAAGCGTTCCCAATAGAAATCCGCCATCACTTGGCGCGCCTGTGTATTGTCGGGATCGAAGCCCAGCGCCTCAGTCAGCAGCGAAACAACATTGGAACCGATATGGCCAAGCCGCTTTCTCGATTGCGTGACGCCGTCTTGCGCCAGCAGGATTTCTGTCTTCAGCGACACCGGCTCCCAATGCTGAAAACGCGCCGCGATTTTCTTCTCTTCCTCTTCGAGTTGGACAGCTTCCCGTTTCAGCCGGCGATACTCGTTCAGGCATTCCTTGCCCTGGTTGACCTTATCCATCGAACGGACGCGCCGCTGCTGTTTCTCCGCTTCGACTTCCAGCCACTTCTGCAGCTCTTCGGACAGTTGCATGGCGGAATCCTGCCGCTGCAAGGCATTCTTCGACAGAGCCTTCAGACAAATCTCTTCGAGTACCGCTGGAATTTCGCGCTCCTTGTTGCGCTCCCGAGGCCGTTCCGGTTCGGTCTCCCGCGTTGCGGTGATCACTTGCTGCACGGAGCCGTGAAACAACGTCTCCAGCGTCAAGATCTCGTACAGGATCGCGCCAAGGGCGTAGATGTCGGTTTTGTGATCCAGCGGCGCACCTACTACTTGCTCCGGCGACATATAACCCGGCGTTCCGGAAATCTGCTCGTGCGCGGCAGGCCTGGAAAAACTGGTCGACACTTTGGCGTGGGGCGCAAGTTGCCACAGCCCCCAATCGAGCACCTGCACTTCTCCATGCTGACCGATCATGATGTTGCTGGGATTCAGGTCTTTGTGAATCACGCCTTTGTCGTGCGCGTAGCTCACGGCCTGAATCACTTGCAGGAAAACTTGAATCAGCCTTGTCAATGAGAAAGACTCTAAGTCGGGTTCACTTTCTCGAATCGCTCTCAGAATATTCTTGAGCGTGCGGCCTTGCACCACGGGCATGGTGTAATACAACGATCGTTCCTCGGTCAGACCGACTTCGTAGACCGGAACGATGTTGGGATGCTGCAACTGTCCCATCACCTGGGCTTCCGCCAGAAAGCGCTGCACAGCCCCGGACGCCCCCTCCATGGCCAGATGCATGGTCTTGAGCGCAATGTAGCGGTTCAGGTCAGCGTCGAACACTTCGAACACCGAACCCATCCCGCCTTCACCAATTTTTCGAATGAATTGATATTTCTTGGGACTGACCTGAAGCTCGGGCAGCGCAGGATTGTCCTCGCGAACACCGGCATGGGTGAAGTCTACCGTGGAACCCAACATCGAGACGAGGGTAGCCCCGTCTAAATTGGGAAAGTTTTCCTTGTCCACTTGGCCGCCACCTCCGGGCCGAGGTAAGCGTAAACCTCCCGCCTCCGGTGTTGCGCAAAAATCACAGCTCAGCTCTTCGGAACCTCACACCTTGAACCATGGCACATCCGCAAGCTCCCGTTCAGAGCACTGCATTCTACTAAGGAAGCCAGGCAAAATACAGCGACGCGCAGCGAGTTAACTCTGCATCACCTCTGATTGCCGCAAGCGTTTCATTAAAGCTAGTGCCCGGTGCAGGCACTTGCCATGGCAGAAGAATCGCAGCTACGCAAGGTCAGAGCAGCGCACAATTTGTACTATGAGGCTCTATACACATCATGCGACTAAAGAATTCGCTGCAACTGGCAAGTCATGGTGCCGAAAAACAGTCACGCGCCGCTGGCAGAGCGCTGGCAGCGACAAACAAGAACGTGACAACCCCAAGGCCCCAATTCCACATAGAGCCCCGAGCGCAAAAGTTCATCGCCCTCACGCTGGTAACGCTCTCCGGACAATGCGTCAACGAGAACACACTTTTCGCCGGCTAGTTCCGGCCAAGGCACTGTCAAACGCGCTTGCAGCGAGTCACCGCTGAAATTCACAGCGATGAGACAGCGTTCTGCATCCTTGTGCCACGTCCATGCCAAGAGATTCCGGTAGCTCTCGTTGTCCGGCCAACCGGAGCATTCACACATCTGCCATTCGCCCTCGCGAAAGGCGGATTGATCTATTCCTTTGAGCAGTTTCTCGTAGAAGGAGCGTAGACCCTGGTTGACGGGTTCGCCCGGACGCCTCCCCAGAAACACCGGCACTCTTATTCGGCGGCCTTCGAGTTGGCCTTCATGGAAGAGCCTGGCTCCCGGCAGCGTAGCGGTCACGACAACCGCCGCTTCTTCCCTTTCGGACGCAAAGGCTGCGGCCGCGCGCGGCTCGTCATGGTTCTCGAGAAAACGCACAAGTTTTGCTTGGTATGGTAGATCAGCGCGGAGGTGGAGCCGTACGCTCTCTGCATTGTCATGCTCCAGCCGATCGTAAAGGCGTTTGTCATAGCAGAAATCGAAACCCTGCTGCTGCAGCTCCCATTCCAGGTCCCAATAGGCTTCGGCGATGAAGATAAAGTCCGGATGATGCGACTTGGCAGACGGAATCGCCTCGCGCCAATAGTCCGTTGATGGCGGCCGTCCCGGGCGCTCGCCCCAAGTTCGTTCGAATACGGAGTTCAGAACCAGCATGGCCATGTCGCAACGCACACCGTCGCATTGACTGGCGATGCTCGAGAGAGTATCGGCAGCGGCGCGCCGCAGACCAGGATCGAAGGCATTCAACTGAAGAACATCCGGCCACGCGGGGAAATAGGGGTCGCGGCCGCAGGCGTAAACGTTGCCACTGATGTCCAGGTACGAAGCGGGGTCATTCCGCAAATCGTCAGCGGTTCCACGCACGAAATAATCGGGATGAGCGCCAACCCAAGAATGGTCCGGCGCGACATGGTTGGGCACAAAATCCAAAATCAATTTCATGCCGCGCTTGGCGAGTTCGCGGCGCGCATGCGCTAACCCTTCGGGGCCGCCCAAGTGCGCATCGGCCACATAGCGCCGCACGCAATACGGAGAGCCAACATTGTCCTCCGGCCGAAAGTCCGGAAGCGCCCGATGAAAATCCTCAACCAGTCGCGGATTGCGATTCGCAACCGCGATTCCTGCGGGGCTGCGCTCCCAAACGCCCATCAACCAGACGGCGTCAAATCCCAGCACGGCGATGGCATCCCATTCGGCCGCAGGGACTGAACCCAGGTCGACGCCGCTGGCATGCTTCGACTGGAACTCGGAAAGCCACACCCAAGTGTTGATTTCGTAAAGAGAAGGATACGGAAGCCATTTGGACATTGGTCTTTCCTCTGACTCTTAGGGGCAGCCGAATGCGTTACGGCAGCAGTCCTCAGAATATTTCCGGAAGGAAATGATGTCCCTGCGATATTGCTCCTCGGTGCCGAAACCAATGAAACTATCGTTCGCAGCGGCCCCTGTGACGATGACAACTCTAACTTCAAACCTGTGCATGTTTTTTCCTATTGCGGAGTCAGCATCTTGACCGCCACACGATAGCGGCGATAGTCCGTATAGTGATGCTCATTGCGGAAGTTGTGCCCATCAAATGTCATGGTTAACTTCACGTCGTTGGGTAACCACAAGGATAAGGCACGTCAACGATGCGCACTTCGCTAAAAGTGACTTCCGTCGTCTGCTGCTCCCACTGAATATCGGGACGCGGAGCGAGAAGATCAGTGCGCATGCGGACGATCTCGAAATTGCTCTTGTCCACCCACGCTACCCCTTGCATCAGCAAATGCATGATTTCGCCATCTCGCGCCCTTACAGTAACACTGACGGTGGCGTCACCCGGTC
>Ga0210390_10005152_pt1 | contig 10977 bp, 11 predicted proteins | sample IncBWH11OmetaG_FD_161050 | JGI IMG/M metagenome (GOLD analysis project Ga0210390, IMG submission 161050) | Forest soil microbial communities from Barre Woods Harvard Forest LTER site, Petersham, Massachusetts, United States - Inc-BW-H-11-O ... | reverse complement strand
GGAGTCAGGAGTCAGGAGTTCAGGAGTTCAGGAGTTCAGGAGTTCAGGAGTTCAGGCAATGGGCAACGGCAAAGTCGGCTCCGCAAGTCAAGGTTCTTTAGGATTCTTCTCCCAAAGCGGATCGCTCTCCTATTCTGCAACTCCTGAACTCCTGCAACTCCTGACTCCTGTCTTCTGACTCCTGCCTTTTTCATGCCCGAATATCCCGATCCTTGGTTTCCGGCACAAACAACATCCCGATGACAAAAGTTATCAGGGCGACGATGATGGGATACCAGAGACCCGCATAGATATTCCCGGTCGCTACGCTGACAGACGCCGCAATTAACGGTAGCAACCCTCCAAAAATACCGTTGCCGATATGGTACGGGAACGACATTGACGTGTAACGAATCTGGGTCGGAAACAACTCGACAAGAAAGGCGGCGATCGGTCCGTAAACCATCGTGACGTAAATGAGCATGACGACCAGGACAACAATTGCTCCCGAAAAGTTGATTTTTGCCGGGTCCGCCACCTTTGGATACCCGGCTTCGGCCAAAGCAGCTCCAAGCGCTTTGGCGTCATAACCCTGTAGTTGTTTGCTACCGATACTGACCGTGAGGGGGGCACCTCCTTCGGGTGGCTTAACGGAGAAAGAATATCCGCGCGTATTGAGATCTATCTTGACCTTCTCAAGGTCGGGGCCGTCCGGACCTGAGACCACGATCGGCGCGCTTTTCATAGCCTCGGCGAGCGCGGGGTTCACACAAATGGTCAGCTGATGGAAAAGCGGAAAATAAGTAAGGGCTGCCAACAGACACCCGGCCATGATAATGCCCTTGCGCCCGATGCGGTCCGAAAGCCAGCCGAAAAAGACAAAGAACGGAGTGCCAATCAAAAGTGCGACTCCCACGAGTGCGTACAACGTCGTGAAGTCTTTGAGGCTAAGTGCATTCTGAAGGAAAAACAGGGCATAGAACTGACCAGTATACCAGACGACACCCTGACCGGCTGTCGCGCCGAAGAGCGCGAGCCAGACATACTTTGCGTTCGGCATCCTCAGAAAACTGTCGCGGAGTGGCGCTACGGATCCCTTGCCCTGTGCCTTCATTTCCAGGAAGAGAGGCGATTCCTGGAGTTTTAGTCGAATGTAAATGGAGATTCCTAAGAGAACCACAGAAAGCAAAAACGGGATTCGCCAACCCCAACTTTTGAAGGCATCAGCGGACAACAAAATCCGGCAAGTCCATATAACGGCCAATGAGAGAAAGAGACCCAAGGTGGCAGTTGTTTGTATCCAGCTGGTAAAGAGGCCGCGTTTGCCCTGAGGGGAATGTTCAGCAACATAGGTTGCCGCGCCTCCATATTCGCCGCCCAGCGCCAGGCCTTGCGTGGTCCGTAGCAAAACCAGGATAATTGGTGCCACCCAACCAATCGAGGAAAAAGTTGGCAATATTCCGACCAGCGCCGTCGAAAGCCCCATCACGGTGATCGTAATCAAAAAGGTATATTTCCGGCCGACGAGATCTCCAATTCTTCCAAAGAAGAGCGCCCCGAACGGTCGAACAACGAATCCGACCCCGAGCGTTACGAAACTGCTCAGCATTGCTGCCACTGGATTCCCGGGGGGATAAAACAGGCCGGCAAAAAAGACCGCCAGGGAAGCGTATAAATAAAAGTCGTACCATTCGAAGATCGTGCCCAAGGATGAGGCGATGATCACCAGGCGTTGCTTGGCTTGCAGTTCGCTCTTGGTTAATTCCGAAGCGGAGAATACGGGAGTAGGCATATGGTTCTTAGGGGGGAAGAGACGGCGCTTGCAGACTCAACGAGCCCTTCGACGCGATAAACGTCAGCTCCCGGAACCTGCTTAAATGTCACCAGGGAAAGCACCGCATCTCGAATATGGGAATTGCAAGCTCAGGTCAAGATAAAACGTTCAGCGTTCAGGGTTCAGCGTTCTGCGTGCGCCCGGCAAACGCTGAATGTCTCACCCACTGTGTGAGAGAATTTTAGACAAGAACTGCTGGGATCGGTCGGTGCCAGGTGACTCAAAAAAGTCCAGCTTGGGCCTGTCTTCCACGATTTCGCCGTGGTCCATGAAGATGACCCGATTGGCAACCTCTCGCGCGAAGCCCATTTCGTGGGTCACCACCATCATTGTCATACCCTCTTGCGCCAGTTTCACCATCACGTCGAGCACCTCTTTGATCATCTCAGGATCAAGTGCTGAAGTGGGCTCGTCGAATAACATCGCGATGGGATCCATTGCCAGGGCTCGTGCGATGGCCACCCGCTGCTGTTGACCTCCCGACAATTGCGCAGGAAACTTTTGAGCGTGCTCGGACAGATCCACCATCTCCAAAAGTTTGGCCGCTTTCTCTAAGGCCTCCTGCTTTCCACGCCCCAATACCTTGCACTGGGCGATCGTAAGATTCTGGATGACTCGAAGATGTGGAAAAAGTTCAAAATGTTGAAACACCATTCCCACTCGCGAGCAAAGCTTGGACAGATTGGTATGGCGAGCACCCACTGACACGTCGTCGACCAGGATTTCCCCCTCTTCAAAAACCTCCAGGCCGTTGACGCATTTGATCAAAGTGGATTTCCCTGAACCAGAAGGCCCACAGACGACGACGACTTCACCTCTGCTGACTTCGGTGCTGCATTGCTTGAGCACTTGGAATGCGCCGTACCATTTGGAGACTTTTTTGATCGAAATCATGAGGTAAGTTTGGCTTGAAGTGTGCGGACGAGCAGCGACGCACTGAAAGAGATCACGAAGTAAACGGCTCCCGCAAAGAGAAGCATTTCAACCAGCGTTCCGTCCCGATTTCCCGTGTTATAGGCATAACCGAAAAATTCCCTTAAACCGATCACGTAAACGAGCGACGTATCCTGGAATAGAATGATCGCCTGGGTTAGGAGCAAAGGTAGCATACGCCGAAAAGCCTGTGGCAAAACGATCAAACGCATCGTTTGACGACGCGTCATACCAAGGGCCAACCCGGCCGATATTTGCCCTCCGGACACGCTTTGAATGCCAGCCCGAATGATTTCGGCATAGTAGGATGCTTCAAAAAGCGCAAAAGCCACAAAGGCCGAAAGAAGCCTGATATCCATGGAAGGATGGCCGATTAACATGCTTATAAAACTGGGAACCAATAGGTAAAACCAGAGCAGAACCATGACCAGTGGAATTGAGCGAAACCCGTTAACATAAAATGCCGCCAGGGTCGAGATCACCTGGTTCTTGGACAAACGCATCATGGCAATCAATGTGCCCAGAAGGATGCCGACGACGATAGCCACAAAGGTGATTTGCAGAGTCTGCATCATCCCCTGCCATAAAAAGGGAAGCGCTCCCGGAATTGAACTCCAGTCAAATTCGTACATTTGAAAAGAAGGAGTTCAAAAAGAAGGAGTTCAGGAGTTGCAGGAGTTCAGGAGTTACAGAATGGATCTGCGAAATTCTCGCTCCTCGATGGTTGGAATTTCTTAACATTGGTACCCGTTCAGCCGTGAGAATCTTTGTTAGGCACCGCAGGGATTTGATTCTGCAACTCCTGAACTCCTGCAACTCCTGAACTCCTGTTCTCAGGCAACTCCTGAACTCCTGAACTTCTGGCTCCTGGTTTCAACTTTTCCCCCCACATAACCGGGCAATCGGATTGCTCGCTCGAGAAAACGAGAGGCAATCATCACCGATAGATTGATGATGCCATAAAGCAGCGTCACCGCGATGAAGGCTTCGTACCAATGGGCCGTGAACTCACCGAGCTGCTGACTTTGGCGCGACAATTCCGCTAATCCGATTGTTGATGCGACAGCCGAATTTTTGATGGTATTCAAAAACTCCGAGGTCAAGGTCGGCACGATGATCCGATAGGCGACTGGCAATAAGATGAGTCGATAGACTTGCAGCAAATTAAGACCGAGCGCCAGCCCAGCTGCTCGCTGCCCGCTTCCGAGAGCATTGATCCCAGAGCGCACCTGTTCCGCGACGCGAGCCGCCGTAAAGAGGCCGAGACATAACACTCCGGTGATCAATTGCTGGAGTAACGGGCTCAGACCTTGTTTAAACCATGTTCCAAGGCCCGGAATGATCTCTGGAAACACAAAATACCAGAGAAAAAGCTGCACCAGCAGCGGAACATTCCGAAAGATCTCGACGTAAACCGCACCGAGGGTAGGAAGGAATTTTCCCGGGAAAGTCCGAAGTACACCGATGATCGATCCCACCACCAAGGCCAGAATCCAAGCAAGAACCGACAGCAGAACAGTCCATTCGAAACCAACCAGCAGGAAACGAAAATAGGTACCGCTACCGTCAAAAGCCGGCTTAAGAAAAATGCTCCAATCCAGTCCGGCAGCGAGTGTGACCATCGAATCCCGACTCTAATCTCTACTGGAAGGCTTTGTCGTTCGGGCTCTTGAACAGCGCTTTCATCTCATCGCTGAGAGGAAGTTCAAGATTCAAGTTTTTTGGTGGAATGGGTGATTGAAACCATTTCTGAAACAGCTTTGCCGCATCTCCCGAAGTCTCGGCTTTCGCGATGGTTTCATCGACCAGTGCCTTGAATTGGGCATCTCCTTTTCCCATCATCATCCCGTAGGCCTCCTTGGATTGTGGGGTTCCAACAATCACCCAATCTGCCGGCTTCCTCGCTTTCGCACGCTCCCCGGCCAAGAGGGCGTCATCCAGCATGAAGGCCACCGCACGGCCACTCTGCAAAGTAAGGAAAGATTCACCGTGATCTTTGGCACTAATAATATTCATTTTCATCCCCTCCTTCTCGTTCAGTGCCCGAATTAAGCGCTCCGAAGTCGTCCCGGCGGTAACGACAACGTTTTTGCCCTTCAGATCCGGAAAATCCTGAATTCCCGAGTCCTTTTTTACCAGTAATCGCGTGCCGACGATAAACATGCTGTCGGAGAAAGCGACTTGCTGCTGGCGCTCAAGATTATTGGTGGTCGATCCGGATTCGATGTCGATGGTCCCGTTTTGTACCAGCGGAATACGGTTTTGTGAAGTGACCGGGATCAGTTTGACCTGCAGATTCGGCAGATTCAGCTTCTTCTTAACGGCATCAACCACCAGCATCACAAGGTCTTGAGAGTAACCGACCACGGCGTTCTGGTCGTCATAATAGGAAAACGGTATCGACGATTCACGGTGGCCGACGGAAATAGTTCCTGCGTCCCTAATTTTCTTGAGCGTCCCGGTTAAATCGTCCGCCGCCCCCGAATTCCCAGCCAAGAGACAGAAACCCACGACGACCAAAAGATAGTTCTTGAGAGCCAAAGCATTTCGCATGTCGAGGGGAACTATACTTTCCCGGACTGGACTTTGTCTCGCAAAAAGCACATGAGTGATCCACCGATAGTTACAGCGCAGCGAGCGTATGAAAGCCTACTGGTCCCCGTCCCTGGTCCTGTTATTCTTTAATATCGGGGTCTTTTGCTCGATCGGGCAGAGTATCCGGATTGAGTCAGCTTACTACGGTCCGCCGAACAAAACCGGCGTCGATGTGACCCGCAGGGTTCAACGATTCGCCGATTACGGGGAACCTTTCCGTGTAGGTAGCGACACCCTGAGGATCGATCCATCCCCGAACCATCCAAAGTCGCTCGTGGTGATCTACGAGGTCTACGGTCAGCGGATCTCCGACTGCGTGCGGGAGGGCGACGTATTTTATTTTAGAAACGGGTCGGAATCCGAAAGCGACCGCGACTATGGCAGTCCGGGCATTCAAATCATCAGGGCGGTTTACGGCGCGCAAAGCCGGTACGTGGATGTCACGAGCGTCGTTCGCCAATTGGCTCGAGACCGCCGATCTTTCACGGTGTCGAACGAAACATTTGGTTTCGATCCTTATCAAGGCCGGCAGAAATGGCTGAAGATCTCCTATTTGCGCGGCGAATCGCGCCGCGATCAAGAGTATAAGGAAGGAACTGAGATCCGACTCCAGTAGAGCCAGGGTATCCAACCGTGTGGAAGGCGGCGCCTATTCTCTCTTGGCGAAAGCCTCTTCGTGCTTACGGCGTTCAATGACGAAGGTGTTGTTGTCACCGTACAAGGCCCATGGACCAGATGGGACTTCCTGAAAATCGACAAAGCGCCAATCGGTCAGATCGTTGCTCCCTAACATCAAATAATCCCGTACCGCCGGCGAGACGTCGAGACCAGCTCCACGATTCAGGTTCGGGCTTGGCCTGGCATTGCCGAAGACATATTCCCAGTGATCGCTGCGAAATGGGCCGACATCTTCCCATTGGGCGTAGCACATCTGATTCCCTCTTCGCAACGCAACCCACCGCCCTTTGAGAACGCTTTGCCCAGATTTTTGAAATGCTTCCTGAAACCACGGGATGACCTTGTAAGACTCAGCTTTCGTGCGACCCCCGCTGACATCATTAAACGGCAAAGCCAGGTAGAAGGGATTTTGACGGGGAACGAACCTTGCCGGGATGAACCCCTTTCTGCCGCCCGGTTCGGGGCTATCGGATCCCCCAAAGTTTCTGGCCCAGTTCGGGTCCCAAGCGCTGCTGCGATTCGGAACTGGATTGTTCCCGGACGGGCTCTCGCCGATCCAAAAAACGGTGGTCACGATCTGCGTGTGCCACGGGTACTTCTCTCCCGTACCCTTGAACGGACTTGAGTCGAGATCTTTGGATTCAGGTTTGAATAAGATGCTCCCCTGAAGCTTCGTCCCGTTCTCGGTGAACCGGGCAGTACTGTCGTAGGTTTGCGCGAAAAGCCCAGAAGCCCCAGTCGAAAGCAAGCCACACACAAAAGTCAAGAGCAAACCATTTTCTAGCATAAAAAAGCCCCGAATCTTAGAAGCGCCTGAGATCGAAGTCAACGGCTGAATTGCCTTAAATTTGACAAAGATTACCCGTCACCGTCACAAACAGGTCCGATAATCGCAGAATTCTGCCCCTGGCTGCATAAAACTGCACTAAGATGCAAACGGAGGCAGAAACGTATCGTCGGGTCGGCGGCGGGGGAAACGTATCGGCGTATGGGCGTATTGGGTGTCGGCGCGTGGGGAGACGTATTGGCGTATGGCGCGTCGGCGTAACTGTTGATCCCCAAACCGTACTTGTGCTCGTTCTCGTTCTCGACCGCTTGCCGTTCTTTGACCGAGCGACACGCAGAGGCGGATATGTTTTTCCCCACACGCCGACACGCCGATACGCTGATACGCCGACTCGTTCCCCTACGAGTCGAGTTCCAGGTAAGTCCGGGAGACCACCTTACCGGTCTGTGGATCCAGACGCTCAATACGGATCTGTTTGAAGATTGTCTTGCCTTCGATCTGTTGACCAGAAATCACCTCAAAGCGCTTGATCGTTTTGCCTTGAGAGTTAAAGGCTTCAGCCTTGATCAGCGCCCCGCGATCCTTTGCGATCCAAAGTCGGACCGAGGCGTAGTCGGTATTGCGAACAGAAGGTTGCACGAGAACAACGGAGCAAGTGATCGTCCGCACACGTTGTTCACCTTCGTACTTGGCATTCTTCCAATAGATAAAGCGTAGCGAGAGATCTTCGTACGTAATATCCGTACCGCGCACGGGCTCGCCCAATCGCGAACCCGTCAAAACCTGTTGGCCGCCGGCCCGTTCGTCCGTCATCAGGGAACCATTCTCATTCAACTGCAACCGGATGGTTTCCGGCGGATTGGTGAAATTGTAGTCGAACTCTCCGCCTTTCAATTGAAGGCGAAAAGGAATCGATTCCCCATCTTCCGGTCGCAGCCTGCCGGAAAGTGGTCTGCTGATCTGTGCCTGCGCTGAGCGGATCTGGTCGAGAATTGCGTTGGCATCATCTTGAGCTGAGCTGAGTTGAGGCAGGAGGAAGCAGACCAAGAGCGCACTGCAGATTAATTTCTTTGCTTGTTTCATCTATCAGGTGTTCTTAGCTTACGCGGGCCCTGCGGCTCTGGCATGGACAAAACTCTGCTGCTCATCATTAATCGGGAATGGACGAACCCCTTCATGGACAGGCTGATGGCGACCTTTACCAGTGCTGATGTGTGGCTGCCGCTTTTAATTCTGGGGGGACTAATTCTATTGTGGCGCGGGAATTTTCAGGTTCGAAGCTTTCTCCTGGTGACCCTCTTGACCATCGGTTTTACAGACGGGGTTTTTACCCAGTTCATGAAACCACTGATCAATCGACCTCGCCCTAGTCAGGCGCTGGCCGAGGTGCGCGAAGTGAATTTGGAGAAAACCAAGCCGGCACTTCTCGGCGTTTGGCGACCGGTTCAAGTGTCACTCTCCGAACCACCCGAGGGTGCGGTAAACGGGCGATCGTTTCCTTCGGGGCACGCCATGAACAACACCGTCATAGCCACGATGGCTATTCTGTTTTTTGGGAGGCTCGGAGCCCTCTACATTATTCCCGCGGGAATAGTGTCCTACTCCAGGATTTATTGCGGCTCGCATTGGCCTAGCGACGTTATTGTTTCAATTGTCTTGGGGATCGGCTTCAGCCTGATCCTTGCCAGTATCGCCAACCTGATTTACCAGCGGCTCACTTCAAAGTGGTTTCCCAAGTTTTATCGCCTGCACCCTTCGTTGTTCGGCACAATTCGGTAATGAACCGGCGCCTTTTTCACCTCGTTGGGTTTTTACTCCTTTTGACCGGTATCCGCTGGTGGTTCGCGGCCAATTTAGAGCTCTCAGCGGATGAAAGTTATCATCACCTGTGGGCACAACATCTCGATATTTCGTACTACAGCAACGGCCCGGGAATTGCCCTGGCGATCCTGGCCGGGACTTCCATGTTCGGCCCGACAGAATTCGGCGTGCGATTTTTAAGCCCTCTGCTGGGGTTCTGCACTTCGATTCTCGTCTACCTGGTGGGCCGCAAGCTCGGTCGGGAAAAAGTTGCGTTCTGGTCGGTCCTTGGGCTGAACTTATGGCCTCTCTTTAACATTGAATCTGTGCTCATCACGGTTGATTCATTGTCCATCTTCTTTTGGGTGTCGGCTCTCTACACCTTTTGGCTCGCGATAGAGCGCAGCCCAAGGTTCTCGGTCTACTGGCCTCTCACTGGAGTAGTGACTGGTCTGGGTTTCCTCTGCAAATACGAGAATGCAATGGGACTCCTTTCGATCCTCTTGTTTTTGTTGGTTGTGCCGAAATACCGGAGCGAATTCAGGCGACCCAATATTTACATTTTGCTCCTCTGCTTCGTGCCATTCCTGGCGCCACCCATTCTTTGGAATCTTCAGCACGATTGGCTAGGGGTCGATCAATTCACCAATCAGGCACTTCTAAGTGCGCTGTTCACCATCCGGCTTTCGCATTTGGCAGAATCCTTCGCAGGGCAATTCGCGCTTTATTCGCCGATGCTTTTGATCTGTTTACTAGTCGCTTTCTGCAGTTCGGTCAGGAAAGCCTTTAAGAATAGTAAAATCTGTCTTCTTCTAACCTTCATCTGGCCGATCCTTCTGGTTTACGGGCTGATCACTTTGCACCAAGTTGGTGATCCGGTTTGGACCGCTCCTGCTTTCGTTGGGCTCGGGATATTGGGCACGCATTACTGGCTGCAGGCCACCAACCAGAGAGCATTGATGAGTGGTCTTTATGTCGCCGCGCTGATTCTAAGTGGACTGCAAGCGTCCCTGGCCATGAACACCAATTGGCTGCATGCGATCGGCATTTCCCTGCCAAGTGATCTGGACCCTAACGTCAGACTGCATGGATGGAAAACGATCGCGGAAAGCATCGAAAACTTTCGGACCGAATTCGAAAAAAAGCTCGGAGCAAAAGTATTCCTGATCGGCAACGAATATCAGACCTCCTCGATGCTATCCTTTTATCTGAAAGACAAAGGCAGCGAAGGACCAGGGCATCCTCCCGTCTATATTCCTGAATCTCAAGACATCCAGAACCAGTTCTCCTTCTGGCCGCGATATGATGCGTTTGTCGAGGCCGACCCCTCTGCACAACGGGACACCACTTTTACTGAGGAGGCAGGAGTTAATCCATTTATTGACCGTACGGCCCTCTACGTGACCGATCGACCCGAAGCCAGCCCACCCCAAAATCTTCAGAGCGCATTCACCCGATGGGAGCTGCTCGCCGTCTTCAAGTTGGAGCGACACGATCTACCCTTTCGAGAAATTCGGGTCTTTGCGCTATATCAATATCAGACTCTGCCGTTGTGATGACGCCCCAAGTCTCGGTCATTATCCCGGTCTACAACGAGGAAGGCAATGTCGCTCAGTTGCAGTCCGAACTTGCCTGGGCGCTGAAAGAGATATCGCACGAACTCCTTTTTGTGAATGACGGCTCACGAGACCGGACGATCGAGCAGATCAAACCCGCCCCAAGTGTGCGGATCCTTGAATTCGAGAAAAATACCGGGCAAAGCGCAGCAATCTATGCGGGCCTGGCCGCCGCGAGAGGTAAGATTCTGGTCTTGATGGATGGCGATCTGCAAAACGACCCCAGCGATATTCCCCGGCTTTTGGCGGAGATCGATCGTGGCGCCGACCTGGTTTGCGGCTATCGATTGAAACGTCAAGACAGTTGGTTTAAGCGCGTCCAAAGTCGGATCGCCAACCGAGTGCGAAGCCGGTTGACCAGGGATGGCGTGCGCGATACTGGGTGCACGTTGAAAGCCATGCGGCAAGAGTGCCGCGAAGCATTGATCCCGTTCCATGGCATGCACCGCTTCATCCCTGCTCTGATCAAAGGCTTGGGCTACAAGATTACTGAAATCCCCGTCAACCATCGACCGCGCCGGCACGGCTCCAGTAAATACAATTTCGGCAATCGCGCCCTGCGCGCCACCATCGACATGTTTGGCGTTTGCTGGTTGCTTAGCCGGCAGATCAAATTTGTGATAAAAAAATAGCAGGTATGCGAAGCGTCGTCCCGGCGCCGGAGCTTCGCCCTACCTGCGCCGAGGCTCCCTACGGTCCGTACAGCGGCGCATCACTCCAGCGCCGCCTGCGCGGCCGCGAGGCGTGCCACCGGC
>Ga0210390_10005151_pt1 | contig 10978 bp, 10 predicted proteins | sample IncBWH11OmetaG_FD_161050 | JGI IMG/M metagenome (GOLD analysis project Ga0210390, IMG submission 161050) | Forest soil microbial communities from Barre Woods Harvard Forest LTER site, Petersham, Massachusetts, United States - Inc-BW-H-11-O ... | reverse complement strand
CGATTGTCGGTCAACACCTCGACGATAACGGCGACGCCTCCGGGCCCATAGCCTTCGTAACGGATTTCCTCGTAGGTCTCCGCATCGCCGCCCAACGCCTTCTTGATGGCGCGCTCGATATTGTCCTTCGGCATATTCTCCGCCCGCGCGGCGATGATGGCGGCGCGCAGCCGCGGATTCATGTCCGGATCGGGCAGACCGATTTTGGCCGAAACGGTTATTTCGCGCGCCAGCTTGCCGAACAGCTTGGACTTCACCGCGTCCTGCCGCCCCTTACGGTGCATGATGTTCTTGAATTGCGAATGTCCGGCCATAGCTCGCTCGCGCGCCCTCGCGCGCCCAAAGGATTTGAATGGATTGATGTCGACGGATTTATAAGGCGGCGCAACGAGGAAATAAAGATGGCCTGGAACCTCAGCTCCAGAACGCCGGCACCGCTGGCTCCAGGCAGCCGCCGACACGTACGGCGCCCGCGCGTGTCGCCAGGCTCGTCGCGGGATCGGTCTCGACCGCGATGCCGCACAGCGTCCCCGGTCCGGAAGCCGGCTCGAAGCGCGAGGAGGCAACGCGGCGCAGGAAGCGCTGCAGCGGCTCTTCTTTGTTCATGCCAATCACCGAATCGTAGTCGCCGGTCATGCCGACATCGCTCATGAAAGCAGTCCCGCCCGGCAGGATACGCAGGTCCGCCGTCGGCGCGTGGGTGTGGGTGCCGACCACCATGGTGGCGCGGCCGTCGCAGAAATAGCCCATCGCCTGTTTCTCGCTGGTCGTCTCGGCGTGCATGTCGACGATGATGGCGTCGGCGCCGGAACGCAGCGCACAGGCGCCGAGTTCGCGGTCGACCGCGGTGAAAGGATCGTCGAGCGGATCCATGAAGATGCGGCCCATGGCATTGACGACCAGCACGCGCGCGCCGCTCTTGGCTTCGACCAAAGCCGCGCCGCGGCCGGGCGTTCCGGCCGGATAGTTGAGAGGCCTGATCAGGCGCGGCGCGCGCTCGATGAAGACCAAGGCTTCCTTCTGGTCCCAGGCATGATTGCCGAGCGTGACCGCGTCGGCGCCGGCTTCGAGCAGCTCGTTATAGATCGTTTCGGTGATGCCGAAGCCGCCGGCGGCGTTCTCACCATTGATCGCCACGAAATCGAGCTGCCAATCGCGGATCAAACCGGGCAAGCGCTCGATGACGGCGGTGCGCCCGCTGCGACCGACCACGTCCCCGACGAACAGAATCCGCATGCCTTAACCGCCTCGCAGATCGATGATCTCGCGCTCGGTTAGCACAAGATCGAGCGTGGCGTCGTGGGCCGCCGCCGGCACCGCAGCGATTTCCTGGACCGCATAGGCAATCCCCATGGCGACGACCGGCTTGCGCGCGCGCAGCCGCGTGATGGTGAGATCGTAGTAGCCGCCGCCATAGCCGAGCCGACGGCCGGCGCGATCGAAGGCAACAAGCGGCACCAGCACGATATCGGGCTCGACTTCAGCCGCCTGAGGTGGCGGCTCGCGAATCCCCCACACGCCAGAGACCAGCGGCTCGCCGAAATTCCAGGCGCGCATGACAAGCGGCCGGCCGCGCCCAGCGATCACCGGCAGCGCGAGCCGCGCACCCCTGCCTGAAAACTTCTTCATCAGCGGCAACGGATTGATTTCGCCCTTCATCGGCATGAAGCCCGAGACGATCGCGCCCGGCGGCGCCGCAACGGGAGACGGCCGAGCAGCGATCGCTTCCGCGACGGCGCTGCGGACGTCAGCCGGCAATGCGTCGCGTCGCGCGATCATCTCGCGGCGCAGTTCAGTTTTTGCGGTTTGGACTTCGGACATGTCTTGCGCGTGTCACCCTAAAGACGTGGATGGCCGGGACAAGCCCAGCCATGGCAGCAAAGGCACAACCTGGAGGAAGTGCGGAGCCGCGCCGGCCGTTGGAGCGCTCGATCCCGGGTTCCCTACGAAAGTAGGTGGGCGCCATGTGTCCGGACCCACGAGCCCGGACAGGGACAGCTCCCTGAAGGATCGATAAGGCCCCGGGGATTATGGCTCCTGTCGCACCAGGCAGCCCCGCCCGGTCAATGTAATGCACCGCGACAGGCGACGCCACTTGGTCGTTGCCGCATGTTCGCTGTTGAGCGCGGCGACGAGTCGCCCGACGACCGCGGCGTCCTGCGCGAAAGCTTCGACGAAAAGACGAGATGTTCGACCAGAGACATGGGCCCGACCTCACGTTCATGACGATCCGGCGCGACGTCGACTGCGATTGGCCGAGTGCATCAGCCGCAGTGCACCGACCGGGCAGAGGCGGCGTCGCTGCCGCATGGCGCTACGGGTACGTTAACCACCGCTGGTTTCGCCAGGATCGCGCATGTCCAAAAAGGGGAACGCGCGGTGCGCTTGCATTGTTGATGTTGCGCCGCGGTGTGCGTCCGCGCTTACCCGGTGACGGCGCGCGGATGACCGCGGACGCAATTGATCGATCAACAAACAATCGTCTCGACCAGGAGATGTGACATGTCCAGCAAAACTATCCGAATGAAGGCGTCTGACAGAGAGGCGCTTACGGTCCGCAAAGGGTTACACGCCTGCCTTGGCGCATCGGCTCTCGCTCTTGCCTGCGTAACGCTCGCCGGCCCGGCTGTTGCTCAGTCCCGATTCGACGGCACCTGGAGCGTGGTCATCATGACCCGCGGCGGCGCCTGCCAGTCCGGCCTGCGCTACGGTGTGCAGATCGTTAACGGCCAGGTCATCGGCGGCGGAGGCGGCGCTGACGTGCGTGGACGCGTCAGCCCCGGCGGGGGAGTCGCGGTCAGCGTCTCGGCCGGTGGTCAATCGGCCAGCGGCTCCGGCCATCTCAACATGATGAGCGGCGGCGGTGTTTGGCGGGGCCAGGGCAACGCCGGATATTGCCAAGGCACGTGGGTCGCGCAGCGGAGCGGCGGCTATGGTGCCCAGGCGATGGAAGGCCCGGGGCCGGTTCAACGGCCGCTCTATAATTACGCGCCGCGGTATTACATGCCGCCAGGCGGCGGCTATTACGGCCCGCCTGGTGGTCAGTACTAATCGCGCCTTCCGTTAGAGGCAACTTCCGAATGCGGAAAAGCGCCCTAGCCGCGCGCGACACCGTTGCCGCCGACCGTCGCGTTGAGCTTCCTGGTGACGCGCTCGATGCGCTCGGCGGCTGCCGCGAGCGATGCGGCAATTGCTGCCTGGACGGCTTTGTGGCGATCGGTGGTCGCCACATGCGCCTCCTGCACCGCCATCAGTTCCTCCTCGAGGCGGTTGAGGCGCGTGCCCATCTCGCCGAGCTCGTCGGCGATGGTCAGCGCCGCCATCATCGTCAGCCGGGTGTCGCCGATCTCACCGAATTTGGCGCGCAGTGTTTCGATGCGATTGTCGAGCTCGCGCGCGAGGCCGGTGAGATGATCCTCCTGCCCGTCCTCGCAGGCCATGCGGAACTGTCGCCCGTTGATGCTGACATTGATCTGGGACATCTCGCTCTCGATCCGCTCCGGCGCTTGCTTGCCTCCCAACTGCCCACTTATCAGTCGCCGTGTTCCAGCACGCCGCGGATCGCCTCGATCGCCTGGTCGATCCGCTGCACGACGTCCCGGTTGGCAGTCTCCAGACCGCGCGAACGCGCGGTGGCGTGATCAAGCTCGCTCGCGAGCCGCGCCCGGTCGCTACCGAGCGTGTGGATTTGGGTAAACAGCGATTCCTGGCCGCGATCGAGCTCACCGCGCCGCTCGGCTGCGGCTTCGAGCGCGTCAAGCGCGAGCGCCAACCGCTGGCTCGCGATCTCGACGGAATCGTCCTCGCTCATCTGGCCATCCAGTGCGGCCACCAGCGCCGCCGCCGCACGTGAAAAGCGTGCGACCGCAATTATTTACGCACGGAAGCTTACGTCGCATCGAGCTTGAGCGTCAATGTCCAAAGCGTTTTGTACCCAGCCCTGTGCATGACGCCTTTTGGCCACGGGCGGCGCAATTGACTCAAGCCCGTCGCATGCTATCTGATCGCCGCCTGTTCACCTGACCGCGGCCGTCCCTATATGGCCGCGCTTGGCCCCGTTCCATGACGAAGCCGGACCGCATCATCGCGGCGAGCGCTGCCCTCGCCCAGCCTTCCCGCTTTCCCGCCACAGCTACGAGTCCGGCCGCCCGCGCCGAGCACGACCGCATGGCGAATGCGATTCGCGCCTTGACAATGGACGCCGTCGAGCAGGCCAAGGCCGGTCACCCGGGCCTGCCGATGGGCGCTGCCGACATCGCGACCGTCTTGTTCACGCGCTTCCTGAAGTTCGATCCGACCGATCCGGCCTGGCCCGATCGCGACCGCTTCGTGCTCTCGGCCGGTCACGGCTCGATGCTGCTCTATGCGCTGCTTCATCTGCTCGGCTACGAGGGGATGACGATCGATGAGATCAAGCGCTTCCGGCAGATCGGCTCGCTGACACCCGGCCATCCGGAATATCACCACACGCCCGGCGTCGAGACGACGACCGGCCCGCTCGGCCAGGGCCTTGCCAATGCGGTCGGCATGGCGATCGCAGAGCGTCACCTCGCCACGTTGTTCGGCAGCGACATCGTCGATCACACCACCTACGTGCTCGCCTCCGACGGCGATCTGATGGAAGGCATCAGCCAGGAGGCGATCGCACTTGCCGGCCATCTCAAGCTGAAAAAACTCATTGTGCTGTTCGACGACAACGGCATTTCGATCGACGGCCCGTTGGCGCTGGCCGATTCCGTCGACCAGGTGCGACGCTTCGAATCCGCCGGCTGGGCGGCGACGCGGATCGACGGTCACGATCCGGCGGCGATTGCCGCGGCGCTCGAAGCGGCCAAGAAGTCCGACCGGCCGTCGCTGATCGCCTGCCGCACCACCATCGGCTTCGGCGCCCCGACCAAGGGCGGCACCGAGAAGAGCCACGGCTCGCCGCTCGGTGCCGAAGAAATTGCAGCCACGCGCGCCAAGCTTGGCTGGACGTCGCCAGCCTTCGAAATTCCCGCCGCCATCCTCGAGCCGTGGCGCGCCGCCGGCCGGCGCGGCACGCCGGCCCGGCAGGCGTGGGAAATGCGGCTCGCGGCGCTCGATCCGAAGATGCGCGCGGAGTTCGAGCGTCGCGCGCGCGGCGATCTTGGCCAAAGCCTGGCGGCAGCGGTCGCCGCGGTGAAACAAAAACTCGCCGAAGCGCCGAAGGAGATCGCGACCCGCTCGGCGTCCGAGTTTGCGCTCGAAGCCTTGGTGCCGGCGCTGCCGGAAATGATTGGCGGCTCGGCCGACCTCACCAGCTCCAACAATACGCGCACCAAATCGATGAAGGTCTTGAGCGCCGCCGACTATTCCGGACGCTTCATCCATTACGGCGTGCGCGAGCACGGCATGGCGGCGGCCATGAACGGCATGGCGCTGCACGGCGGCATCATTCCCTATTCCGGCACGTTCCTGGTGTTCTCGGATTATTGCCGGCCGGCGATCCGGCTGGCGGCGCTGATGGGTCAGCGCGTAATCCACGCGATGACCCACGACTCGATCGGGCTCGGCGAAGACGGACCGACCCATCAGCCGGTCGAGCATCTTGCGGCGTTGCGCGCCATTCCGAACCTCAAAGTCTTCCGGCCGTGCGACGCAGTCGAGACCATCGAATGCTGGCAGCTGGCGTTGGAAAGCAACAACGGGCCGAGCGTGCTGGCGCTGACGCGGCAAAACGTGCCGCAGCTGCGCCTGGGCTTTGATGCCGACAATCGCTCTGCCAGCGGCGCTTACGAGTTGATTGCTGCGGAAGGCGGCGCGGCAGCCGTCTCGCTGTTTGCCACCGGATCGGAAGTCGCCATCGCGGTCGCCGCGCAAAAGCTGCTGGCGGCGCGCGGCGTTCGCGCGCGCGTCGTTTCCGTGCCGTGCTTCGAACTTTTCCTCGCGGCCGCCGATGCCGAACGTGCCGCAATCACCGGTAACGCCGCAGTCAATGTCGCCGTCGAAGCCGGCATCCGCCAGGGCTGGGACGCCATCATCGGCTCGGATGGAACCTTCGTCGGCATGACCGGGTTTGGCGCCAGTGGGCCCTACAAAGAACTTTATCAGCATTTTGGTATCACGCCGCAGGCGGTGGCGGAGGCCGCGCTGGTGCGTTTAGGAAAGTCGTAGGAGGGCGAGTATGTCGGTACGCGTAGCGATCAATGGGTTTGGCCGGATCGGCCGCAACATTTTGCGCGCCGCGATCGAGGCCGGACGCGACGACATCGAAATCCTCGCCATCAACGATCTGGCTCCGGTCGAGACCAACGCGCACCTGCTCCGCTACGATTCAGTGCACGGCCGCTTTCCCGGCGAAGTCACCGTCAAGGGCGACACCATCAGTTGCGGCAACGGCGCCATCAAGGTCACGGCACACAAGGATCCGACGCAACTGCCGTGGAAGGAGCTCGGCATCGACGTCGCGCTCGAATGCACCGGCATTTTCACCGCCAGGGACAAGGCCTCGGCGCATCTGCAAGCCGGCGCCAAGCGCGTGCTGATCTCCGCGCCGGCTGACGGCGCCGACATCACCGTGGTTTACGGCGTCAATCACGACAAGCTGACCAAGGCGCACACGGTGGTTTCCAACGCCTCGTGCACGACCAATTGTCTCGCGCCGGTGGCGAAAGTGCTCAACGATGCCGTCGGCATCGACAAAGGGTTCATGACCACCATTCACGCCTACACCAACGATCAGCCAACGCTCGATCAGGTGCACAAGGATCTCTATCGGGCGCGGGCCGCCGCGCTCAACATGATCCCGACCTCGACCGGCGCGGCCAAAGCGGTCGGCCTGGTGCTGCCGGAGCTCGCCGGCAAGCTCGACGGCGTCGCCATCCGGGTGCCGACGCCCAACGTTTCGGTGATCGATTTCAAGTTCGTCGCCAAGCGCGCGACGTCAAAGGACGAGATCAACGCCGCGGTCAAGCGCGCCGCCGAGCAGCAGCTCAAGGGCATTCTCGGTTTCACCGATGCGCCCAACGTCTCGACCGACTTCAACCATGACCCGCACTCGTCGGTGTTCCACATGGATCAGACCAAGGTGATCGACGGCACGCTGGTGCGGGTGATGTCGTGGTACGACAACGAGTGGGGCTTCTCCAATCGCATGGTCGATACCGCGGTAGCGATGGGCAAGCTCGGCTGAGCTTGCCGCCAGAATTCGCCGGCCATGCGCTTTCGCACTCTCGACGACGCCGACGTCACGGGCAAACGCGTGCTGGTCCGCGTCGACTTCAACGTTCCGATGCAGAACGGCGAGGTCGCCGACGTCTCCCGCATCGAACGCAATGGCCCGACTATCACCGAAATCGCCGACCGCGGCGGCAAAGTGATCCTGCTGTCGCATTACGGCCGGCCGAAAGGGCGTGATCCGAAAGAGTCGCTCAAACCTGTCGTCAACGCGGTCGCACGCATCATCGGGCGGCCGATTGCATTCGCCGATGATTGCGTCGGCGCGGCCGCCGAAAAAGCAGTCGCGGCCTTAAAGCCCGGCGATATTCTCTGCCTGGAAAACACCCGCTTCCACAACGGCGAGGAAAAAAACGACACGGCGTTCGCCTCCGCCCTCGCGCGCCTCGGCGACATTTACGTCGACGACGCTTTTTCGGTGGCGCACCGGGCGCATGCGTCGGTGGAAGCGCTGGCTCATCTGCTGCCGGCCTATGCCGGACGCGCCATGCAGGAGGAGCTCGAAGCGCTCGAGAAGGCGCTGCACGCGCCGGAGCGTCCGGTCGCCGCCATCGTCGGCGGCGCTAAGGTCTCCACCAAGCTCGACCTCCTCGGTAATCTCCTCGCCCACGTCGATACGTTGATCATTGGCGGCGGCATGGCCAATACTTTTCTGGCGGCGCAAGGCAAGGCGGTCGGCAAATCGTTGTGCGAGAACGATCTCATGGCCACGGCGCGCGGCATCCTGGCCAAGGCAAAATCGCAAAACCGAGAGATCGTGCTGCCGGTCGACGTGGTCGTGGCGCAAAAATTTGCCGCGCACGTGCCCTCGCGCGTCGTCTCGGTGGACGAGGTCGGCGACGCCGACATGATCCTCGATATCGGCCCGCGCACCGTGGAGCAGGTTGTCTCGGTGCTGGCCCGCACCAAGACGCTGGTCTGGAATGGGCCGTTCGGCGCCTTCGAGCTGGAACCGTTCGATAACGGCACCATCGAAGTGGCGGAAGCGGCCGCGGAACTCACGGCAACCGGCAAGCTTGTCAGTATTGCCGGCGGTGGCGACACGATGGCGGCGCTCAATTCCGCCGGCGTCACCGACCGTTTCACTTATGTCTCGACCGCCGGCGGCGCTTTCCTGGAGTGGCTCGAAGGCAAGGTGCTGCCGGGCGTCGAGGTGCTTAAAACATCCCCTACTCCCGCCGCGACCCGCACTTGAGGCATAATGGATGCGGCTCAGAGCATGATCCCGAAAAGTGGATACCGGTTTTCGGAAAAGATCATGCTCCAACACAAGATCTAGATCGAACATCGAGGAGCACGCGATGAATCTCACGGAATTGAATAAAGTCGCGGCAGCCATGGTCGCCCCCGGCCGCGGCATCCTGGCTGCGGACGAATCCACCAGCACCATCAAGAAGCGCTTCGACGCCATCGGGGTCGAGTCGACGCCGATCAGCCGGCGCGACTATCGCGAGATGCTGTTCCGCTCAGCCGATGCGATGGCGAAGCACATTTCCGGCGTCATCCTCTACGATGAGACTATCCGACAGAACGCCAAGGATGGCACGCCGCTGGTCAAGCTCATCGAAAAGGGGGGCACGCTCCCCGGCATCAAGGTCGACAAAGGCACCAAGCCGCTGCCGTTCTGTCCCGGCGAAGTCATCACCGACGGGCTCGACGGCCTGCGCGAGCGGCTCGTCGAATATCGCGGCCTCGGCGCCAAATTCGCCAAGTGGCGCGCGGTGATCGATATCGGCACCAACATCCCGAGCTATAACGCCATCATGACCAACGCCAACGCGCTCGCCCGTTACGCCGCGCTTTGCCAGGACGAAGACATCGTGCCGATCGTCGAACCTGAAGTGCTGATGGACGGCGATCATGACGTCGACCGCTGCGCGATGATCACGGAATGGGTGCTGAAAACCGTGTTCGAGCAGCTCTACTACCAGCGCATCGCGCTCGAAGGCATGGTGCTCAAGCCGAACATGGTCGTGCCCGGCAAGAAGTCATCGAAGCGCGCCTCGGTCGAGGAAGTCGCCGAAAAGACGGTGCGCGTGCTCAAAGCCTGCGTGCCGGCGTCGGTGCCCGGCGTCGCGTTTTTGTCCGGCGGCCAGTCCGACGAGGAAGCAACCGCGCATCTCGACGCCATCAACAAATTGAGCCCGCTGCCCTGGCATGTGACTTTCTCATACGGCCGGGCGCTGCAGGCGGCGCCGCAGAAGGCCTGGTCGGGCAAATCGGAAAACGTCGCCGCCGCCCAGCGCGCCTTCGGCCACCGCGCTTCGATGAACGGCCTCGCTACGCTCGGCCAGTGGAAGGCCGATCTCGAACGGAAGGCGGCGTGACTTTGTTTTTTCCTCCCCCGCGACGCGGGGGAGGTGGCGAGCGAAGCGAGCCGGTAGGGGCAAGCATCGGCTCGCTAGGAGCAAGCCGGCCCCCTCCACCGCCCTCCGGGCGGTCCCCCTCCCCCGCTTCGCGGGGGCGGATATCAAAATGATGAATCAACAGCGCCCTCGTCCGCGGCTTTATCTCATCACCCCGCAGCTCGGCGACGGGGAAGCATTCGCGCACGACATCGGCGCCGTGCTTGCGGCCGGCGACATCGCGGCCGTGCTGCTTCGCCTCGAGCCAGCCGACGAACGCACCATGATCAATCGCGCCAAGGCGATCGGGGCGATCGTTCAGCGCCATGACATTGCGCTTTTGCTGGACGGGCATCCGGATTTGGTGGCCCGCACCGGCGCCGACGGCGCTCACCTGACCGGAATCGACGCACTGACCGCCGCGCTGCCGACGCTCAAGCCCGACCGCATCGCCGGCGCCGGCGGCCTGCGCAGCCGTCATGATGCCATGCTCGCCGGCGAAGCTGCCGCCGACTATGTGATGTTCGGCGAACCCGATCGGCGCGGCGGCCGTCCGCCGCTCGACGCGATCGAGGAACGGCTGAACTGGTGGTCGGAGCTGTTCGAGGCCACTTGCGTCGGCTATGCCGCAAGCCTCGACGAGGTTGCGCCGCTCCGCCAAGCTAAAGCCGATTTTGTCGCGCTCGGTGATTGGATGTGGACGCACGCGCAAACGCCCGCTGCCGCGATAGCGGCCGCCGCCGGCCTGCTCGCCGAACCGGCATAGCCGGCTGTGCTAGAACGACTTGATGTTAACGCAAGATTCCGCATTCCGGCCAATGAGGGGGCTCGCGACAACGTTGCTGCTCGCAGCGCTGTTCGTCCCGCCTTGGCAACGTGCGGCTCACGCAGTCGAACCCGACGTGGTCTATGCCGCCTTCCAGCGCGGCTACTATCTGACCGCGTTTGCGCTGGCGACGGACCGCGTCGAGGCCAAGAAAGACGTCAAAGCAATGACGCTGCTCGGCGAGCTCTATGCCCGCGGCCTGGGCGTCCGCCGCGACGACGCCAAGGCGGCCGAATGGTACAAGCTCGCCGCCGATCGCGGCGACCGCGACGCCATTTTCGCGCTGGCCATGTTCGCCCTGCAAGGCCGCGCCGGTCCGTCCAATCGCGAGGCCGCGGCCAAATTGCTCGCCGCCGCGGCCAAGCTCGGCCACGCGGTGGCCGCGTACGACCTGGCGCTCCTTTACATCGAAGGCCATTTGTTTCCGCAGGATTTCGCGCGCGCCGCCGAATTGCTGCGCACCGCCGCTCAAGCCGGCAGTCCCGAAGCGCAATACACGCTCGGCACGCTCTATAAGGAAGGCCGCGGCGTGCCGAAGGATATGAAAGAGGCGGTGTGGCTGTTCGCCTTGGCTTCGCTCGCCGACAATACCGACGCCGCAGTCGAGTAC
>Ga0210390_10005150_pt1 | contig 10978 bp, 8 predicted proteins | sample IncBWH11OmetaG_FD_161050 | JGI IMG/M metagenome (GOLD analysis project Ga0210390, IMG submission 161050) | Forest soil microbial communities from Barre Woods Harvard Forest LTER site, Petersham, Massachusetts, United States - Inc-BW-H-11-O ... | reverse complement strand
TGCCCGGAAAATAATGCGCCTCGCGTCTCGCTGTTTCACGAACGTGCTGACGGGTTCCCAGAATCACCCGTATTGGGGCAACCTAAAGGGAATGTTTAAAGCCTTTAGAATTTGCGTCCTGCAATTCGATCGCTTGCGAGGATTTTGGGCAACGTACTCGACTTGTATGGCAAGCGGTTCGCACCGGTATTCTGGAGCAGATATCTCAAACGGCGATCAGCTAATCTTAAGCCATTTCGCGAGGTTCTCGCAGGTTTCACGCTGAGAGAAGTAGTTAGTATGGAATACCCTGGAAGTCCCACCGAAGTCATAAACGTCTTCCGGCTCCACGTCTTTGCAAAATTTACTCATACAATTCGAATCGACAATCAAATCGGTGTCCCCAGGAAAGATCACTGTCGCAGCGCGTTTAAGGGGATCCACAAAGTATTCCCAGAACTTCCAACCCGGATCCTCCGGCAGGTAGTGGCTCTTGATCACAAAATACTCTATGCGTGTCTGCTTCCCGGCGTTGAGCTGAGACAATTCACGGTTATTGCTCGTGAGAGACATTGCGGCCAAACCGGGAATCATTGCAATCGCCGCATCTAAGGCTGGCGGCTTGGAGGCCACACTGGAAACCATTGACGTGAATTTTGCCAGGCAGGCCACAACCGTCATAAACGGGATTAACGAAGCCGCCATCCCCGCGCCCGCGGCGAGCGCACGGTTGAGGTTCGAGAACCAACTCAAGACATGCCGGAGACGCGGCGGCGACGCCAAACTTGTGCCCGCAAGTGGAGCCCCAACGAGTATCGCCCTCCTGCTGCCTTCACCTTTGTCGAAAGCTTCGAGCCACCACCTCGTCACCAAACCGCCGCGACTGTGACAGATGATATCGACGTCAGCTTTAGATCCCTCAAACATCCGTGCAATCTCCAGTGCATTGAGCATGGGACTGACCGCAATCGTAGGATGATCAAACGCTAGAATCTGATCGTAAATTGAGGCCGCTCGGCCGAGAAAATCGTTGCCTGCCTTATTGCTGGGCGCGCTAAGTTGGTTGAGTATCGCAGCGGACTCGCTGAAAGTCCCGTGGATCACGACGAGTATTCGCCCGTGGTTGGCTGGTTTGAACGCGGGATTGGGCGCTGTTAGTTCTGCGCCTTTCCAAACGCGCATGCCCTGACTCTTGGTTAGTTTTCCGTCTGCCCACGCAAGAGCATCCCCTACCTTGTTCGGCTCGGGAGGTTCGATGATGAGCTGATCGACAACACTGCCGCGCCGGAAACTGCGGGGCATACCTCGTTTAGGGCCGGCCGCTGCCATCGGCAGAATGGCACCCTCCTCCCACAACAACACTCCGTTGTCGTCCTCAATCAACGTAAGTGTACGGGTAGTTGGATCCACAATATGAACCCCCCCGCGTCGGCGCATTTGTCCGACGTTGATCCGTTTGTTATTGTACTGATCAGCGGGCCAGACTCCGGCCCCAGCCAAATCCGAGATAGCCTTGCGTAGTTGCTTTCGGAATTGCTCTCGGCGCTCGATGGCTTCGGGCCCAGTTGGGTTCATGTCGCTTCTCCACAGATTGGGAGCGGTGTTACATTTTCTTCACGCAGTTTCCTAAGATTTAGCAATGCCTCGAAGTTGTCACTCGATGCCAGATTCTCGATGCCAGCGTGCACTGCGTCTGAGAAACCGCGATGTTGCGTGAGAAAAACGGTTTCCAGCGGTACCAAGAAACCGTCTGTTACACACTGTCGCATCTCTTCGTACGCCAGTGTCATTTGAGTCTCAAAATCCATGCTAGCTCCTTCATTCGATTCGGCTTTATCCGGGGCTTTGCTCATTTTAATGAACTCATCATAGGCACTCTGACTCCTCCAGTAGCCCGGAAATGCGTGATCCGATAGCACGAAAATGACTGGATGAATGTCGACGTACTCCAGACACGCTGCGAACAAAAGCGCGAGGTCGATGCAAGTTCCACGGCGGCCACTAATGACATCTGTTGGGGTGCGGAGACGCTGCGATCCGGTCGTGAAGACGGGAGGAGGGTTAACGTAGCTTAGCGAATAATCGAAACTCAGGGCGCACCATAATGCCCGGACTTGCATATCAAGACCTTCGTCGGGATCTTCGCATTTAAGATCTGGATTTGTACTCTGGTAACCGTCGAAGCCCGTTCCGCTCTCGTCCGACAAAGCCATCAAGTACTTCTGGGCAGCATCCACGATGTTCCTAATCGCTGGATCTCCTGGAAGGATAAATGATCCCAGAAAGCGAGCTCGCGTTTGTTGATCAAACTCCCACTCATTCACCGGCAGAAGTGTAACTCGGTGCGTCCGATGGTATAGTTCTTGCCCGGCATAGCGCACCCGGACTCCCAGACTAGTCTGCACCCTCTCGCGAAGGGATCGCGCAAGCCCAGATGTCAGCGGCAAGTTCACGTGGCTGGCAATATCCAAGACAGAGTCGTCTGCATCGAAATCAAATGAGGCCTCGTATGGGAACGACTCGGAACCCATATTCAGCGAGACTCGAACCCCAATTCCGAAGGCCGGATTCGGCTCGGATTTATAGATGCGGAATTTTCGAAAAAGCCCTTCCCCGTTGTGCAGCAAACTGTAGTTGATTCTTGTGTTAGGCTGGATGTCAATTTTGATGAAGTGAGATTTGTCGGCTCCCAGTTCGAGGATTTTGGGCGTTCTAGCTTTGATCGTTCGTACTCCTGATCGGCGGATCAGCGAGGATCTGCTCCAAAGTACTATGCCCGCCCCTTGAGAAACGGCGACTCTCGACCACGCTTCCCGAAATGCTTGAAGCGTGTCCCAGCCGTGGGCACGCCAGCGTTGATAGAAGCTTGCAAAAAAACTTTCGGCTAAAGCGTCATCTACCTGCCCCTGAAACCCTATAGCAGCAGACGACCCGTTTGCTACGGCAAGAGACGCCACACGCGCGGCAGAGTAATAAAAATTGCAAGCAACAAAGGATCCATATGCTCCATCGGCATTCAGAACCCCTCCGAGATGCATAGCATTAATGCGTTGATCTTCAACGGTTGAGCCAGAGACGTAATAACCATCCCATTCCTTGTTCTCACCTTTGTACTTTAGAAGAGAATCGCCTTCGTGGAGATCGATCCCGGCCAAATGAATTACGTCCGGCTTGGAAGAGCCGATTTTCCTTTCTAGTTCTTGGATCGTAGGATTCGTAAATGTTTCGTTATCGAGATCTAGGCTTCTTTGAACTAGCCACTTCTCAGTTTCGAAATTATACATTGGGGCGAGATCGCCGGGTGCGCTCTGGACGAATAGCAGTTTTTTTGGTTGAATCTGATCTCGACCAATCAAACCTGGTGATACATCTAGATGCCGAATTACGACTAGATCGCGTCTGCCGGTTGCGAGGCGAAGGAGGAATTCCCATGGTAAAACTCTCGCAGCCCATCCATGTATCTCTTCCGTGAAAGGAACACGAACCTCCACAATTCCAAGTCTACTAATTTCCGTTAGGATTTCTTTAAAAACACCGAGTGCTACAAGTTTGCCCATCGCGCGAGTTCCCAAGTTACCCTGTGCTAGAAGCGAATCCGACCATCGATTTCGATGTCGGAACACATATTCCCAATAGGTTGACAGACCACCCAAGATATCGTGTGGAAGCTCATACGAATTCTCTTCCGTCACTAGGAAAACATGGGAACTTCCGTCGGACGACGAGGGTGGTATGCGGGGTATCGACTTATCGATGCTAAGGTCTGTCTTATTTTTAGATAAACCTTTTGATGAATGTGAAACCGGTGTGCGCCGCATAGGAGAACCTCAAATTAGAATTAGAGTGTGTAACAACAAATTAACGAGTCATAAGATCGCGGTCGGATCTTTCGCGAATCCTGGTATCAAGGATTTGCACACACCAGCCCGTGAGCAGCGAGCGTAAGCAAAAGACGTATTGGTCCTAGTGTCCATTGCGCTTTGCCGTCCCGCGACAGAAAGCAGCTAAGTTCGGGAAACTTAGCGCTGTGCCTTCACTTTCGGACCAGCGACTACAAAAACTGGGTTGATTGTTTCTTAAATTCCATATTTTCCTTTTCGTGACTCTCCGTCAAAAACCGTTCCCAGACTGTGCATGGCGCGGAATTATTGAATTTTGAACTCGTAGGCTGCGGATGAGCCGCTCGGAGACGGGTTCACAACGGTAACCTTTACGGTGGTAGCCTTAGCCAACTTCGCTTTGGGAACAGTAACGGTGAGCTCTGTGGCGCTAACAAAAGTAGTTCCTGATAGCTCCGTGCCGTCCCAGTTTATTTTTGAGTCCGAAGTGAAATTCGTTCCCGTCACAGTTAAGTTTTTCAGATCATTTACAGAGCCAGCGCTCGCAGTTGGGGGATTAAGCGCGCTTATCGACGGGACCGAATTCTTAGTGCTGGAGGCTTGGGTGCTGGTCGGGCAACTCGACGCGTAAACCTTGCACCACAACTGATTGATATTCACGCCCACACCGAGGCGATAGTAGTCTCGATTGGGCTGCGCGAGTGGAAGCACAGCGACGTTTGGTGAAGGCACCGTGACTGCAGAACTAGGCGAAGCTAAAATCAACGGCGGGAGATTTGCGTTCGAGCGAAAGCGGATATAGGCCGAACCGAAAAGGTAAAGCCAGGAAGAAGTCCCGGTCGGGATCGGGAGGATCCCATCCATCTTGAAGACAACACCACGTAGCAAACCGCCGGTGATGGACTCATCTTGGCCCAGAGTGAAATCTGCAGCAGCGTAAGCGGGAATGCAGCTGCTACCAGAGCCTGCAGTCTTGCAACTACTCAGCGGATACCAAGTGCGGAAACCGCCCGAGTACTTGAAAAGAAAATTACTACGGTCTTGGTTGGTGAAGGCAATGTCCGTCACTGGGTTTGAGACATTTACGACGCAAGTCGCGGTCCCCGGTGTTAAACCGGGAGAGTAGCCCTTCTGCGGTGAGAAGCGCATCAGCAATGTGTTGCATTCTGTGGTGTTCGGTGGAGGAGCGACAAAAACGATTGGGGCATTCTGAGACGAAAGGGGTGTTACTGCTCCCAGGCTTGCGATCAACGCCCAATACGGAGTTTTGGGCAAGTTCCAAGAGGGCCCGACCGAATAGTCGAATACCTGCCCAACGTTGGCATAATTAACAGTGGTGAGCCCTGTCGGATTGGAAATAACGCTGACAACGCCGTTGGTAGCAGGCTGAGCAGCCGAAGTGAGCCGAATTCTGGTCCATCCGGCCAGCCCTGTGCTCTTTGAGAGAAATCCCCGGTAGAATATGTCCAAAAAGGCGTCGGTGGTTTGTGCCTCAGAGCTGTAACCACCATACTCGACGCCGCCGATCAAGATCGAAATGGGTCCACCCGCAAGTGGGGCGGTGCCGGCCACGAGCGGTCCGCCGTTAATCGGCACGATCTCGCTGACGGGCCCAAAGGGAGCTACGCAACTGGCCCCGGTACAAGTCTGAGAGGTAACGTTGCTGCCTGCTTTTAACGAGATGCTGCTCGTAGAACCAGCGTATTTGCCGCCGGTCACTATTTCGACTGGTTGGCCAGCAGGAAGGTCGTCCACACAGATTCGAACGTACCCGCTGTCTGCGCCCTTTACCGTCCCCGAAAAGCTCACCTTGCTCTTGTCACTGGGGTCAACGCTCAAAGTCGGCGTAGTTCCCGTGCTCGCAGCTGCTTTGCAGCTCCCCACCGTGACGGCTGCTGTGGGCTCGCCGGATTCACCCTGTTGATTGGTGAACTGCGCTAGGATTTTTTGACCATTTGTCAGTTTGAAAGCGGAGCTGCTGTCAAAGGTCACAGAAAAGGTCCCTTTCGTCACCGGCGTCGCACTCCCGAGCGGCTTGCCGTCAGAACAGAGCTGCACCTTCCCATTTGCTGTGGCGGCGATGGTCCCGCTGACGACGGCTGAACTCGCACCAAGGTTAACGGCGTTGAGCTTCGGCGTCTCGACCGACGCGTTCCGGGTGTCGGTGGGACAGGCTACCGCCGATTCGGAGTTAGGGATTGGAACGGAGATTGACCCCGCAGCGCATCCTGGATTTGTCGGATTCGACGCACACGCCGTGTCGTCAGTGACTGCTCCGGATGCGATGTAGTAGTCGGCCGTTCCGTTTGAAGCAGTACTGTTGGATGCGGCCGACGTCTTCACCGATGGGCTGCCCACAGGATGCGGCTGGGCGATGCCGTTGGTGACTCCGCTCTGCTGTGCTTGGCCGTGCAGCCGATCCGAGCAAGCCGCTAAAAGTCCATCGACGAACTTGGGGTCCTGAGTCAAGGCGGGCGGCATTTCGAGGGCCTCGAGTTGACAAGTCGCGTTGATGAGGAGGTCTTTGGTTTGGCTCGTACGGTTGGCATCCGAAGCGACGTCGGGATTTAGTAGGGCGGCCTGGTAATCTTCAACTTCCTTCGTTAAGGTGACGATCTGCTCCTGCCTGCTCGGTTCCCCAGTGCTAGACGGTTTCTTGGGAGTAGCCGCTCCCGCTGCTGAATTCGTTTGGGCTACAGCCGTTAGTGGGCTGCAAAGTATCCACACTATCGGTATGACAAACACGGAGTGGGCAGTGCGCACGTACATCTCCTCGCCAGCTGATTGGTGCCCCGTTCATTATTTCTTGCCGGGTTCTCGAAACTTATATGGCCGTGCCGAACATCGTGTCAGTATAGGTTTATACAGTGCCTCTTGAAGTAGCACCTGTTGGATAAATGTGTAGTCTAAATATCCAAAATATCGTTAACTGTCAAGAGAATATATTAGGTATTTCTCTCGAAATCCGTCGTTGAATCTGCTGGAGCAGAATCCTCGAAGCTCGAAGATTACTGCGTGGTCCGATACCTCGGACGCTGGAGTACAGGACGCTCGACGACGTTTTTTCAATGATTTCTAAGTCATTGCGGACCTTCATCACAAATATATTTGGGCACGCTACTGGTGGGAACATCGACTCCGGCGGCGGTCTAAGCCATCGACGACGTCCAATCGTGCCGAGTTCTTGAAAAGATTTTTGAAGGGCTCTACCACTTCAGCTCGGCGATACTCGCTGACGCCACAAATTAAAGTACGTTACGGTTCGCGGAAGTTTGAGCAGAATCACGCTGAAAAGAGGTTAGAGGATCACGCATAGGCCAAGAGGTGATCCGAGTTGACGATTACCATCGGGTCGCCTCGTACAATTTGTGTGCAAGCTCGGCGATCGAGTGCCCGGCGATGGGGTTAAAACTCCAAAACAGGTTGTATCGCACATGACGAATGCTCGGGTTGACCCGGCTGGGGGGATAGACGAAGTTGGTGAACGAGCGCAGGATCGCAAGTATTTCACCGCGTTCGTAAATTCGATCGATCCTGAGATTTCGTTTGTTGTACTCGCGAATATTTTTTTTTAGGCTGTAAAAACCTGTTACTGGCGATGGATCAAACGCGAAGACGTGTGTGACCCGTGGTCCGGCAGGGTCTATCGGCAAGGCATAGGCAAATTGTTGAGCCAACCCACCACCCAGAGAATGCCCGGTGGCGTAGATTGTTGCATCTTGCAAGAAAGCCCAGTCAGGATGTTCTTTGCGCCGTAAGAATTCTTGGGCAAAGGCAGGCGCGAATGCCTTGACGATTTCGGTGTATTCGTCGTTGTGATGCGGAATAAACCACCGGAAGTTGGACCTCCAGTCTTTTCCGCTCGTGAACACGGTACCGCCGAACGCCACGGCGATCGAAGAATGCGAGCGGTCCGTCCACACTTGCAGTCGCAGGTGAGACTTTGCGATTTCTTGTTCGAGCCCATCATCGGGGAAATCCGGCCATGGCACCCATCCTGCCTCACGAAGGGCTGTATCTACCTGTGGAGCGCCCGAGACGTCGAGCGATTTTTGCTCCGGTCGTATCTTTTCATAAGCAGATTGACTCAACCGAGCGAATGCCAGGTCCTTTCGTGCCTCCGGTGCAACAGGTTGCGGGGCTCCGAGAAAGCGCTTTCCCGGTTCCCGGACGACAACTTCTTTGGTGCTCTGACGGAAAGCTGGACGTCGGGATACCCGCAAATAGATGAGTAAAGCCGGGCTAGCAACTACGACGAGAAATAGAAATGCCGCGAAGGGCCATGTCATCTCGAGATCCTTGCACCGCTGAAGCGACGAGATCGGAAAATTTCTGTCGCATCGTTCTCTTAGAGTCGTCGCTCTCTCGACAAGGAGAGGCGAGCAATGCGAAGCGAGTCGATGCCGTTGTGGCATTTCTCTTGAAAGTGGCTTCGTACCTCGGATCTTCGTCGATCTGGGTCGCCCGCTGATTCAACGGCTTGAGGATGCAGACGACAGCTTTTCCTTTCGGCATTGAACGGCCGGGAGTATAGTGGCCGATGACGTCCTAGTCAAGTTACTTGAAATTGACTGGAAATAGCCTCCCTTAAACAACTCGGTACGGCAGCTGGTTCGGCACGCGTTTCGTCCTGATTGGGTTCCGGTACCTTAGAGTGTCGAGGGGCATTCTAAATGAATCGTAAAACGATGATTCGCGCGGCAACCCTGTGTCAGTCCAGCTACGGGCCGGAATGGGAGCCGATTTCCGGCAAATTCTATCGCGTGAACCAATTCTGGCTACCGGGAGAAATCTTCGGATTCGTTGAGTTTTGCGCTGACGAAGCGTTTGTTGTGTTCCGGGGAACTGACTCGCAAAATAATCCGGGAAATTGGATCTTCACGAATCTTCAGGCACATCGTAGGTCATTCGCGGTTCTCGATGCAGACCTCGAGAGTTCGGCGCGTTCAGACGTTCAAGGCGGGTCATACTCTCTGCCATTGCGAGGGAAAGTTCATCAAGGCTTCTACCGCGCAGCGTCTTGGCTATGGTACGGAACCGAACCGGTGTTGGATCTAAGTAGTACAAGTGCAACTGCCGGTCGAAGCCGGCTCTTGAGAGCATTACTACTCTTTTTGGTACCTTTTGTGATCGGAATATTTTTCGGCCTTCGTAGCGGGCGTGGGGACTTCATCGACTTGGGAGCGATTGCGGGATTGTCATTGCTTCTGGGCGTAATCGGTCTCGAGAGAGGAACGTGGGTGGCGTTGTTAATGCGAACTAAACCGTCGCCTCCTCGCGGAACACCGCTTGTTGCCCTCAAACAAGATTTGTCGAAATGCTCGAACGTCTGGTTTGCAGGCCATTCGCTTGGGGGAGCTACGGCGCTTCTGAGCTTTGTACTTTATCGAAATTGGTGTCGCAACGATAGCTCTCGACCTGACAATGCGAGTCTGATTACGTTCGGAGCTCCTAGGGTCGGAGATAGCACCTTTCACGCCGAATTCGAGACGCAAAACCTCGATCGTTTTTGGAACGTGATCGATGCAAATGACCCTGTGCCCGAAACTCCACCGTGCCTGCGGCAGGGTGCGAGTGACGGCAGTATCAGTTCTCGGGGGGCGATAGGGGTAATCCTGGCGTCCCTCTCGATCGCTTGGCGAGCTTACGAATGGCTGTATCAGCAAGGAGACACCGGTGAGTGGAATTCAAAGGTTCTGCTTGTTAGTGAGCGCGGGCCATTTCGCTTCTGCGCGCACCGCATTGAAAATTACATCGCGCTGTTGGAGAAGAGTGCGGACGATGGCGCTCTTATTCCTTGTGTTCGCTGAAATAGGATGGCTTACTGCCAGCTGGTTTGGATACGGAACGGAGGATGTATGGCTTCAGGTTCCTTGACGACGGCGCAAGCCACCACGCAAAATCGACTCAGCGTTTTCGCGAACGCCTTCAAGAGTTACATGGGGGTGATGCCGCTAGTTACCGCGGCGCTCGCCCCACTCTTGACGTTTCTGAACGCTATCCCGACATATGAAAGTCAGAGGGCGACTCTCGCTACGCTGTCTGGCATCCTCGGGTTTCTGTTACTAGCGTGGCTCTTCTATGTTCGGAGAACCATCGCACTCGGGAGCATGACTCGGGGATTTCGATCGCTGATAAACGTCACTCCGTTTCTACTCATCGTTGGAACGCTGGTTTCTTTCATTTGCTACGTCTCGATTCTCGGAAAGTCAACGGATGCTGCCTTGCAATTGGCCCGGGAAAATCCGGGAAAGTACGTTGAACAAGATAAGTCGTTGCGGTTTGAGACCAGAAATGACGTGTTGAAGTACTGGGACGATCGCCCGATCCCAGACTCTACATCGCTGCAGCTCGTCTTCCTGGCGATCTTTATCTCCGCGGAATGCGCGTTCGTAATGATGGCGCTGCGGGAATACATAAACGACACCCGCGGGATACCAGAAATCATATGGATGTTCGGGAAACAGGACGCCCAGACGTTAGCGGATTTTCAAGAGAGCCTCTCAAACCGCGTTTAGCGCGAAGCAGCCGCGTATTTGGAAATGCCAGCGGCAAGAGCGACGCACCAAACGATGTGTGTTTGTTTGTTGAACCTGCCGTGGTTCCTGAGTCAACGAGTGCCGAAAAGTATTCTTCGCTAACGGTAATCGCAATTTCAACCCAAAACACGAAGGCTTCCGTCTCGACGCTTCTTCTGAGTACGACCCCGATCACATCCATGAGTTTTCTCTTTGGTCGCAAGGTAAGGAGGCTATCAATCTCGTATGCATGCGACCATGCGACTGCCCACAAACGTTTCTTTTTGAGGTGGGGCCCAACGCACTTTTGGGCAAGCGAATTTTCAACAATTTCGAGAATGCGAAAGCATGGGGATTTTGGGCAAGGACGGGTTTTGGGCAGATGTCCGGTAACGCGACTCGGTTTTGGAAGGCCCCGGCTCCCAGACGTCTTCGCCACGCGGGTCTGTATCACGCGAGTGCGGCCGGCGCGCGGCCGATCTGTTCAGCCGTTATGATGCAGCAACTTCGGGACCGCATGTAACCGCAAGCCACGCCAGCAAGTCTTATCAAATGGAGAGTCAACATCACGATTCGCATCGGAATCCATCAGCTGGGATGGCGATGCGATTTGGTTTTATACTATAGATGTCAGCGGAGGTG
>Ga0210390_10005149_pt1 | contig 10979 bp, 8 predicted proteins | sample IncBWH11OmetaG_FD_161050 | JGI IMG/M metagenome (GOLD analysis project Ga0210390, IMG submission 161050) | Forest soil microbial communities from Barre Woods Harvard Forest LTER site, Petersham, Massachusetts, United States - Inc-BW-H-11-O ... | reverse complement strand
ACCGACAGCAGCCGATACGCGCCTGTCGTATAGGTTCGACATCGTGAGGGGATAGTAGCCGTCCTGGAACTCGCCGTTCTGGTCAGGCACGTAGCGATATCCGGCCAGTTTGAATGCCTCGGCGACGGCCTTGGCATAGTCCGACCAGTTGTCCGGGAAGACACGGCGCACCGGGATGCGGCCGTCGGACCCGTGCAGCGGTCCGTCGAAATCGATGTCGCGCTCGATCTTCTTGAAATACGGCAGGACGGTATCCCATCGCCAGCCGGCGGCCCCACGTTGCTCCCACTCATCGTAGTCGGCCGGAGACCCGCGGTTGGCGAGCTGTCCATTAATGGACGATCCACCTCCCAAAACGCGCGCCTGCTCATACTGAAGCTCGCGCGGACGCGGTGCGTCCGGATCGTTGTGAGGCATCGCCTCGGTGGTGACGCGCAACTCGCTCCACAGAAAGCGCGGGTCGCGCGATGCATACCCGGAGCGGCTGTCCAGGATTGACTCCGGGACACGACCGTCCGGCGTGTCCTCGCCCGCTTCGCACAAGAGGACCTGGTTTCCGCTTCGCGCCGAAAGGCGGCTGGCGAGGATCGATCCTGCCGATCCGCCGCCTACGATGATGTAGTCAAATGTCTTCCGCATCGACCTTGCTCGCGTTCAGGCGAAATGTCGGGCGAGCCGGGTGATCCCTGCGGCAATATTCACTTTGGTCTCCCGATGATGCGAGCATGGCTGATAGTAACCACTGACATGACTGTCAATATCCGTAACGGTTGCAGCCACGGCCGGCTCCCTTGACTATGGCGGTGCTCGACGGGTTAATCAGGACCACACCGGATTGGCCTTCCTGGTCTTCGACGGAACGACATGACGTGCATGGACATCGCCCCCACTCCTGCTCGTTGGTCCGCGGAGACTTTCTGTGCGCCTTCGCAATCGTATCGATGTTGGCGGGCATGATCATAGGCGAGGCCGCTCACGCCAACACTTTCGATCGCGCGCCGTTCGGCACCACGCAGGATGGACAGGCCGTTGATGAATTCACTATGACCAACAACCATGGTCTGCGCATACGCTTCATCAGCTATGGCGGCATCATTACGGCGATCTATGTGCCTGACCGCTCGGGGCAGTTCGACGATATCGTGCTTGGCCTGAAGACCTTGCGCGAATATGAAACCATCGGCGCCGCCTACCATTTCGGCGGAATAATTGGCCGCTACGCCAATCAAATTGGCGAAGCCCAGTTCACACTCCATGGCCGGACCTATCACCTCATAGCCAACCATGGAGCCCACACGCTACACGGCGGTCCCGACGGTCTGGATCGTCGGGTCTGGACGGTGTCACCAACCCCTGTGCCGAACGGTGTCGCCGCTACGCTCGTTTATATCAGCAAGGACGGCGAGGAGAATTTCCCCGGCACACTGACAGTGCACGTGACCTACACGTTGACCAACAACAACGAGCTGCGGATTGACTACCAGGCGAGCACGGACAAGGACACAGTGATAAACCTCACCAGCCATTCGCACTTCAACCTGTCCGGCAACGGCTCGGGTTCAGTGGAGAACCAGATGCTGTTGGTGAACGCGGATCGCTACGCGCCCATGAGAGGACCCGACAAGATCCCAACGGGAGAACTGGCGCCCGTCGCGGGCACGCCGTTCGACTTCCGGCAGATGACGTCTATTGGTGCGCGGCTGCACAGTCGCTTCCAGCAAATGGTTTATGCGCATGGCTATGGCCACGACTTCCTGCTGAACCGACGGCCGGGGAACCGCATCACCTTCGCTGCGCGCGCCTTTGATCCGCGCAGCGGCCGCGTGATCGATTGCTTTACGACAGAGCCTGCACTGGAGGTCTACACCAGCAATTTCTTTGACGGGTCGGTGGTTGGTTCGTCGGGCACGAAGTATCGCCAGAACGAGGCGTTCACCCTCGCGACACAACATTTTCCCGACAGCCCCAACAAGCCGAGCTTTCCGACAACCGAACTGAAGCCGGGGCAGGATTTCCGTTCGACGACAATATTCCGCTTCGCGACCGATGCGCCGCTCCCGCAATTGCCCCGCTGAGGGCCGGTCGCACATGCGTGCGCAGCCGAGAGGGGGATTGCGCAGTTGATCATCACACAGTTTCCTTATGAGATACGCGAAATCGAGCACGTCCTGATCCCGCTGCGTGATGGCGCGCGCCTGGCCGCTCGTATTTGGTTGCCGACCGACGCCGTCCGCAATCCAGTTCCTGCTATCCTTGAGTATTTGCCGTATCGCAAGCGAACCGGCACCTATGATCGCGATGCCCTGATGCACCCGTATCTTGCCGGGCATGGCTATGCAGCTGTTCGCGTCGATATCCGTGGCTGCGGTGAATCCGATGGCTTGCTGTTCGATGAGTACGCGCAACAGGAGCAGGATGATGCGGTCGAGGTGATCGCGTGGCTGGCGGCGCAGCCTTGGTGCAATGGCGCCGTTGGCATGATGGGCATCTCTTGGGGCGGGTTCAATGCCCTGCAGGTCGCCGCGCGTCGCCCGCCTGCACTAAAAGCGATCATCACAATCTGCTCGACCGACGATCGTTATCGCGACGACGTACACTATATGGGCGGCGTGCCGCTGCGGGCCGGGTTTGGGTGGGCGTCGTTCCTGTTCGGCGCGATGTGTCATCCGCCGGATCCTGTGTTGGTCGGGGAACGCTGGCGTGCGATGTGGCTGGAACGCCTGAACAATCTGCCGCTGTTCCTCGAGCCCTGGTTAGGCCACCAATGGCGAGACGATTACTGGAAGCATGGTTCGGTTTGCGAGGACTACGGCGCCATCCAATGTCCGGTTTACGCGGTCGGCGGCTGGACCGACGGTTACACCAATACTATTCCCCGCCTGCTCAGCCATCTTTCGGTGCCGCGAAAGGGCCTCATCGGACCTTGGGCGCATGCCTATCCGTATTTTGCGCTACCCGGCCCGCAGATCGGCTTTCTGCAGGAAGCGCTGCGATGGTGGGATCATTGGCTGAAGAACGTCGAAACCGGCGTGATCGACGAGGCAATGCTGCGCGCATGGATGACGGAGAGCGTGGCGCCAGCGCCGTATCACGAGGAGCTGCCAGGGCGATGGATTGCCGAATCATCGTGGCCGTCGCAGAACATTAGGACATATCGTCTGTTCGCTACCGATGATGGACTACGGGCGGATAGCGTGCACCTGACACCGCGAGAGGTTTGCTCACCGCAGACGGTGGGGAAGAACGGCGGGGCCTGGTGTCCGTTTGGCCGAGGTGCCGATCAGGCAGGCGATCAGCAGGAAGACGATGCACGTTCACTTGTTTTCGAGACGGCGCCGCTCATGACGCGCATGGAGATTCTTGGAGCGCCAGTCGTCACGCTCGATGTTGCTGCCGACGGGCCACTTGCGAACCTGGCGGTCCGGCTCTGCGATGTGCGACCTGACGCCACGTCGCTGCGCGTGAGCTTCGGAATATTGAACCTCGCACATCGCGATGGGCACGAGTCGCCTGCACCGTTGGTGCCAGGACAGCGCTATCAGATTCGCATCCAGATGAACGACGCGGGCGCGGTGTTTCCTGCCGGTCACAGGATCAGGGTGGCGCTGTCGACCACCTACTGGCCGATGATCTGGCCGAGCCCGGACAGAGCGGCTGTGACGGTGTTCGGCGGATTCCTTGAATTGCCGGTGCGTGCGCCAGCGGCCGCGGATGCTTTGCTGCCGCCGCTACCTGAACCTGAGACTGCTCCACCCGAACCGACCACAGAGGTCCGCGAGGGAGTGGTGAGGATTGACAGGTTGGGGCTCGAAATGAGCACGGAAGGCAGCTTCAATTCCCACGTTGGTGATGATGATCCGCTAAGCGCGACCGTCGAAATGCGCCAGTCGCAGGCGATCTCCCGCGGCTCGTGGCGAATCCGGATTGAGACGGAGATGAGAATGTCGTGCAATCACGACGCCTTCCTGCTGCATGCGGCAATGCGAGCATTCGAGGCGGACGTGGAGGTCTGTCGTCGTGGATGGGACTGCAGGGTTCCACGACACTTTGCTTAGTATTCAGCAAAGTTGATTAGGCGCGGGGCGAGAAGTGGGATGCGCTTGGCTACAGCCTGTCTTCTGTTGAGAACCGCATCGAACGTTCAGGCCCAGGGTCGCGGGCGGCCCAGGTGCGCCGCAGCGCCGATAACACAAGCCACATCAGAATCCGGAACACAATGATGGCGAGGGTAATCTGGACCCACAGGCCGAAGTTCCCGAGCGTTGCCTCGATGCGGTCGCCCCATGGGTATGGCAGAAGGCCACACCCCGTTTCGATCAGGTTTGTGGTCGTTCGCTTCCACCAGGTGAGCACCTCCGGGATGTAGAGCCAGCCATAAATGTACGCGGCCAGGACGGCGCTTGCGGTCCATATTCTAAAAATGTGGCTGCGCACCATGTGCTTCGTGCTGCTCCATGACGATTGCAAGGCAGGTTCCCTCCTCGGCTCGAGGCCTGAACTCATTTGCGTCACGATTGTTCCCGCTTTGGGTCCCTTCCAGGGCAAGCGTTCGCGGCTTTCCTTGCGCAGATCTTTCCCACTACACTATGCGCGAAGAAGCGATCTGACAGGGGACCAAACCTTGTGCCGGGGGAGGGCAGAGCATGCAGGCTGATTTCATCATCGTCGGCGCTGGCTCGGCTGGCTGCGTGCTGGCCAACCGGCTGACTGAGGACCCCAATACGAAAGTCCTGCTGATCGAGGCAGGCGGCCAGGACAGGAACCCGCTCATTCACGTCCCAGCCGGCTTCATGAAGATGCTCGATCATCCTACCCTGACATGGAAGTACCGCGCCGAGCCTGATCCAGGAACCAACGGGCGCGCCATCGTCTACACCCGCGGTCGCGTGATCGGTGGCTCCTCCTCGATCAACGGGATGATCTATATTCGCGGCCAACCCGAGGACTACGACCATTGGGCGCAGCTCGGCAATCGTGGCTGGTCGTGGGATGATTGCCTGCCGTTCTTCCGCAAAGCAGAGCGTTGGGAGGGCGAAGGCAACGCAGTGCGTGGCAAGGACGGACCGCTCTTTACCTCCGCGACGGACCGGCCAGCCATTTGCGCGACAGTGATCGAGGCCAGCAGACAGCTCGGCCTTGAATACCGCGAGGACGTCAACGACCTGCCTCCCGGCGCCGGCAACAGCGTCGGATGGTGCCAGCAGACTCGCGGAGGTCGACGTCGAGCCAGCACAGCGCGCACGTATCTGCGGCCGGCGTTGAAACGGCCGAACCTGCAACTTGTCACCGGCGCGCTGGTCCATCGGGTTTTGTTCGAGGGCAAACGAGCAACCGGTATCGAGTTTTCGCGCGGGGGTGTCGTCGAGCGCGCTGAGGCTGGACGTGAAGTGATCCTATCGGCCGGCGCAATCGGTTCGCCGCACATCCTTCAGCTATCGGGTGTCGGCGATCCGGAGCATCTGGCGAACATCGGCGTGCCCATTGTGCATGAACTCCGCGGCGTCGGTCGCAACATGCAGGACCACTATGTGGCGCGCGTCTCCTATCGCATTGTCGGCGCTCAGACTGCCAACGAGCGATCACGCGGCCTGCCATTTGCCGCCGAGATCATGCGCTGGTTGATCAACGGCAAAGGCATGCTGAGCTACAGCCCCTCGATCGTCGCCGCCTCGGTCAAGGTGCTGGAGAGTTCGGCGACTCCCGATATGCAGTGCACGTTCGCGCCAGGCAGCCTCAAGGACGGCCAGATGGGTGAGCTCGAGAGGACCCCCGGCCTGAGCGCAGGCGCATGGCAGATGCGGCCTTTGTCGCGTGGTTACGTCGAGGCCAAGTCGAACCGTCCCGGTGAGGCGCCGGCGATCAACCCGCGCTATCTGTCGGACGAGACCGACCGGCGCGCCATCATCGGCGGGCTGCGATTTGCCCGGCAGATTTTCGCCGCTCCCGCGCTGAGGAAGTTCGCCCAGGCAGAGACCTTGCCTGGCACTCACATCCAGACGGACGACGAGTTGCTCGACTACGCGCGGCGCAACGGCAGCACGTGCTATCACGCCAGTTGCACCTGCATGATGGGTCTGCATCCGATGAGCGTCGTCGATGGCGAGTTGCGTGTGCACGGCATCGATGGACTGCGGGTCATTGACGCTTCGGTGATGCCGGCGGTCACCTCGACGAACACGAACGCACCGACAATCATGATCGCCGAAAAGGGGGCGGTGATGATCAAGGGTGCTGTGCGGCAAAAGCTGGCGGCGTAGCGAGTTTGCAGCCGACCGCATCGGCCGGGCTTTGCGGCAGTTTTGCACAAATGCCCGATGCCGCTTACTGTATCTTGAGTGAGCCGCGACCGGGTGCGGCCCGGAGCGGCAATCGCCCAACCATTCGCGGGAGGAGCCAGTCCATGCCACTCGACATCATGCCGACCGCCCGAACCGTCACCTCGACTCTGCACTACCTGCAGCGCGGTAAAGATAAACCTGCGCGCTATGTCTCCGAGCCGCCGCCCGGCGTGCCACGGTGGAACGGCATCGATGATCCGCACGATGTGAGCATCGAGGACGCGCGTGGCCATGAGGCAGATTTCACCCTCGACCGCAACGGTTTTGCGCTGATCAAGGCGCCGACCGCGGTCAGCGACTTCTACTCCGAGGACGAGATCAAGCAGGTCTACTACCCCGAGGTCGCGCGCCTGCTGGAAAAGACTCTCGGCGCCAGCCGCGTCTTCGTCTTCGACCACAACGTGCGCAACGCGGGGAGGTCTGGAATGGCCGAGCCCTCGCGCCGGGTGCACAACGACCACACGGTCAATTCGGCGCCACGCCGCGTCCGAGACCATCTTGGTGCCGAGGCGGGCGAACTGCTGAAGCACCGCTTCGGTGTCGTCAATGCCTGGCGGCCGATCCGCGGCCCGGTGCTGGATTCACCACTCGCGCTGTGCGATGCGCGCAGCTTCACGGACGACGACCTCATCGCAAGCGATCTCGTTTATAACCATGTGCGCGGCGAAACATCCTCGGTCGCCTACCGACCCGATCACCGCTGGTATTATTTCTCCGAGATGCAGCCGGACGAAGTCGTGCTGATCCGCGTGCATGACAGCGCCACCGACGGCCGCGCGCGACTCTCATTCCACACGTCATTCGACAATCCGCTTGCACAAGGTGCACAGCCGCGCGAGAGCATCGAGGTACGCAGCCTGGTGTTCTTCCCTCCGGGGGCCTGAGGAGCTTACGACGACGATACGGGTGCTGGCTTAAGCGACGCCGCGCCACGGGTAGATATGTGCGGCTGCCAAGCCAGCTCCCCGCTTGCCGTAGGAGTGCGACCGGTGAACACCTTTGCGCCGTTCAGGATCACCGTCTGCGGTATCGAGGAGCTGTCCGGTCACTGCGACGCGAAGGTCAGTCACGTCCTCTCTATTCTGGATCCGGAATGGCCGGTGCCCGAGGTATTTGGCACCTTTGGCGAGCATGCAAAGCTCGAGCTTCGCTTCCACGACATCATCGACGAGCGCAACGCTGACATGATTGCGCCCCGGGAAGAACACGTCGCTGAGCTACTCACCTTCGGGCGCGGATTGTTGGACGAGCCGCGAGAGGATGCGCACCTCCTTGTCCACTGTCACGCTGGCGTTTCCAGATCTACTGCCTCGATGGCACTGATCCTCGCCCAGACTCTGCCGGACGTGCCGGCCAGTCGAATCTTCGAGGAAGTGCTGCGCATCCGCCCGCAGGCGTGGCCGAACTTGCGCATGCTCGAGCTGGGAGATGCACAACTGAAGCGTCGCGGCGAGCTGGTTGCCGCGGCGGCTGGCGTCTACCGGACGCAGCTCGATGGGCGGCAGTATCTGGCCGAGCAGATGCGGTTTAACGGCCGTGGACGAGAGATCGAGGCAGCTTCTGGCTGACTGGTTGGCGCACTCGTCCACTGTGAAGTCGCATCGACTGACGGGGAGGAACGGCCATGAAAATCGTCAAAGTGTCTGCAATTCCGATGTCTGCACCGGTTCCGCAGAATAAGCGCCACCGCACCGACCTTGGAACCAAGGTCAAGAGCGACGCGACACTCATTCGCGTCGAGATCGACAATGGGCTGACCGGCATCGGTGCGGCTCTTGGCACACCGCCGATTGTCGCGGCTATCGTCGAGCACGAGCTCGCGCCGGAATGCGTTGGCGAGGACCCGATGTTCTCCGAGCGCATCTACGAGAAGATGTATAACGGATCACGCAGCAGGCCGGCGCTCGAGCGAGGCGTGACGCAGGCCGATGAAAGTCGGCGCCGCGGCGTGATCATGGAAGCGATTGCCGGCGTCGACATCGCGGTCTGGGACGTGAAGGCGCAGGCGCTTGGCATCCCGGTCTACCAGGCGCTTGGCGCGGTACGCAGTTCGGTTCGCGGATACGCCAGCGGCGGCTGGGCGCCCGGCGACGAGGCTGAGGCAGAACTCGCGGGATACGCTGCCAAGGGCTTCACCGCCGCCAAGATGCGCGTGGTGGGTCGCGACGGGTTCTCGATCGCCAATTGCGTGCGCCGAGTGAAGGCGGCCCGCCGCGGGCTTGGGCCCAACGTCGAACTCATGGTCGACGCGCACGGCTCGCTTGAGGTTGCGACCGCCATCAAGCTTGCCAGGGAGCTTGAGCCATACGACATCGCCTGGTTTGAGGAGCCGGTATCGCCGGACGATCACGCCGGCCAAGCGGAAGTGCGGCGTTCGACCACCATCCCCATCGCCTCGGGTGAACGCGAGTTCACGCGTTTCGACTTCCAGGATCTGCTCGAGCGCCGTGCTCTCGACATTGCGCAGCCGGACGTCGCCCGCGCGGGCGGCATGACTGAGATCCGGCGTATTGCCGCACTGACCTCGGCGCACGGCGTGCGCCTTGCGCCGCACGCCTGGGGCAGTGGGGTGCTGTTCGCGGCGAGCATTCACGTCGCGATGGCAGCCGCCAACTGCCATATTCTAGAGGTTACGCAAGGCTACATGCCGATGATGTGGGACCTCTTCAACGAGCCGTTCGACATTCGCCCCGACGGCATGGTGCATGCGCCGGACCGGCCGGGACTTGGCTTCACATTGCGCGCGGATGCGCTGGAGCGGTTCCGGTATGTCGAGGGGCCTGAATTCGAGTTCTAGACCTGGCGTATCTCAAGCGTTATCGGGCGATCGGGCGGATCCTAAACCATTGCCCTAATTGTAGTTGAAGTACCGCCCGTTGGACGGCATCGGGCCGATGCTGGGCCCAAAGTAACCACCGCCCTGATCCGGGACGCCGGGACTGGTGATCGTGCTGTCGTCGCTGGCCGGAGCCGGCGGCGGCGGTGCCCCCGGCCCGGTAATGCCCAGCGAAGCCGGAGAGTTGCCGCAGCCCGCCAACCCGAGCGCCGCGAGCAGGATGAGAGTGCGCATCATGGTTCCCCCGGACGCTTGCGTTGTTCGTTCTGTGGTGGTGGCGGAGGATTATGCACCACAGGTGGCGGTGCACGAAACTGCGGCGTCGGATTCGGCGCTGCGCGAACTGGCGGGGGTGGCGCCGCATGCACGACGACCGGTGGCGGTGGCGTGTGCACGACCGGGGGCGGCGGTGGAGCACGTACGACTGCTGGCGGCGGTGGAGGCGTATGCGCCACCACAGGTGGCGCTGTCTGGCCCACCGGAGGCGGAGGCACCGTATGCCTCAGCGGCGCATGCACATCCCCCGGCGGTGCCGCCTGCTGGACAGTCGTCACCGGCGGCACGCGCGTGATGGTCCCCGGCGGGGTGACGCCACCTCGATTGATCACGGGTGGCTCGTGCACGATGGCTCCAGGGGACACGGCAACCGGTCCGTGGTTGATCGGCGGCGGCCCCACCTGCCCCGGTGCCGGCGGTGTGCGCAGTCCGGGTGGCGCGCTGAAGGGATGCACACCGGCGGCGGCCGGCACGGCGCCCGGCGAGGCTGGATTGTGCAGTGTCGGCAGCCCCGGACGGCCTGTCACCGCCCCCGTGGCGAAGCCGGTCGCCGCTGCCGGCGTGCCACGGATGACCGGACCCGGTGAGATCGGACGCAGACCCGCCGCCGGCGGCGGCATGTTCAGTTGCCGCGCGACCGCCGGCGTCACACCCACGGTGGTCGAAGTCGGGCGCAGCGGCTGCGCGCCGATGACCGGCCGCACCTGCGCAAGCTGAGCCGGATCCAAGTGCTGGAAAGAACCCGCCACCCGCCGCGACGCGGTCATGGTACTCGTCGGCACGACCGTGGTGGCACCGCGGTTGACGAAGTTGTTGAAGCTGACGTTGCGATTGATCGTGTTGAAATTGGTGACGTGCGAGACGTTGACCTGCCGGAAGTAGCGGTCGCTCGCGCGGTACCAGGGATGGTAGGCCTCATGCGGACCGAGCGGGCACCAGCCGATCCGTCCCGCGGCCAGCGCGGCGCCGATGCCGACGCCCACCACAGCCCCCACGCCGAGGAACGTCACCAGCGCCGGCGCATAGACCGGCGTGGCCACCGCGCCGCCTGGCACCCAGGCCCAGCGCCCACCAACGTCGGCCCAGCGGCCGTAGTGGAACGGCGCAAACCCCCACGGCTCGCTGTCGACCCAGGTCCAGCCCCAGGGTGCAACGTAGTCCCAGCTTCCTTCGCGGTAGGGTACCCAGTCGGGCGCGACCTGCGGATACCAGACCTGTCCGTATTCCGTGCTGTCGGACCATGATCCGTACTCCGCCAGGTCGTCGGCACCGGGCATCGTTGCCACCGCGGCAGGCGGCGCGGCGCCCTGCGGCGGCGGTGGCCGCTCGCTATTCAACATGGCGGTGAGGAACGCGTCGCGCTGCGCCGGTCCGACCTCGCCCTGGAACGTGTCGGTGCCCGTGATGGTCGCCGTCTGATCGGGCCCGACATCGAGCGAAACGCCGGGGCCCTCGATCCGGGCGGAGCCTTCGATCACTGTCACCGTCGTCGGGTTCTGGGTGTCGCCTGCCACCACGCCATAGCGGCC
>Ga0210390_10005147_pt1 | contig 10981 bp, 5 predicted proteins | sample IncBWH11OmetaG_FD_161050 | JGI IMG/M metagenome (GOLD analysis project Ga0210390, IMG submission 161050) | Forest soil microbial communities from Barre Woods Harvard Forest LTER site, Petersham, Massachusetts, United States - Inc-BW-H-11-O ... | reverse complement strand
GGGGCGATTGTCAACGATATCGCGACCGAAGCCGTCGGGCTCCAGATCCCACGTAAGGCCGTCGAAGGTCGAATCGATGTGGCAATTGGCGCAGCCGATCTGGCCCTGGAACGAGTAGCGCGCGGTATAGAACGCCTGCTCGCCTCGGCGGAGTACCGAAATCTCTTTGGGTCCTTCGAGCGCAGAAGTGAACGCAACGCGACTCGTGCGCGGATCAATCACGGTAATCGTGTCATCGAGACGGTTCGCCACCAGCAGGCGCTGACCATCGGGAGAAAACGTCAGGCCCCGCGGATCGCGTCCCACAGGAATACGCGCGACGACGTAGCTGGCGCTCGCGGCGAGATCCTGCGCGAAAGGGGGCTGATGGGTATGAATGAAATGCAGAAGCCGCGGCACGTCGATGACCGTCACAATTTCAGAACCCTCGTTGGTAACAAAGATGCGTGATTTGTCGGGCGCGACGACGACGCCAAATGGGCGCACGGCATAGCGCTCCAATTCATCGAGTGGGACTTCAACCGGCTTCTCGCCTACATCGGCTCCGAAGAGGGTAAGGGTATCGGCGAAGGCGCCACCGTGCTCAAGGTGCGCGAGCGGAATCAGATTCTTTGGATGCAGGCTTGCGCCAACGCCGAGGCGGCCATCGGCCGAGAAGGCGATGTGAAAGGTGTGCGCGATGGCATGCAGAGGAATGCGATCGGCGACCACTGCGCGCGCGGTGTCAATCTCCGTAATCTCCGACTCTGGAGCTGTGCGGTGGGGCGAAGGGTTCGGATAAACATGGGTGACATAGAGGCGCGTTCCGTCGGGAGAAGGCGAGATGTAGCTCGCGCCGCGGCCAGCCACAAGCCTCTTTTCTTCTTCGCCGGTATGTGCATTGAGCACCGCCACGTCGTTGCTGATTCGATTGGCAACAAACAGATTTTTTTCCTCTCGATCCTCAATCACGCTCGATGGCTCTGCAGCAACAGACCATGTCGCGACAACTTCAAGCGTCGCTGTGTCGATGACTGAGATCGTGTCGTCCCAGGTGTTGGCTACAAAGAGACGTTTGCCGTCCGGCGCAAGCGAGAAACCGCGGGGGATGTGGCCGACCGGAATCGTCTTAATCGCGGCGAAGGTTGCGGCATCGAGCACTCGAAGTTGGTCGCTTCCCTGGCAGAGCACGTAAAGCTGCGTGCCATTGCGCGAAAAGAGCAATTCAACAGGAGAAGCGTAGGTAAGGCTTTGGCCGGTGGGGGTCCTTGTCGCCGCGCGGGCAGCGATGCCAATGTGAAGCGGAACGCGGAGGAGTGCAGCACCAAGAGCGCTGAGACCGACAACGAACGCGGCCTGCAACCGGAAATGCGTTGCAGAGGTCACCGGGGCTCCTCAATGCTCAATACGCGATCGACGCCCTGATTCCCCATCGCCTGCTCGCGTCCGCTGGGCCAATGCACAACGACCTTGTCAACGGTGGTTGCCGCGCCCAGGCCGAAGTGAAGGCGCTCCTCGTTTTGTGACAGGTAACCGGATCCGGCTACTCGCTCCTGGGTCCAGCGCTTGCCGGCTGCGAATACCTCCACGCGCGTGCCGATGCCGTCCCGGTTGCTCTTTGTGCCTTTGAGCTTGATGGCCAGCCAGTGGCCCGTGTGCGTTGAGACGTTGTGGACCAGCGTGCCCTTGGCGCCCAGGTTCACCAGGAACGCGCCCACCTTGCCGTCGTTGTCGTAGTCGGCAAAGCAGGCCCCGCGTGCCACCGTGCGGGTGCTCAGAACCGGGCCAGCGCTGCGAGAGACATCCTCAAAGCGATCGTTGCCGAGGCCCCGAAAGAGCGTATGCTCCTGCGGGATCAGGTGAATCAGGCCGCCGTGGAAGATGAGGATGTCGAGCAGCCCGTCGTTGTCGAAGTCGTAGACGCCCGTTCCCCAGCTCACATATTGCGCATTGGCCTGCGACACGCCGTTGGTCGCTCCGATATCTTCGAAGGTCAGTTTTCCTTCGTTGCGCAGGAGACGGTTGTAGTGCCCGTCCGTGACCCAGAGATCCAACGCTCCGCGTCCTTCTAAGTCCGCAAAAACCGGGCCCATCGACGAAGTGGACTCGCCATTTTGTCCGAACGCGGTGCCGGAATCGTTTCCAATCTCCTCGAACGTTCCGTCGTGCTTGTTGTGGAAGAGGAAATTTTCGGTACGGTCGTTGGCAACGTAGATGTCATCCCAGCCGTCACCGTCGAAATCCGCAGCGGTGACGCCCATGGTGCGGCCTACGTATGCGCCGATGCCCGACTTATCGGTGACATCGGTAAAGGTTCCGTCGCAGTTGTTGTGGAACAGTTTGTTGGTTTCGCCTTCATAGTCCAGCGGGCCGGGATAGTTGTCAGCCGCGTAGTAGGCACGATACTTGGGATCAAATTTGACGTACCGCCCGATGAAGAGATCGAGGCAGCCGTCCTTGTCGTAATCGAGCCAGGTGGAGCTGATAGTCCATCCTTCGACCTTGATGCCGGCCTTGTCGGTCACGTCGGTGAAGTGACCGTTGCCGTCGTTGCGATAGAGGACGGCCTTACCATAGCCGGTCACGAGGAGGTCGATGTTGCCGTCATTGTCGTAGTCGGCAGCAGCCACACCCATTCCGTACATGTCCGGATTCAAGCCGGATTTGTCGGTGACATCGGTGAAGCGACCGTTGCCGTCGTTGCGGTAGAGGTGATTGTGCGGCGGCGGATTGGTCTTCACCTTCAATGGATGCGGATGCATCGAGTCGTCGAGCGGACGGCCGTTGACGACGTAAAGCGACGGGCGGCCTGAGTTGTTGTAGTCGAACCAGACACAGCCTGCCCCTGTGCCCTCCAGCAGCGAACCCAGCTGTGCCGAACCGAAGCTGTGCACATAATCGATGCCGGCCTCGTCGGTCGCATCCTCAAAACGAATCGTTGGCAGTTGCGAGTCAGTCTGTGTCCCTGGCTTTGCCTGCGTCGACGTCGCACTGGACGGAACGGCCGGATTTTGTGCGCCGATTGTTGTGGGCGCCAAAAACAAGGTTCCAAGCGCACAAAGGGCAACGAGGCGATTCATCTCAATGGCCTCCTGCTGCGGCGCGTTGGGTCACAGATGAGTGGGTGGGATTGGTCAGGTCAACCGGCGTCGTCGTCCGCAGCAACACCGCTGGCACCTTGTTTTCCGGTGCACGTTCCGGCCCCGTGTGGCAGCCCACGCAGTAACGCTGCTCCCCACCACGCGCCCAGAACCAGCCACGCTCTTGGCGTAGAACCGTGCCCTTGGCGTCGAGCAACGCAACACGAATCGGTTTGTCGCCCGGAACCTTGATGAAAAATGATCCGTCCTGCTCGACGGGCGAGGCACCAAGTACCACTGCGTGACCGTTCGCATCCTGCGTCTCAAGCTGCACCGAGATGAGCGCGGATTTCAAAGCACCCTCGCGCGAAAGGCGAGCGTCAAGAGCAAGCAGATTGGAATAGTCCCAAGGGTGAAGTGCCGACGGATGCCGCTTGGGCGTGGTACGCCGCGCCACAAGGACCGGCTCGACCAGATCTTCATTGTTCCCTGCAAGAACCGTCTGGAGAGTTGAAGAACCTGGCGTCCAGAGCATGAGGGAATAGTGTTTGGTGGCGGCCATGCGTGTGCTCAGGAGCCACCCACCAGTTTGCGTTTCGGCGAGACGGCCTGCATACTCCGCACGCGGAGCAAGAATGCGCTCTTCATGGGCTAGCGGAGAGGTGAATCGAGCCAGCGAAGACCCGTGCGTGAAAATCACGTCGCCGGAGGCAAGCTGTTTTCCACCCCAGCGCGCGGCACCGTGGTCACAACGGTACGACTCCACGCCTGAACCATCCGAATACACTAAAAACAGTTCTGGTGTTGATCCGGAGCCAAGCGGGAAACCGGACTCGAACAAAATGCGTCCGTCCGCGAGGACATCGGAGGGCATGGCGCTCGCGTTTGCAAACGTGAGCGTAGTCGCATCGTCTTGGGCACCCTCCGCCGAAGCGTTGACACCTGCATCCACGACCGGCGCAGACCGCAATTGAAATCCTTGGGGCGTACGCTGCGCGAACACAAACCGCCCGCCGGGCAGGTAGAGCGGACGGACTGCGTTATTCGAACCATTCGTGACCTGGTGGAGCGAATGATCCGCGAGTGTCAACTCCCACACCTGCCACGGATCGGTTGCGGCCTCTTTACCGGCAAAGAGTACCTTGGATCCATCGAAGGAGACGCTGGCGTCCGCGGTCGCCGCGAAGCCATCCAAAAGCAGCTTAGGTTTTCCATCGTGCACGAACAGCAACTGCGCGCCCTTCGGAAAACGTTCCTGGCCCTTCAACGCCGCCAGCGGTTCATAGGCGGGTGCAGCTGTCACGATGTAGTCGCTGTCGATTTTGTGTGACGCTTCCGGCGTAAACCCGCAAAGCGGCGCAAAGAATGCAATGCAGACTGCTGTTTGAATCGTACCGGCGCGAGCCCTCATCCGAAGGTCTCCATCGGCAGCTCACAAGCCGATTCAGTTTGCGAGCGTTCGCGTAACGCGATGTAAGGGTCGAGCGCAACCATCATGGCATCGAAGGAAGCAAAATCGAGAGATTGTTCCCCGTCACTCCATGCTTTGTCAGGATTGGGATGCACCTCAACCAGCAAGCCGTCCGCGCCCGCCGCAACCGCGATGCGCGCCAAGCCCGGCACCAGCTCGCGACGGCCCGCCGCGTGGCTCGGGTCGGCAATGATGGGAAGATGGGCGATGTGCTTCGTTAGGGCGATCGCGGTCACATCGAAAGTATTCCGCGTCGCAGTCTCGAAGGTGCGGATGCCGCGCTCGCAGAGGATAACATTGGGGTTTCCGTTGTCGAGGACGACCTGCGCTGAACGAAACAGATCGACCAACGTTGCGACCATGCCGCGTTTGAGCAGGATCGGACGGCCAGAGAGCGCGGCCGCTTCGAGCAGCGCGTAGTTCTCCATACTGCGCGAACCGATCTGCAGGATGTCGGCATACTCGGCCACCATGGGCACGTCGTCTTCCGACATCACCTCGGTGACGATGGCCAAGCCGGTCTCTTCGCGGGCGCGCGCCAGCATTTTGAGCCCCTCAAGACCGTGACCTTGAAATGCATAGGGAGACGTGCGCGGCTTGAAGGCGCCTCCGCGCAGGATGCGGGCACCGGCACGGCGCACGTGGAGGGCAGTGGTGAGGAGCTGGGACTCGGTTTCAACCGAGCAAGGCCCAGCCATTGTGATGAACTCGTTCCCGCCAACTTCGAAATCCAACACCGGCACAACCGTTTGCTGCCGTTGCGGACTCTTGAGAACATCCGGAGTTTCGGCAAAACGTGCTTGCCAACTTTCGCGCACCCGCTGCGCTCCAATCCGGGGAAGCGTCAGACTACTGCGATCGTCCAAGCCGCGCCTCCATCCAAGGGTTGAGGTGCGGTCACGGTGAGTAGCCGCACATTACCGTTTCTAGAGGCGGGATGAACATTTGTCTGTGACGGATGAACTTGACTTGGACTGAATCAGTCCAAAATCGCCAGCGGTGGCGGGCGATACCCGAAAGCGCCATCGACGATTGCGGCAATCCCGACCGCGATCTCATCGCAGAAAGGGCGCGCTACAACCTGCACGCCGATGGGCAGCTTGAGCCCATTTCGTTGCATCGCTTGGCCGACAGGAACGACGGCCGCCGGCGCCGCCAGCGTGTTGAACCACTGCGAATGCCGCACCGCGTCAAGATAGGAGATGGCTTGGCCCTCGATCGTCCATGTCCGTTCGCGGTGACGAAACGCAGGAATGCTGGCGACCGGGCAAAGGAGGACAGGATGGGTGCTCATCTCTTCGATGGCTTTGGCGCGGAGCAAATCCAATTCCGCCCATGCGTCGAGGAGTTCTACTGCGGTGAGCGGTGGGAGGGATTCGGCGATTTGAAGGAACTCCGCGAAAATGGGGCTAAGATGGTTTCGTTTTCCGCGAATCGCCGGCTCGTAGAACATTGCACCGCACTGGACAAAAAACTTGCTCCAGAGCTTGCGTAACTGCTCCAGAACGCCTGGGCGGAACGGCTCGACACGAAAGCCGGCATCGCGCAGCGCGGTTGCTGCCGCTTGTACTGCAGCGCGCGTCTCGGGTGTAACCGGAACAAGACCGTCGTCTTCAAAGAATCCGATCGTGTTGCTGCGCAGGTCCTGCGCGGACGGCAAACGTTGCGGTATTGGCAGACTGATTGGGTCGTGCGGGTCCTGTCCGCTCAGGGTGCGGAACAGCAGCATCACATCTTCGATCGTGCGAGCCATCGGCCCGATGGCGCCGAGAACGGAGAAAGGGCCGACGCAGGGCGGCAGATGTCCGGCGCCGGGAATGCGCCCAGGCGTTGGCTTGAGACTGCAAATGCCGGTAAAGTGCGCCGGCACGCGCACCGAACCGCCGCTGTCGGAACCAAGTCCCGCAGCGGACATCCCAGCCGCGATGGCTGCCGCCTCTCCGCCACTCGACCCGCCCGGCGTCCGCTCCAGATCCCATGGGTTTGCTGTGCAACCGTGCACCAGGTTATCGGTCTCATAGGCCATCAGGAACTCCGGGCAATTGGTCGTGCCCAGGATCAACGCACCGGCGGCGCGCAAACGCTCCACGACGACGGCATCTTCGCGCGGCCGTTCGTCCTTGTGCAGCAGGCTGCCGATTTCACATTTGTATCCCACTGTGGCAATCGAAGACTTCACCGTGACAGGGAGCCCGTGCAAGCTGCCGCGCTCGTTCTTCCTGGCATCCATTGCGCGCGCCTGCGCACGTGCGCGGTCCGCATCGAAGTCGGCAAATACATTGAGTTGGGGGTTGAGCCGTGCGATCTGCGCAATGTGTTCTTCAGCGAGTTCGAGGACAGAGATCTGGCCGGCGCGCAGCATTCTGAGTTGCTCCACAGCCGGCAGGAGTACCACATTGCTCATGGGATGATTGCCCGGATCTGTGTTGAGGAGTCGTCTTGCGGCGTCGAAGACGAGGAATGGTATTCGAAGCGATAAGAACGCACCGGCTCTCCCGAATCGAAGCGATTATTCCATTTGAGGTGATAGGCCACCGCATCCGCATCATCCGGGAACTTCTCGTTCGCTGGATACGGGTAGGAACTCATGCCATGAAATGGCAGTTGCGCTACGGTAAACGGCGATGCGTCCCACCAATCCATGTCTTTCACGTAGCCGTTGGCATAGAAGAAGTAGTCACGCTTCCAGTGTGCCGGGAGCGCAGGGAGCCGCGTCGCGTCAAACTCGGTGGCGATCTCTTCTCCGCTGCCGAAGATCGCATAGCGATCATCGATTCCCTTGACCAGCTCGGTCACATCGCCGAAGCGCGTGTAATTGCCGCGTTGGTGTTGGAATGGACCCGTGAGACTGACGCGATCGTAGTCGTAGTCGAGATCGCCAGGACTTGGGCCTTCAATCTGCGTCGGGTAGCCGCGGAAATGTTCGGTTGCCAGGGTCAGCGGCACTTCAGTCGCACGCGATTCCCCCTGCGGTGCATCATCGATGAGCACCTGGTCCCAGTAGATTTCGAGATTCGTGACAAGCCGGATGCGACGCGTGCCAGACGGCATCTTGCCGGTCAAATCCACAACAATCGTGCGCTCGAGCCCTGCAGGAAAGCCCGCTTCGCCGGGAATTCGCTGCCACGTTCCATTCGGCAATTGCGCTTCAACATACGGTGAAATAGGCTTGATGCCTGCCTGCCATGCCGCGTAGAGCGACGTTGCGCTGAAATAGTTCACGTAGCCCGTCATCAGCAGCTTGAGAGGCGAACCTGAATGGACGGAGCCGAGGTCGAGTGTCAACGTGTGTGAGTTTGAAAAGCCATCATAGGGCAATGGAGTGAAACCGCCGGCAAACTGATGATCGCGCAGGCTCAACTTGTCGAGGACATCGCGCCCCTCACCATCCCAGGCTCCTAGCGGTAAATGCGTAGCTTGCGATGCGACCACGCGCCCCGAAGCAAAGGGCGGATCGTCGAGAAAGCGCTCATCGGGATTCACATCCACATTTTCCGGATGGTCGACGGCGACGAGCCTTAACTGATCGATGTAATTTACTTCTTCCATCGGCTCGATAAAGCGCAGACTCAGCTTGCCATCGACCGGCGCAAGACGATCCCCTTGGACCTTGATCCATTCGCCCGGGTTGGGAATGTTTCGCCGCGTCGGCGTGAACCAGTGGCCGACGACGGCGGCGCCTATCACGTCCGTAACAAGGCGGTATTTGTGCCCATCCCACGCAAAGAGAACCGGGCAGGAGCTGCCCCGGCGGTCGGCCTCCTTCATCGCGATCACTTGCGTGTGGGGCAAATCGATCTCGTCCTGCAGAACGCCAGTCGGCCAGAGGATCCGCAACAGGTCTATGCCCTCGGCTTTTCCCAGTCCAACTAAAACCTGCGGCGCGGCTTGCGTTTGGAAGCCGGAAGCGCCGGCCAGTTCCCACTTTTGCCATTGCCCGTTGGCAAAGACCTCCACCTTCGCTCCAAGCGCGGTCTTGTTGTCGGCATAGCCGCTTAAGTCCAGGCGAACGAAGTGATTTTGATTCGCGCCGATATCGCGCAACAGGATCGGTGGTGCGTTGACCTGGGTCACGATGAGGTCCGTTGCTCCGTCTCCGTCGACGTCCGCTGCGATAAGGCCTCGCGCCTTTGCAAGCTTCAGGGCGTCAAGGCCGAGCGCGTGACTCACATCCTCAAAGCTTCCGTCCCCGCGATTCCTGAGCACGCGGACCTGCGGACCGGTGCTGGTGTCCACAATCGCTGCAAGGTCGATCCAGCCATCATTATCAATATCAATTGGCGTGACGCCCCATCCGCCGAGCGCGCCCTGCAACGGGAGCGCAACGCGATCGAACTGCCTCCCCCCATTGTGAGGCGTCGCAACGTTGCGCCAAAGCGACAAGCCCGGCGCACCCACGTGGGTGACGGCAATATCCATCCAGCCGTCTTTGTCGTAGTCAAGCACTGCGATACCCTTCGTGGGCGACTGCTTCCCTTCATAGAGTGGCTGCTGAGGATATTTCCCTTCCCGCGGATTGACGAACAGGATTGGCGTGGCGCTGTCCCCTGTGACAGCGATGTCGACGGCGCGATCGTTGTTGAAGTCAGTGAGGATCGCAGCTGCTGTTTTCCCGCTTCCGCCGAGACCGGTAGGATCGGTCCATTCCGTGAAGGTCTTGTTGCCGTTGTTGCGCCACAGCACATTCGCCGAGTCGCCGGCCTTCAAGGGCTCGCCGGTAAGGAAGAGATCCAGGTCGCCGTCGTGGTCGTAATCCACGAACGTGATACCCGAGGGATGGTTACGCGGAGAAAGGCCCGCCTCGACGGTCGCATCCTGGAACTTGCCGCCACCTAGATTCCGGAAGAGGACGACTCGATCGTCAAGCGCGATAGCAAGATCGTTCAGGTTATCGCCGTCATAGTCGCCGACGGCACAGGCAACCGCGTGTCCCGCGGCTTTCAGCCCTGCGGCCGCCGGATCCAGCTCTTCAAACCTCCCATCAGCACGGCGATGCAAGATGCGAATAGCCTGGGGGCCCGACTGCATCACGACGAGATCCATAGCGCCCGAGCCGGTGGAATCGATCATGCACGCGCCGCCTGTTTCGGTGCCGCTGGTTTCGGAAAGCATCGGTTGCGCTTCAAGGCGCACCGGGATCATCGCACGTTCGATCTTCTGCCGCTCCTCGACGGGTGTGACCGTTGAATAGTGTCCTTGCTCGCCATAGGCCAAGCCAATTGCCGCGGAGATCTTGGTGCTCGTAAGATGCTGAAATGTCCTGAAATGCTCTTTCGCTTCGGGCGTTCGGCCGGCACGCTGCAGCGCGCGCGCCATGGCGAATTCGGAAGAAGCATGCAGTGGTTGAATCGCCAAAGCCTGTTTCAGCACATCAATTTCTTTGTCGAAGTCTTTCAGCTCGCCATAACAGACACCCTCGAAGTAATACGAGTCGGCATCGCGCGGGTCGAATTTGGTCGCTTGCTGGAAGCTTGTCAATGCCGCATCCAGCTCGTTGTCCGCATGCTGCGCGAGACCCAGGTTGTACCATGCCTGGGCATTGCCGGGCTCCAAAGTGAGCGCCGCCTGGAAGGCCTTCTTGGCTTCATCGAGCTTCTGAAGCGTCAGCAAGGCGATGCCTTCGTTCACCGCCGCCTGCGCCATCTTCGGATCGTGCGTGAAGGCGTCGGTAAAGCTCGCTGCAGCCTTCTCTGTGAACTGCTGGCCCATCTGCGCCACGCCCCGGTTGTTGAGCCGGATTGCCTCGGCGTTGAAGGGTCCTGCGGCCCACGCAATGGATGCTGAAAATGCCAACAGTGCGATCGATAGGGCTCTGCCGGTCTGAATGGTTCTCTGTCCCAAAGGTTTCTCCGAGCTGGGGGCTTCGCGGCCGACTTTGACTGGAACCATCCAGTGTATGCGAGCAGGGTATGCGACGGTACTGCGGCGTCAATCGTCGCGAAAGTGCGATATCTCTTCGGTAAATCCTGTGATACAAAGCGGGAAACGGAGATCATTCATGAATTCGATTCCGCAGACTAGCGCGGTCCGGCATGAGTACCGGATGCGAGGGACGCCGAGGTACCTTCTCCTGGGGATGGGCGTCCTTTTTGCTTGCCTGGCGATCGTCGTCGTGAGCAATTCGGTCCATAGCCTTACAACAAGTCCCTTTTCCCTGTTCATGCCGCTCTTCTTTTTCGTCGCAGCCGCATGCATGGTGCTATGGCCTCTCCGCGCACGTCTGGTCCTCGACGGAAAGCGGATTGAGGTGCGGAGCCTTTTCAGTGAGCGGTTTGCGGATCTGAACGAGATCGAAGGCTACCGCACCATCCAAACGCGCAACGGCTCCTACACGAAGCTTTACTTGAAACAGGGCCAACGCGCGATCACGGTCTCCAATTCCTTCACTACCGATGACGACTACCGTGCATGGTTTCAACAGATCCCTGCCCTGGATAAGAGCGATAGCGAG
>Ga0210390_10005143_pt1 | contig 10984 bp, 12 predicted proteins | sample IncBWH11OmetaG_FD_161050 | JGI IMG/M metagenome (GOLD analysis project Ga0210390, IMG submission 161050) | Forest soil microbial communities from Barre Woods Harvard Forest LTER site, Petersham, Massachusetts, United States - Inc-BW-H-11-O ... | reverse complement strand
AGGCCGCGCCCTCAGCTCGGCATCAGGCCGCCGTCGACGTTGTAGGACTGGCCGGTGATGTTGCGTGCGCCGGGCGAGGCAAGGAACACCGCCATCGCGGCAATGTCCTCGGGCAGGTTGGCGCGGCCGATCGGGATCACCGCCTCCTGCTGCGCCTGCAATTCGCTGACGGAAATGCCGCGCTCGGCGGCGCGCGCCACCGCGTTGCGGGCGCCCAATTCGGTGCGCGTCACACCGGGGCAGATCGCGTTGACATTGATGTTGTGCCGGCCGAGCTGCTGGGCCGCGGTCTTGGTCAGCGCGATGACCGCACCCTTGCTCGCGGCATAGGCGGCGTTCGAGGCGCCGGCATAGCCGCGCCCCGAAATCGAGGCGATGTTGACGATCCGCCCGCCGCTGCCGTCGCGCCGATGCTGGGCGATCATCTCCTTGGCGGCGCGCTGCAGGCAAAAGAACACGCCCTTGGCGTTGACGCGGTGGATCCGGTCCCAGTCCGCCTCGGTCAAATCCATGATCTCGGCGTAGCGGGTGACGCCGGCATTGTTGACGATCACGTCGAGCCGGCCGAGCTCGGCGACGGCGCGCGCGACCATCGCGTCGATGCTCGCGACATCGCCGCAATCGGCCTCGACCGCGATCGCCCGCCGGTTGTTGCCGGCGGCCTCGGCGGCGGTCCGTTGTGCCGCGGCGAGGTCGATGTCGGCCGCCGCGACCAGGGCGCCCGCCGCGGCCATCGCGAGTGCGGTCGCCCGTCCGATCCCGGCCCCCGCACCGGTCACCAGCACGGCCTTGTCCTGCAAGTCAGCCATCATTCCTCCTCCGCTGTCCGCTCGGGCCCAGCCCACACCTGATCCGCCAAGTCAGGATAGAGCGCCCGCCTCCCTCCCGCCACGCCGGCTTCGTCGCCCGGTTCGATTCGCCGCCACGAGACCGGCGCGGCGCGGGCCTGGCGCGAAATTCCCGTTGAACCGGGAAACTAACGGGATGTTTCCGCCGCTAAGCGACGGACTTGCAGAAGAAACGTCCCTGCAATCAAGGGGCTGGGGTAGTCCCGATCGCTCCGAAACCGGGGAATTTTGGCGGCATAATCGGGAAATAATCTCTCCGAACCGGGAAACTCCGGGAGGCACGATTTGATTTGGAGACTGTGGCGGACGCGGGCCCTCGCCACCGGCCTCATCGGATGCATCGCAAAGACCGCCCGCCATTTGTCGCCCACCGCGCCGTCGGCTTTGGAAGAGGGTCCCTCATACGCCACGATCGCGGCGGGAAGATGACTGCCCGCTACCCGGCGACCTGATCGCGCTCGTGTCCAGATCGGCTCGGCGCGGCCGGCGATGACATAGCCGCCCGTCTCGTCGTCGCGCCGAGTTGCCGGCTCGTGCCTGCAACCGCGCATCAAGACCGCCCCGAGGCTGGCTCCTTGCGGTGAGCGGGCTCGCGCGCCGTCGCCCGCCCGACACGGGGCCCCTCGGCCAGGCTCCGCCCGCATGATTGCCGCGCCGCCACATGCCGGATAGGATCATTTGGAGAGTTGTCGGCTCAAGCAGCGCGGTGTCGGGGAATGCGTCGCTTTGTACTCGCGCTTTGTGGTGCCGCGTCGGTCGCCGCGGCCTTCGCCGGAGCTGCCACCGCGCAATTCCGTTACCCGCCGCCGGGCTACCGTGCGCCGCCCGGCTATGGCCATGGCCCGCCGCCTTGCCAGGCGGTGACGCCAGGGCCGTTTGCCGGGGCGGCGCGGGGTGCGGCCGGCGGCGCGCTGTTCGGCGCGATCGGCGGCAATGCCGGGCGCGGCGCCGCGATCGGCGCCGCCGTCGGCGGGATCGCGGGCGTCGCCCGACGCGGGGCGGCGCGCAGCTCCGGGGCGTGCTACTGAGCCGGCGCCCGCCGCCCGGGAGCATAAAGGGGGGATAATGCCGAAACCAATTTCACTGGCGTTGCTGGCGCTGAGCTTGGCGTCATTCGCACTCAGCCTGCCGGTCTGTGCCCAGCAGCAGCCGTCGCCGCCGCCCGCAGCTTCATCCCCCACAGGTTCACCGCCGCCAGCGGCTGCCGCCCCGCCCTCTGCACCCTCCCAATCCCCGCCGCCCTCGGAAGCAAAGGTGGCGCCGCACCACTGGGATGTCGACCGGGTGCGCTGCTCCGACCTCTTGCACGCCTCCGACGACGACCGGGCGTCGGCGGCAATGTTCTATTACGGCTACCTCGCGGCCAAGGCCGGGATCCACGTCATCGACGTCAGCCGCATCACCGACAACATCGCCAAGGTCATGCGCCAGTGCGAGGCGACGCCAAGCCTGACGGTGCCGCAGGCGTTTCGTGAGGCGCTGCGGCCGCGGCGCGCGCACGGCTGACAGCGCACCCGTGCGGACTCGCGCATCGCCGGCCTTTGCTGCGTCGCCGACACCCCGTTCCCTGCCGCGGCGCGCGCCGTGTATAGGATGCACGCCCCTACGGCGACCGGAGGACCCGCGATGCGCGCGAATATTCCCGCGACCCAGACCGTAATCGAGATCAAAGAGCCGGGCGGGCCCGAGGTTCTGGTGCCGGCAACCCGGCCGGTGCCGGAGCCGAAGGCGGGCGAGGTCCTGATCCGCATTGCCGCCGCCGGGGTCAACCGCGCCGACTGCCTGCAGCGCATGGGCCGCTATCCGATGCCGCCCGGCGCACCCGACATCCCCGGACTCGAATGCTCGGGCACGGTCGTCAAGCTGGGTGAGGGGGTGTCGCAATGGCATGAGGGCGACCAGGTCTGCGCGCTGCTGGTCGGCGACGGTTATGGCGAGTACGCCGCGGCACAAGCGGTGCAGTGCCTGCCGGTCCCCGCGGGCGTGAGCCTCAGCGACGCCGGCGGCCTGCCGGAGACCTTTTGCACGGTGTGGACCAACGTTTTCGAGCGAATCCATTTGCGGGCCGGCGAGGTGTTTCTGCAGCAGGGCGGGTCGAGCGGCATCGGCATGACCGCGATCCAGCTCGCGAAGGCGTTTGGCGCGACGGTGCTGACCACCGCCGGCAGCGACGAGAAATGCGCCGCCTGCCGCGATTACGGCGCCGATGTCGCGATCAACTACCGCACGCAAGATTTTGTTCAGGTGGGCAAGGAGTTCACCCATGGCCGCGGGGTCGACGCGATTTTCGACATGGTCGGCGGCGACTACATCCCGCGCGAGCTCGACCTGTTGGCGCCCGAGGGCCGGCTGTGCTTTGTGGCGTTGATGCACGGGACGAAGGTCGAGGCCGATTTCGGACTGATCCAGAGAAAACACCTGACCGTGACCGGGTCGACCTTGCGCCCGCGGCCGGTCGCGGAGAAGGCGGCGATCGTCGCGGCATTGCGGGAAAAGGTGTGGCCGTTGTGGGGGCAAGGCAGGTTGCGCACCTTCACCTACCAAACCTTCCCGTTGACCCAAGCCGCCGAGGCGCACCGGCTGATGGAATCGAGCCGCCACATCGGCAAGATCTTGCTGGTCGCCTGAGCGCGTGGCGCGGCGATCGTCTTTTCCCGACCCCCCGCCCAGAGCTGTGAAGAAATCGCTGCGTCCCGGTTGTGCGCGGTGCGCGACGCGCCAGCTTGTCCTGAGGAAACGCTCGTCGAGCCGATCCTTGGCCACGTCGACCCCAGAAAATGCCCGCGCGTCCTTGCGCATGCGGGCTCGCCCGGCGGCCCCGGCGACTGTTCGGGTTGAGAGAAGCGGCGGGCCGGGCGCCGTGCTCAGCAACCGGCTCGGGCACCCCGGGGTAGCGGAGAGCTCCGACCCGCGGCCGCGGCGCCAACTCTACCCCCGCGCCGCGACAAACCGGAGATACGCCGCGACCGCCCAGCCGCATCCGGGCGCTGCGCCGGTCGCACGGCTCGTTTTCGGGGTGGCTCGAGGCAGGTCACCCGCGCCCGCTCGAAGAATGGGTGCCATTGTTCCGCAAGACGTTTCGCTTTACCGGCGGGCAGATCGGCAACGAATTTTTGATGAGCCTCGGTTGTCTACCGGGCGCGCGCATGCCCGATTGACCGGTCTATGCGCGGATCGCCGCGCTGTCGTCGCCATGGGCGCGCGGCGTCGCGGCGGGGCCAGCCCGCTAGTATTCGAGAAATCCCGATTTGACCGCGATGGCGTTTCCTTGCTACCGAGATGGTGTTTGTCTACGCGCTCGGGTTCGCGACCCCGGTGCGCGGCAAGGGGGCAGTCCCGCGCCAGGGCGGCAGGGAATGCGTGGGGGAGTCTCTCGACCGGATAGCGGCCCGGCTTTTCGTCGATGGCCCCGTTTTCGTCGATGGCGAGGTGTGTCTGATGTCATTGCGGCAGAAATATCTGAAGATCCTGTCGGGAATGCTCCCGGTGGGCGCGGTCGGCGTGTCGCTGGCGCTGGGCGCCGCCTCTGCCGCCGCCGATCCGGGGCCGTCGGGCTCCGCGGCGACGGCGCCGCGGCAGGCCGGGGTGTCCGAGCGCCTCGCCGCGATTCGCGACGCGGTGTCCGATGCCGCCATCCCAGCCGCCGTCCCAAAGGCTTCGCAAGCCGGGGAGCAGCTCGCGTGGTGGGCGTGGCGCAACGGCGGGGGCGGGTGGCGCAACGGCGGCGGCGGGTGGCGCAACGGCGGCTGGCGCAACGGCGGTTGGCGCAATTTCTGGCGCAACTGGTAGGCCGCTGTTTGCGTCGGGGCGGATTTGACGCCGCGCCGGGTTTATTGGTATAGCAGTTGCGCGCGTACCTCGTGGGCTGGGGCCGGATATGCAGCCGAAGGTTGAGATGTCCGCGCGGCCGCCCGATTGTCGATGGCAGGGTGTCACATGGTGCTGCGGCAGAAATATTTGAAAATCTTGTCGGGGATCGTGCCGGCGGGGGCCGTCGGGGTGTCGCTGCTGCTGGGCTCGTCGGCGCCGGCCGCGGCGAGCCCGGATCCGGCGGGAATGCAGCCTCGCGCCGCCGCGCCGGGCCAGGTTTCCGAGCGGCTTGCCGCGATCCGCGACGCGGTTTCGACCGTCGCCGGACAACAGGCCGGTAAGCCGGGCAGCGCCGACCTGCGCCTCGCCTGGGGCAACTGGTGGCGCAACGGCGGCTGGGGCTGGGGTCGGCCGTGGGGCGGCTGGGGCTGGCCAAACTGGAACAATTGGCACAACTGGAACAACTGGAACAACTGGTGGCGCAACTGGTGAGCAGGTGGCCCTGACCGCCCCCGCGCTGGATGGCGTCGTGCCGTCGATCGATCTGCTGGTGGTCCAGCCGACCCCGTTTTGCAATATCGATTGCCGGTATTGCTATCTGCCGAATCGGACGTCCAAGGCGGTTGTCGCCCGCGAGACCCTGGAGAGGCTGTTCTCGCAAGTCTTTGCCTCGGGGTGGTTTGGCGAGGCGCTGTCGGTGGTATGGCATGCCGGCGAGCCGATGGTGCTGCCGATCGCGTTTTACCGCGACGCATTTGCATTGATTGAGACATTGCGGCCGCGCCAGCTGCAGGTCGTCCATTCGTTTCAGACCAACGGGACGCTGATCGACGACGCGTGGTGCGAATTTTTCGCCGAGTCGCAAATCAACCTCGGCGTCAGCATCGACGGCCCGCGCCAGTTTCACGACGTCAACCGGGTGACGCGATCGGGCCGTGGCACGTTCGACCGGACGATCGCCGGCATCCGGCTCTTGCGCCGGCACGACATCCCGTTCCACGTGATTTCGGTGCTGACCGTTGCGAGCATGGGGGCGCCGCGCGCGATGTTCGACTTCTACGTCGAGGAAGGGATCGAGCGCGTTTGCTTCAACGTCGAGGAATCCGAAGGGGGTCACGTCTCCCAATCTTTCGGGGACGCCGGGATCGAAGATGCCTATTACCGGTTTTTGGGCGAATTCTGGCGGATCGCCGCCGCCGCGCCCGGCAAGATCACGTTCTTGCGCGAAATCGAGCAGGCGGTGCAACAAGTCATCCGGCCCAAGGAGGCGCCGTTCCGCAACCAGCTGGTCGAGGGGTTCGCGATCACCAGCATGGATTGCGCCGGCAACGTCTCGACGTTTTCGCCGGAGCTGCTCGGCCTCAAAAGCCCGGCCTACGACGATTTCATATTGGGCAACATCTACCGCGACGCGTTCACCGACCTGCGCCGCAGCCCGGTCCTTGCGCGCATGCAGGCCGACATCGACGCGGGTGTCGCGATGTGCCGCGAGCGCTGCGAGTATTTCTCGGTTTGCGGCGGCGGCGAGCCGGTCAACAAGCTTTTCGAAAACGGCAGCTTTGCCAGCACCGAAACCGCCTATTGCCGCGTGACCAAGATGCGGGCGACCGACCTCGTGCTCGACGCCCTCGAGCGGATGTCGCCAGCCGAGCTCGATTCTGCGACATCGGCGCGTTCGCCGGAGCTTGCGGGCGAGCCGGCGGCAAGCGCCGTCCTGTGCGAAGCAACACCGTCGATCCGGAGGAGAGAATGACAAAGACATTGCGCTGGTTGGGCATGCTCGCCATCGGCGCCGTATTGCAGGGAGGCCTGACCGGGGCGGCTTGGGCCCAGGGCGGCCCCTCTACGCAGGCGGCGCCGCCCTCCGCCTCGCCCAGCGGCGGCGGTCCCAGCGACGAGTATGGCGCCAACACCGAGCAATCGGCGGCCCTCTCCCCGGTGGAGGCTCAGCCCGGCACCGAGCTGCCGGTGCTCTACGTGACGAGCGTCGAGATCTTGCGCACTCAAAGCCAGCCCGAGCTCGACGTCGTGCGGGTTACCGGGCTCACGGGCTCGCAAGGCTGGAGCTCGCCGGAGCTGGTCCCGACCTATCTCGGCAAGCCGCTCGACGGCATCCTCGACCTTCAGTTCATCGCGACGATGCCGTTAGAGACCGAGCCGGCGACCGGATTTGTCCAGGTCAGCGCGGTGTTCCCGCTGGAGGAAGGGCACGCGTTCAAGGGGGTGCGGGTGCGCGCTTCCGAAAACGCGGTAGAGGTCGACCAGATCCCCGGGATCAAAAATGTCCAGATCAGCCTCAATGACTGCAAGGATTGCGTCGGCAAAAAGTTCGCCGAGCGTGGTCAGGCCGCACCCGGTGCCGCCGGAGCGGTCCGCCAGGAGGATCTCCCGAAAATTCTGCGCTGGATCCCGTCGAACCGCGGCATCCGCGGCATTACCCACAATCCCAACCGGCTGAACCTGCTGCTCGGTGCCGACAATACGATCATCGCCGCTTATTGGGAGTAGCGCGGCTGGAGCCCGCCGCCGGCCGCGTCGGCGAGCTCCGGGTTCGCCGGCCTCGCCCCGCGTGGCCGGGTGCGGTGGCGCTCGCGGCGCTGATCGCCGCCGGTGACCCCGCTGATGCCGGCATGCTGGTGACCGGCGCCGGCGCGCTCGACCATGTCGCGTTCGCGGTCGACGGCGCGGAGTCGAGCCACGGCGCCGACCCGAGCATGTGGCGCGGCGCAATGGACGGCCCGCAGGGCCCGATGCAGGTGTCGGCCGCCGCCGCCACCGATGTCGGCGGTGGCGACCGGTTCGACGCGGCCGAAAACCGGATCCTCGGCCGCGCTTATCTGGCACGTATGTTCCAGCGTTACGCGAACTGGCCGGACGCCGTTGCCGCCTACAATTGGGGGCCGGGCAACATGGATGCGTGGATCGGTGCCGGGCGACCCGTGGACCGGTTCCCACTCGCGGTTTCGCTCTATCGCTGGCGCGTGCTGTTCGGCTCGTCGGCGCCGTTTGGGGCCGCCGTCCGGCCCTTCGCATTTGTCCATCTCCAGCCGCGCCGGCCGCTCGCCGACCGGCGCCACCCGAGCGCGCAGAGCGTCGCGGTCGAACGCCTCTACGGTGCCATCATGTCGGACAGCGCGGGCGCGGTCCGCTAACCAAACCGCCAAGCACTCGGACGTTTCGGCATCGTCACCTGGCGTTGTTCAACCCGGAGGCGCCTCTTGCGCACGCCGGGTGCTGCGTCCACGATGTCGATAGCGCGCTTGATCCACCGCCCCGGGCTGGGCGGCAGACTGGAGGGTCGTCGGCATGGAATTCGGCATGTTTCACCAGTTTCCGTCATTGCCGGGGCGCAGCGACGCCGACACTTTCGCCGAAGCCTTCGAGCAGATCGACGCGGCGGAGGAGCTCGGCCTCGACGTGATGTGGCTCGCCGAATTGCATTTCGACCCGCAGCGTTCGGTGCTGTCGGCGCCGCTCAGCATCGCCAGTGCCATCGCGGCGCGCACCCGGCGCATCAAGATCGGCATCGCCGTTCAGGTCTTGCCGCTGTGCCACCCGCTGCGCTTGGCCGAGGAGGCCGCGACCGTCGACCAGATCAGCCGCGGGCGGCTGATTTTTGGCGTCGGGCGCAGCGGGCTGCCGCGCACCTATGAAGACTACGGCGTCTCCTACGCCGAAAGCCGCGACCGGTTTGCCGAGGTGCTCGACATCATCGAGCAGGCGTGGTCGCAACCCGCTGTCTGCTATGACGGCAAGTATTACCGCTTTCACAATATTTCCGTGACCCCAAAACCGTACCAGCAGCCGCTGCCGCCGATCCGCATCGCCGCCGCCAGCCCCGACACCTATCCCGCGGTCGGCGCGCGCGGGCTGCCGATTTTTCTCAATGCGCGCCACGGCTCGTTCGCGGAATTCGGCCCGTCGATCCGCGAATACCGCGCGGCCTACGAGGCGGCCGGGCATCAGGGCAGGGGACAGGTCTACCTGCGGGTCCCGACCTATCTTGCCGAGACCGAGGTGCGGGCGCGCGAGGAGCCGCGCGAAAGCCTGATGCATTTCTATCGCGAGCAGACCGAACGGCTGCGCGACTCGATGTCTCGCGGCGGCACGCGCGCGATCGAGGGCCGCGCCGAGCGCTTGCAGCGGCTCGAAAATCTGACCTACGACGAAGCGCTGGAGGGGCAGGTCCTGATCGGCACGCCGCACTCGGTCGGCCAACGCCTCTCCGCATTGCAGGACGAGCTCGGCATCGACGGCATTCTCGCCGAGCTCAATTGCGGCGGCCTGATCCCGCACGCCAAGGTCATGAACGCAATGCGGCTGCTCTGCCAGGAGCTGATGCCGCGCTTCAACTAAGCCGGGTTCAACCGCCCCGCCTTCGGCGACGCGGCTGTTGCCGCCCCCTTCGTACCGAAAAATGCCGTGTCAGCGGGGTGCCATCTCAACGTTTCCCGTCGAACCGGAATGGCGCGGGCAGGGTGCGGCTCCCGGCGGGCACGATGGCGGCCCCCGCGGGAGGACGGTCATGAGCGTCTTGCTGCGCACCGAACGGTTGCTGCTGCGGCCGTGGCGCGACGAGGACGTGGCGGCGTTTGGCGCAATGTCCGCCGACCCCGCGGTCATGGAGTTTCTGGTGCCGTTTGCCGACGTGGCGGCGAGCGCGGTCTGGGTGGCGCGGGCGCGCGACCACTGGCGGCGCCACGGGTTCGGGCAATGGGTCGTCGAAATTCCGGGCGAAGCGGGCTTTGCCGGCGTCGTCGGCCTTGCCGCCGTCGCCTATACGGCGCATTTCACGCCGGCGGTCGAGGTCGCCTGGCGGCTCGCGCGCGCCGGCTGGGGCCGCGGCTATGCAACCGAAGCGGCGCGCGCCGCCCTCGACCATGGCTTTGGCGCGCTCGGTCTTTCGGCAATCGTCGCGGTCACGGTGCCGGCCAACCTGCGCTCGCGCCGGGTCATGGAGCGGCTCGGCATGACCCGCGACCCGGCGGACGACTTCGACCACCCGAACGTGCCCGACGGCGCGCTGAAGCGGCACGTGCTCTACCGGCTGCGCAACCCGCGGACGGGGGCATGACGATCCTGCTCGCCCGCCACGGCGAGACCGCATGGAACCGCGAGCGGCGGTTTCAGGGGCGGTTCGATTCGCCGCTGACCGGCCGCGGCGTGGCCCAGGCCCGCGCGATCGGCCGGCTGCTGGCGAGCCTGCCGGAAGCCCGGTCCGTCCCTCTCGTCGCGAGCCCGCAAGGCCGCGCGCTGCGCACCGCCGAGATCATCCGCGAGGCATTGGGCGGCGCCGGCGAACTGCGCACCGACGAGCGGCTGCGCGAGCATTCGATCGGCGCGTGGGACGGCCTGACCTATCGCGAGGTGGAGGCGCTGTGCCCGGGGATCTTCGACGGCGCCGGGCGTCACGACTGGTACTTCCGCGCCCCCTGCGGCGAAAGCCACGCGGCGCTATCCGCCCGCGTTGGCGAGTGGCTCGGCGAGCAGGACGAGGAGAGGCCAGTCGTGGTCGTCGCGCACGGCCTCGTCAGCCGCGTCTTGCGCGGCCTCTACGCCGGGCTGCCGCGCGCCACGGCACTCGGCTTGCCGGTTCCGCAGGACCGCATTTTCCGGCTCGCCGGCGGCGTCATCCAAGCGCTTGCCGTACGCGACGGCTGACCCGCCTTCAGCGCGGCGACAGGACGCTATCCGTGGGTTGCGGAGCCGGGCCCCTCGGCCCGGTCGATCCGCAGTGTTCGCCGGTTTGGGGCGCTGTTCGCGGCGAGGTAGACTGCCCGGTTGGTGTCGGTGTTGAAGGCAAGGCGCCGCGCGCGCAGCTCGTATTGCGGCCGGGCGAGAAGCCGCGCCGCCAGCTCCAGGTGATTGCCGATGTCGAAATATTCGATCGAGTCGGGGTGATATTTGCCGAATTGCAGAAAGGTGTGGGTCCGCGAGGCGATCACCCGGCAGCCGAGCTCGAGCGCCTGCGAAATCGGCCCCGACGAGGACTGGCCGACCTCGAGATAGGGAAACACGACCGCGTCGCAGATCGCCATGCCGTTCAAAAATTCGTCGTCGCTGGTGGCGCCGAGGAAATGGATGCGCTCCGACAAATCTTTGGGGTGCTGGATCAGCAGGTCGCGCATCGAGCCGTCGACCGCGACCGACACCGTCGGCGTGCCCGGCGAGGGGTCGGCGCGGATCCGCTCGGCGACGTTGGTGTCGACATAGCCGGCGTCGAACAACGACGAGACGACCGGGTCGATCGGCTGGTGGGGCCTGATCTCGTTGGGGTGGACGCCGCCAAAGATCAGCAGGTGGTGGTCGGCGGGTAGGTGGTGGAG
>Ga0210390_10005142_pt1 | contig 10988 bp, 11 predicted proteins | sample IncBWH11OmetaG_FD_161050 | JGI IMG/M metagenome (GOLD analysis project Ga0210390, IMG submission 161050) | Forest soil microbial communities from Barre Woods Harvard Forest LTER site, Petersham, Massachusetts, United States - Inc-BW-H-11-O ... | reverse complement strand
CAATCGATCCGTCGGAGAGCCTTACTTGTAAAGCATCGACGGTCAGGTATCCGCTATACACCGTCGTACACGCCAGGATTGTGGGTTTCATATCGATGACCGTGCCGAATATGCCAATGGCGGCCCGGCTATATATGGATACGCCATCCATCTCTTCGGGCTGGCAGTGCGCCATTGTTCAGGCCCTTGATGCCTGATCTCGGCGCAGCCAGATTGACGCCACCCATGAAGCTCTCAATCTGTTCATGCGCTATCGCGAACGTCACCCGATCAATACGGGAAATTTTTCTCGCCAGCAAATTGAGCTCTGACGAAGAGAGAAATTGAGGTCGGGGCGGGTGGTCTAGCCCCGAGAGGGGGGCCATCGCGCGCTGAGAGTGGGTGTGCATTGTCGTACTCCTGTGGTTTGGCGATTCCTACAGTTTTCGATCCCTGAAATCTGTATCGACATGCTCTCCGCAATCGACGGGGCCGTCTGTTCGGTAGCGCCCGCAAAAATTTGCTCTCGGAGTACAGGGATCTCGAGAAGCTTTGGTCCTCACGTCATGACGTTTAGATTGTTGGCGGACTTCGCCTCGTCGCCGCGGACTGGCCAACCCTCGTGATGGCGCCAGCGCTCATGCCGAAGGGGCAGGGCGCTCGGCCTTGCGATCCGTTTGCCACTTCCGGCGCCGATCATCGATTCGATGTTGGAGATTAAAAGGGGCATGACGTTCCGAGAATCATGCTCGTAGACCGATGAGGCGGAGTTTTTAACACCGCCGCCGCGGGAGCGCCCCGCTAGCCGCTCGCATGCCTCGGCGGTGAAGCTGTAAGAAAAGGTCGGCGGGGGTGGATAGCTCCAAGTCAGCGAGTGCCTTCGCGTTGGGATATCTTGCCGAGACACACGGGGCGCCAAAATTATTGATCACCTATGCTCGGTACCGCACCGACGAATCTGTGTCGAGGGGCCAATATGAGTCCATGATGAATACAAAGCGTATTGCGAACAGCACCTTCTTATTGGGACTAATCGGCCTAGTTGTGGGCTGCTTGGCTGGGCCACGCGAAGGCTACTATGATGGCGATCATCATCGGTACTACCACGAAAATGCTTGGCATGACTGCGCTAATCGCGACGAGCATTGCCACTAATCAGCGCATCGGTCGCAAGCATCTTTCGGGCTAAGAAGGAGTCTTCCGATGGCAAACGATATGCAAATTCGACATGACGTACTCACTGCGCTTGATCGAGAGCAGAATGTCACTACCGGCACCATCGGTGTCGAGGTACATCACGGGGTCGTGAAACTTGCCGGACGCGTTAGTGACTCTATGATCAAAGAGGATGCTGAGCGCGCTGCCGGTCGAGTCGATGATGTTACAGCCGTAGTTATGGATATTGACGTTGCCGGTGCAGGGACGGTCGCGCCGCCGGCCATTGTGTAGCATGCGCTCAAGCTGGACTGGCGGCCCAATCCGGACGCTTCAGCTTCACTGATCATCGTCGCGTTTAGCGCTTGCTCACCAGGCCAAGCCGGGCCGCCAGGTGCAACCGGCAACACGGGGAGTACTGGTAATTCGGGCAGCACAGGTAACGCGGGCGCAACGGGTGACACCGGTGCAACGGGCAATACCGGTGCAACCGGTAATCAAGGGAACCCGGGTAATACGGGCGCATCGGGCGATACGAGCACTTCACCCCACTAACGCCTCCCTCTCGGCAGAATACGCGCGCCTAGTCGCGGCAATCGCTCGTCGCGCGTCGCCCCTGACGCGCGCGATTCGGAGTCGATAATCGAGAAGCGTCCGATGACATCCAGGTACTGCGACCCGTGGAGGGGCATTATTCGGTGGCGCCAGGTCAAGCCTGGGAAGGGGGAAAAGCTATCTAGTTAGCCGAAGCTCTTCAATGGAACCCAGAGGGTTCGACTCCCTCCCGGCACAATCCTGACGCCTGTCCGTTGGCCTCTTCGCGCGTGCTCTTGGATGGACCATCAATGATCTGAGTTCAGGGTCTTTCCGAGGGCGTTCGACGGTGAATTGGTATCTGGCACAGTCGTCGCAGTGCGAGTCCGTGTATCAGATCCGGTCACAGCGGATGGCGGCGTGTGGAATTCCGCGAAAAGCCAATTAATTAAAAACATCAAGCAAAAATAAAGATAAAAAAACCGCCAATTGAAAGCAAACGCCGCCAGACGTTGTCCACCCGTTGCCGCCGCCGGCCGCACACCGGGCCGGTTCGATGCGGTGGGTCGTGGCAATAAGGCCCAAAGGCGGTTCGCCACTTTCATGCGGTCCAGCGAAGCCACTATCCGGAGTGGCAAGGCGTCGAGTAACGCAATGATTTGCTCGACGGCTGTTTCCTCAGGCAATTGACAAAGCCGTGCGGCTTCGGTCCACGGGTCAATGTCTCGGCGCGCGAGCGCTGACAGCACGCTCAATGTCATTCCTTCGGGGTCTTCACAGATCGGTGCGTACAGAAACTGCTCAAACTCTGAACCTTGCGAAGTCGTTGGCGTGGCACGCATTGCTTTGATCTCTCAAACATCGGCGGTCTGATGAGCGCCAACAGCTACGGTCCTTGATCCGAAGCCCGTATCATTTGCACCTTCAATTAGTTGCACACTATACTGCGCGGCACCGTCTGTCGGTGCGCTGTCGCACTCAGGCGCCCATCGTCGGGGTTCGAGGAATGGCAGCGATATCCGGAGAGCACGCGTCGTCCTAGCCGCCGATCCCCATCCATCTCTAGCATCGGTGTGCGCAGGGGAGCGGCCTCGCACCGCATCATCGGCGCCGGTTCTGACTCATATGTGACATGACCGCACTAAGAGCAGCAGCGCCCAGCGTCTTGACCCGGTTGGATACTGTGCGCAGAAGGCGTCGAGCCGATCGTTGCGCCAGGCGCGCAACAGCTCGCGGTAGCTCTTTTGTTCGTAGTATGGATATGTCTCTCGAGCCTCGAACACGTGGAATCGGTGCTTAGGTCAGATCCTAACTGGCTTTGCGCATGCTCTGCGCTTTCGCCTCCGCGGCGCTCCCTTTGTCCTCCTCGGGCGAAATCCACTTCCAATTCCGAATCTCCGGCATGTCCTGACCGTGTTTTGATATGTAGCGCTTATGTTCGATGAGCTTATCCCGAAGAGTCTGTTTCAGGTAAGCGCCCCGAGTACCTAAGTGCGGCAGCCGATCGATCACGTCTATGACCAAGTGGAATCTGTCGAGATCGTTTTGCACTCGCATATCAAACGCCGTGGTGATCGTGCCTTCTTCTTTGTAGCCGCGGACGTGAAGGTTGCGGTTGGCGCGCCGGTACGTCAAGCGGTGGATGAGCCACGGATAGCCGTGAAAGCCGAAGATGATGTGCTTGTCTGTCGTGAACAATGAGTCGTAATCGATTTCGCTCAATCCGTGCGGGTGCTCGGAGCAGGACTGCAGCTTCATCAGATCTACCACATTGATCACGCGAATCTTAAGCTCCGGCAGGTGCTCCCGCAGGATTGAAACCGCGGCCAAGATTTCCAAGGTCGGCGTATCCCCACAGCAGGCCATCACAACGTCGGGCTCTGCACCTTGATCGCTGCTCGCCCATTGCCAAATGCCGATACCTTCCGTGCAGTGGATGACGGCCGCGTCCATGGTGAGCCATTGTGGGAGCGCGTGTTTGCCGGCCACCACTACGTTGACGTAATTGCGGCTTCGCAGGCAATGATCGAAGACCGACAAGAGACAGTTCGCATCGGGCGGTAAGTAGACCCTGACGATATCAGCCTTTTTGTTGACGACGTGGTCGAGGAATCCGGGATCCTGGTGCGTGAAGCCGTTGTGATCCTGCTGCCAGACGTGCGAGGCTAGCAAATAATTCAGTGATGAAATCTTGCGCCGCCACGGAAGCTCCAGGCACACTTTGAGCCATTTTGCGTGCTGGCTGAACATCGAATCGACGATGCGGATAAAGGCCTCGTAGCTGTTGAATAGCCCGTGACGTCCGGTTAATAAATATCCCTCGAGCCAACCCTCGCACTGATGTTCGCTCAGTATCGAATCCAGCACCTGCCCATGGGGCGCGAGGAATTCATCATTCTTCACTTCCCGGGCGTCCCACTGGCGGTTGGTCACTTCAAAGACGGCACCCAAGAGATTCGAGAGCGTCTCGTCGGGACCGAAGATGCGGAAATTGCGATCCGCCTGATTAAGCTTGGACACATCGCGCAAGAACTTCCCCAGCACTTGGGTATCGCACGCTTGGACCGCGCCGGGCGCTGCGACCTGCACCGCATGGTCGTAGAAGTCCGGCATTTTGAGATCATGTAGCAACAGACCGCCGTTAGCGTGCGGATTCGCGCCCATCCGTCGATGGCCTTTCGGGGCAAGCTCCGCCAACTCCGGGATCAGGCGCCCATTAGGGTCGAATAATTCTTCCGGCTTATAGCTGCGCATCCAGGTTTCGAGCAGCGGGACATGCTCCAAGTGCTCCGGATCCACCAGCATCGGGACCTGATGCGATCGAAAAGTCCCCTCGATCTGCAATCCATCGACAATTTTCGGCCCGGTCCATCCTTTAGGTGATTTAAGAACGATCATCGGCCATCGCGGACGCGACGAGTCTTCCTTGTTGCGTGCGTCCGCTTGGATCCGCTGGATATCTTCGATCGCAGATCCCATCACCGTCGCCATACGTTCATGCATCGTGTCTGGATCGTCGCCTTCGACGAACAGCGGTGCCCAGCCGCAGCCGCGTAGGAACTGCTCCAATTCCTCGTCCTCGATGCGCGCGAGCACCGTGGGATTGCTGATCTTGTAGCCGTTCAAGTGCAGGATCGGTAACACCGCCCCATCGGTTACGGGGTCTAAGAACTTGTTGGATTGCCAGGAGGTTGCCAGGGGCCCAGTTTCTGCCTCGCCATCGCCGATCACGCAAGCAACGATTAGCCCGGGATTGTCAAATGCGGCGCCAAAGGCATGACTCAACGAGTAACCCAGCTCGCCCCCTTCATGAATTGAACCGGGGGTTGTCGGCGCCACGTGGCTCGAGATACCGCCCGGGAAGGAGAATTGCTTGAACAACTCCTTGAGTCCTGCCTCATCTTGGGTCACGTTGGGGTATACCTCACTCCAGGTGCCTTCCAGGTACACGTTGCCCACGATCGCCGGGCCGCCGTGACCGGGGCCTGCGACGTAAAACATATCCAAGTCGTATTTGTTGATCACGCGATTCAAATGCACATAAATGAAATTCTGCCCGGGTGTCGTGCCCCAATGGCTGACGACGAGCGGTTTGACGTCGGACAGCTGCAACGGTCGTTTCAGCAAAGGATTGTCATAGAGGTAGATCTGGCCGACCGATACATAATTTGCGGCCCGCCAGTAAGCGTTGATCTTGCGGAGAAGATCAGGAGTGAGAGTACTGGGTGTCATAATTCGGGGTTCCTGTTTTCAAGTGCTTGTACCCTCGCCGACCACATTGGCGGCGAGGAGCGTCGCTGAAGGGAGCGTGTAAAAAGATTTCGACCCGTTAAGGCACGCCCGGACCCAATCGCCTTTCGGCCTGTGTCGCCTCGCGGGGCCAGTAGCCGGTGTGCCCGTAATGAGCGTGTATCTCAGCTTCTTGGTCGCGTTCAAGCGGCTTCGCAGGGTCGTACGGCGGGGAATGCTCGAAGGAGCGAGGCAAGGGGTAGAACGCCCAAGAGGCTGCGCGCCAGCGACCGAGTTCATCGATCACCGCATCATCGTCGACCGCGCAAGCTGGGTTGCGCAACTCAGCGAAGATGCAGCCCACCGAAGAACCACAGACCGAGAACGACGATCAACACCAAGCCGAGAGCACCGCCGATGCCAGAACCGCCATACCGACTGTACCCGTAATAGCCACCGCCCCCGCCGAGCAGCAGGACGACCAAGACAATGATCAAGATTGTGCTCATTCGCTACTCTCCTTCCGACCTTGGACTGAGCGCTTCACAGATATTCCTACCCTGAACAGGCGACAGACTCTTGGCCGTAAAAACCTAGAACCTCCACATAATGTAGCGGGAACAGTCATGAGCCGTCTGTACGCCACCGCACCGGCTAGAGTGAACTCGATGGGCTACCGATGATGCTGGATCAGCTGAGGCGCGAAAATGCGGCTTTGCGAGCTCAGGCCGCGGGTGCAGCGAGGTATGAAGCCAAGCGGAGAATCCGCCTTTCCGGTCGGTCTTATGCGCTTCCACACTGGAGCATCGGCGCTGCTCCGAGAGCGCCAGCCTGGTTCAATGTGCCAACTCGTTGGGAAGCAGCCGGTCGTACTCTTTATTTTACGACCGCATAACACTCGCTACTGCGCTTTTCCAAGCCTTTGCGGTCGAGCACGGTGATGTGGCCGCGTGCGTACCGAATCGATCCTGCGTGCTGAAGTTTAAGGGCCCCTTCGGTCACTCCTTCCCAGCGCACCCCCAGCATGTTGGCAATCAATTCCTGAGTCATCACCAATTCGTTGCCCTGCAGGCGATCCAAGCTCAAGAGGAGCCATCGGGCGCGCCGCCCAACTCGTACAGGACTGATCCCAAGGGCATATCGACGGATTCGAGGAGCGGCAGCCAGCGCTCTGCTTCGGCCGGCGGTAAGGCGGCAATTGGACGATTTTGGCTGGCTTGGGCCGATGCCCCCATAGAAGTGCGTACCCTGGCTGACAAGGCCTACATTCAAAACCAGGCGGCGACCGGTCAATTCCTAGATCAAACCGCCTAGTGTGCCGACATTGGATTCATCGCTCCGTGGGCTATCGAACATAGCGCACTTGGTAAGAAGTTCAAAGCTATGTGGGTCACCGCACAGACCTCCGCTCATTTCAAGTTTTACCGTGGTGCACAAAGCCCAAACAGTTGGCTTCCATGGAATGGATTTTGTGCTCATCCCTTTACATAAGGTCATAGCTCGAATTTCTGCGGTGTGAGGTGAATTGACATGGATACCTCCGAAAACAGCGCGCGCGCTGTCGCGGCGATCGCGCGCATCGATGCCGTCCCGACCCTGCTCAAAGTATTGTGCGAGATAACCGGCATGCGGGTGGCCTTGGTAGCGCGGGTCACAGATAAGACTTGGACCGCATGCGCCGTCAAAGATGAGGCGCACTTCGGCTTGAGGCCGGGTATGGAGTTCCAGGTCAATACGACACTGTGTTTTGATTCACAGGCATCCCGCGCGCCCATCGTTATCGAGCATGCGAGTGCTAATCCGCGCTATTACGACCATGAGGCGCCGAAGCGTTATCAGATCGAGAGCTACGTCTCGGTGCCGATTATTCGCGCGAACGGCGGCTATTTCGGGAATCTAAGTGCAATCGACCCGCGCCCCGCGCAGGTGGCTGAGCCGCGTATCCTGTCGATGTTCACCGAATTTGCGGCACTCATTGCCTCGCAACTCGACCATCAATCGCTGCAAGCGCAGGAGCATCGCGCGCTACTCGATGAGCGCGCCGCGGGCGAACTGCGCGAGCAATTCATCGCGATTCTAGGCCATGACTTGCGCAATCCCCTGCACGCGGTCTATGCCAGCGGCGATATGCTGGAGCGGAGGCTAATAGATCCGCAATCGTTGGCTCTCGTCTCACGAATCAAAACCAGCGCTCGGCGGATGTCCGCGCTGATTGACGACGTACTCGACTTCGCGCGCGGGCGTTTAGGCGGTGGGATAGGACTGGAGCTCACGGAAGTCGAGAACATCAATACGGGTCTCACGACGGTAGTGCAGGAGCTTCGGGATGCGCAGCCGGAGTGCGAAATCATCTCGCACCTTGGCGTTAACCGGGCAGTGCGCTGTGATTTGGGAAGGCTGCAGCAAGTGGCGTCGAATCTGTTAGCGAACGCCTTGACGCATGGACTGCCCGAAAGCCCGGTCAAGATCACCGCGAAAGCCGATGAAAACGACCTCGTGTTAGAGGTGTGGAACGCCGGCGAGCCGATTCCACCGGAGAGCTTGGGTAAGATATTTGAACCGTTCTGGCGACACTCCGTGTCACGCAGTCGCAACGGTCTCGGGTTGGGCTTGCACATTTGCTCGCAGATCGTGCGAGCTCACGCAGGTCAAATCACCGTGTTCTCCACTAAGGAATCGGGCACTCGGTTCACGGTCCGTCTGCCGTTAAGAGTGCAAACCGTGCAGCTACCGCGAGATGCGGCCCCATCTGTGGATAAGCGCACGCCTGCAGATCAATCCACTCTGGCTGCGTGAACCATGGAGCCATCCGTGTCCTTATATCGAAGAGAGCATTTCCACCAATTCCTATACTCGGTGATCCGCGAAGAAGAAGGCGGGGCATCTCTGACCGTGCTCTCAGTACTCGCGCGACACAACCTAGATCCATGGGACGCTGCTGAAGAGCTAACGCGTGTACCCTGGGCAGTGGCCGTGACGAAGCTAAGCTCGCTGATCGCCATTCCGATGAAGGATACGGCAGTCCCTCACATCCCCGATCTCCTGGTGATCGATTTGCTGGCAAAGCTACCTCAAGGGTCGATCGTCGAACGGCCCATGACGGAATCGACATGGGAGGCGCTGACCCACATAGCGATGAGGTTAAAGGCGCGTCTTAAGTCCCGCAGCTAGAGTAGGCGCGGGGAAGCATGCGGGCTTGAGACCGCGATAATACGCGCGGAGGATTTTCGGGCCGGCAAGCGGGGAATCGCTCTCGCGCCACTCATTCAAGATACGAGCCCAAGCCCGTCTTTCATTTTGCTCGCTTGGGCGACAAGCGTGCGAGATATTGGAATAGCGTTTTGCGGAACACAAACCCGAGAGTGATGACAGCGCTTGCGACCATGATGGCATAAAGCGCCGTTGAGCCAAACCACGCTTGCAGAAGCTGCCAAGAAAATACCCGAGCAGAATGTAAACCGTGGTGTAGGCGGCCGATCCTGCGAGATTGAGCCATAGGTACGTCGGCCACGATATGGTCGTTGTGCCTTCCAAAAGGGTGGCCGCTGCGGACGGAAGCACGGGGATGAAGCGGGCGAGAAACACAGTCTTGTCGCCATGACGTCTGAAGAATCGCTGAGGCCACTCGAGGCGCGTCGGCGTCAGATGCAACCAGTGAATCATCTCTAGGCGGCTATGACGCAAGCGCCGGCCGAGCCGAAATACGCAGATACCTCCTAAGAAGCTTGCCAATGTCCCGGCTAACATCGGTTCCATAGAGAGCCCGCGGCCCTCGCCCATACAAATCCGGCACCGAAGAGAATGACTTTCCCGGGAAATGGGAAGCCGATGTTGCTGAGGAACACCACAAGAAATACGAGCGCGAAGCCGTAATGGGGTAGCTGGGGCACCAACGATCAAGCCAGTGGAGCAGGTTCACGATTCATTCTGACACCGCTAACGGGCGAGTGGACTACGTTTCAGCGACGGATTCTCTGTGTGCGCTGGCAGACCGACCTTCGCGGAAATACGTGGCACGCTCATGGGGCTCGATCGAGTGTGGCGGCCCTGCGTCTGCGGCACGTTAACTAGACGCGAGCCTGGTTGCGTGCATGCTTCGCGCATCCCAATAACGGGGCGGTTCCGACGACCACGGTTCGGTAACCCGCGCTTCGGTTTTCATCAACACTGCGTGGAACAAGGCAATTACTTATGGCCGCAACGATGTCCTCTCCTTCGGCCGACTCAACGCAGCCTAAGTCGCCGATGGCGCCAATCCCATCGCCGAGCGGTCTATCGAGTGACGAAGCGCGTCAGCGGCTCACGAAGGTCGGCCCCAACGCGATGCCGGACACCGCCGAACATCCCTTGCGCAGGGTGATCGGCAAATTCTGGGCACCCGTGCCCTGGATGCTCGAGGCAGCCATCGTTCTTGAAGTGAGCCTCGGAAAATATGTCGAGGCTGCTATCATCGCAGCGCTTGTGGTCTTCAACGCGGCTCTCGGCTTTCTACAGGAGAGCCGCGCTCAGGCTACCCTAAACGCCCTGAAGTCGCGGCTCGCCATGAATGCATCGGTTGAGCGAGACGGCCATTGGAAGACGGTTCCGGCGGTGGAACTCGTCCCGGGGGACGTGGTCAAGCTCACGCTCGGTGGCGTAGTGGCCGCGGACGTCACGATCACGGCTGGGGAGGTCCAACTCGACCAGTCCATGCTTACCGGTGAATCCGTCCCGATCGAAGCGGGCACCGGCATCGCAACATTTGCTGGCGCGCTGGTCCGACGGGGCGAGGCGACGGCTGAAGTAACGGCCACCGGACCGCGCACCAAGTTCGGTCGCACTGCAGAACTCGTGCGCACGGCGCACGTCGTGAGCTCTCAGCAGAAGGCAGTGCTGCGCGTGGTGCGAAATCTCGCGGTCTTCAACGGCGTCGCCATCCTGATGCTCATCGCATACGCGTACTTTCTCAAGCTGCCGTTTGCCGAGATCATCCCGCTCGTCTTGACGGCCATCCTGGCTTCGATCCCCGTTGCGCTTCCAGCCACCTTCACCCTCGCCGCATCGCTCGGTGCGAGATCGTTAGCGAAGCGAGGCGTGCTGCCGACACGCCTATCGGCGGTGGACGAAGCCGGAACCACGGATGTGTTGTGCGCTGACAAGACCGGGACCCTGACCCAGAACGCGTTGACGGTGAAGAGCGTGAATGCCATGCCGGGGTTCGATGAGGCACACGTTCTCGCGCTCGCCACACTCGCGAGCTCTGAGGGCGGCCAGGATCCAGTCGATGGCGCGATTCGCTCGGCCGCTGCTGCAAAGACGGCGCCCGATGCTCCCAAGTTAGTTAAGTACATCCCCTTTGATCCGGCGAAAAAGATGTCAGAGGCGAGTGCAACGGATCCGAGCGGGGCCACGCAACGAATCGTCAAGGGCGCCTTTGCCGTCATCAGCCGCTTAACTCAACCCTCGCCCACGAGCGCGGCAACAGCCAAGGATCTCGAGGGGAAAGGCTTTCGGGTCCTCGCGGTCGCCGCGGGTCCTCCGACGGCGCTCAAGCTGGTGGGACTCATCGCGCTCAGCGACCCGCCTCGTGCGGACTCGGCGCAGCTCATCTC
>Ga0210390_10005140_pt1 | contig 10989 bp, 10 predicted proteins | sample IncBWH11OmetaG_FD_161050 | JGI IMG/M metagenome (GOLD analysis project Ga0210390, IMG submission 161050) | Forest soil microbial communities from Barre Woods Harvard Forest LTER site, Petersham, Massachusetts, United States - Inc-BW-H-11-O ... | reverse complement strand
CGAGACAAAATCCAATGACTATTTTACCCGTCGATCGCACACTAAGCATATACGGCGCTCTCGCGGACCGTTCCGAGACCAAGGGAGCTCGTCAACGGCTCTCCGAACATCTCATGAAAAAATACATTGACGGCGAAAGAGACGAGCACCGTCTGACGGTGGAAGGGTTGTCATACCTTCACAATTTCGATCGGGAAATCGACTCACGAGGTTAGGTGCCCAGCAGATTTATGCCTTCAGAGCTTGCCGCTGTTTTCGCAAGGAGTCACGCCGCGTAATTTCCGCCTTAGCGGCCCGTACCGCTTCCGCCATTGTTGGTTTTTGTTTTGGCAGCAGCGTCTTGTTCGCTCCAACGTGTGGTAGTCTTGGCCGAACTTGGGTGGGCAATATCGAGGGGCGCTCGATCGGCTGCGTTATCATTGGACCGATCGCAGATTTGTTTTTGGGCATATTGGAGAACGCGTTCCTAACTATTTCGTTCAAACACGCGACAAGACCCTGTCGTGACTAACCGTGTGTGCGATCAGTGCAAACGCCGTCACTATTGGGCCACGGCGGCTAAAACCAAGAGATTAAAACTTCTTCACTCCTCCGGGCTCCATCCAGCGAATATGCGCCGGAGAGGGGTCATTAACTACCTAACGAAAGCAGGTTGAATAGAGCGTTATCCCCGTCGATTTGAGCCGACTCACGGGAGGTCGCGTAGCCGTGCACTATCTCTTGGCCACTCTCGGAAACCCTCCATCTCCAGAGTGTCGGTTCTTGAGTCGTAACATCAACCTCGAGAAGGCGTACGCGTAATTTTTTTGCCATTGAACGAATATCGCTCGGAATCGACCCGATGCCAGCCTGTCTGGATACAAGGTTTTATTTCCATTTTGTGCGGCAAAATGCGTCTGAGGTTTTGCAGATGTATCGCTGGAAGATCACTGGCGCGTTATTTCGTTATAGGCCGGGTTATAGCCCCGCACTTTGAGCCAATGGGCGCAATGCTCAGTCTTCAACCAGTTTTGAGTTGATTGCTCGTCCAAGAAGCCGGTCACGTAGTCGATCTTTCCCCCGGGGCAATAGCATTTGATCTGCCAGTTGTGAGAAACTTTCTCAGCTTCGAAAATTACATGTGGGTTTGTCATTTTGCGGATATAGGCATGCGGAGACCTTAAACCAAGGCAGAAGCCCTGCCACAACTCACCCACTACTGAAAGGTCACGCAACCACCTCATCTTGAAGGAAGCGCGTGATCAACATTCCCGAGGTCCGATTTACGCCGACGGACATCATCCGGCCGCGCTGGCATGTCAGTTTTGTGCCCATGAAGGCTTTTTTGCCCAAAGGCCTAACTCCGTCCGTCGACAGCAGGCCAAGCGTCTCGCGAAGACGGGCGACCGAGGCCTTTGCAAAATCCGGAAGCCTAAGCAATGCCTCATCCGAGATTTCGCGCACCTCCGCCACGATCTTCAGGCCGGCCGCAAATAGCGTGTCCCTTATGCGCTTTGGGAATCGGACCTCACGGATCGCCATGTCCGGAAGCTCTGGCGTTGGCTCAAGCTCGCTCATTTCGTTCGCCTTCAGCCCGAGTGAGCCCTATAGGCCTCAATCACATGCGCCAAGAAAATGATAGCGCTGAACAGCGCAATAAAAGCGACCGCCAACTCAAACATAGAACTCTACCGATCTGCGTGCAGGTACGTAGGTAGAAGCCCAACGCGCGTGCTCGCTTAAAGGTCCGCGGGCCCGCCGGAACGAATGTCACCGGCGTGACTAGTACGCACGACCGGGAAGCCATTCCCTCATGGCGATCTGATGAGATGACGGCCTCAGCTCGCCCCCCCCGCGCTGGGGCCGTTTCTTTAACACTCGCGGAGAGGAATCATCCGTTCTTAGACCACGAAATGAGGCGGCCTTACTCCTTCCGACCTAGCTCGCCTGAGAGCCAACCTAGCGGATCTGCTCTAAGCGGGTCAGGCCGGTCACAGTCGAGACACTGAAAGGTGCGAGGTGGCTTGCCACCGGGTTGCAGCAACAATGTCATTGCACGCTGGCATCTGGGACAAATAGGTCGATTTTTCGCGTCTGGCATAGCGCCGCTCCTGATACTGGCGGGAGCGTGCAGCACTCTCAGTCACCGAAGGCAGGGCGGCGATAATTCACCGTGCGCCTTCTAATCTCGGATAGCGAGTCAATTTCGCGGGTTTGTCCATTTTAGGCGCACCAACGCACTCGACCCGCGCCCCCTCTTGATTGCGATCGTGCCGGTGCGACGCGGCTCAAAGATTGGGCAGCGGCAATACACTTCGAGGGCGATCAAGAGGGTAAATTAGCTCGCGGGAGCCATTGACGTGGAACAATAAGCCGCGCGCGGACTCGGTATGGTGCGAGCGATCCTAACGATTTGGCATCCCGCTGTTCCTCATCAAGTTTGAGAGCCCTGTGCCAGAGCGATGACCGATTCTCGGCGGCTCACAAGGCCTGTCAGGAAAGGGCAGTGCAATGATGCAACGCAAATTGATCCTAGCGGCGTTGGCGCTGGTGCTCACGATATCCAGCGCTTCTGCGCAGGGGAATCCATATCGCCTGCCGCAAATGCCAGCACAGGCGACAAGCTTCAACAAACTACTCTACGCCTACCGCATTTATGCGTTCCTTGAAGCCTGCAATCTCGCTGTCTACATCAATGAGACCGAACTAGATCGCGCGCGCCTTAAAGTGCAATCCATCGAGAAAGACTTACTCCCGACCGTCAGCGACCCCGTTCCTGACGCATGGGTCAAAACGTTTTTTCACGGTGACACGCTCGACACCGTGGCTCTTTTCAGCGAAGCGGTCGACAGCATACGCGGGATGTCAACTAATTCTGACCGATGCCACCTGACGCTGCGAGCATTGCTTGCTATGCCAAGCGGCGGCGGCAATATGGTGGTCGAGAAGGATTTTTGGTATGCGCAACGTAAGCCCAAAGACATGCCGACCGCTTTAAAAGTCAGCGCATCGGTACCCATACCGAAAACCAGCTGAATGTTGTCGCTCAGGAAGGTGCGCTTTCGCGCTGATCCCGTTCCTGACCGGCAAGCAACCGGTAGGGCCGATGGCAAAGCCTGTTCGCGGAAATCTTTCGGTCTTCCTGATCGCGGGCGCCGATCGGCTTGTCGCCATCCCTCGCGATTGAAAGCCGTCATCGTATCTCAGCGCTCACATCGGCGGGATCACGCCGTCCTTGCCGAAAAGAACGGCACCTGTGTGTACCGATAATCCGATTCGGGATAGACGCAGCAAGCGGACGGCATAAGCTCGCATCCTGATGACCGATCTATTCAGCTGATTCTCGGAACCCTGGCTTCGCGCTTCAAGGCGAGCGCAACGCTGGAAGCGGAAAACCTGGTCCTGCGGCAATTGCCTTGCCGGCGAACGCCGGAGCGACCGCACCTCAACAATACGGATCGTTTTCTATTTGTTTGGCTCTATCGCTGGTTTCCGTCCGTCCGTGCGGTGGTTGCAATTGTCAGCCGGAGACCATCATTCGCTGGCACCGTGCTGGGTTTCGGGCGTATTGGCGCTGGCGATCCCGCAACCGTGTTGGCAGGCCGAAGGTCTCGGTAGGTAGCACATCAGGGCCGACCGGCGGGGCGAGGCGTGCTGCCGTTGTCGCTCACCTTTGACCATCGTGTTGTGACGAGCGGCGAGGCCGCTCGCTTTATGGTGGCGCTAATATCGGATCTTGAGCGGACTTCCTAAGGCACTCCTCCAAAACGCACCGAAGCCACGTGACGGCGCCTTACTGACAGTACGAAAGCTTCCGACGCCCCTTTCGCCATTCGCATTGACAACAATGCCGACTTGGCACTGGCGCTGGGCTCCGATGGCCTGCATAAGCGTCTGGCGTGTCCTTAAACCATGACCTCAGAGGCCGCGAGAAGGTTAGGTACTTGTAAGCTCACCGTAAGCTACGCATCCTTAAGTGTGGCAGGAAAACTACATCCATAATTGTCCGCCTCCTTTAGACTTTGGATGTCCTGACGGAGGGCACCTTGAGGATATTGCTGACCTGCCTAAGCTTGGCTTGCGCCGGCGCTTTGCTGATCATCTCCCACGCCGAGAGACAGCAGGAGGCCGCCTTGGACGCACTGTCCGACTACAAACTGAAGCCGCAGCCTGTTGTTTATGACGATCCTGATCTCAAATTGATCACTGCTCGCAGTTTCGAAATGCGAGACGAGTGAGATGCGGAGACAGGGCCGCCAAAATCGCCACCAGAGACAACCGAGTCTGCAGAGACCAAAAGGAGCCGGAACGGATAGCGGAAATCCCGGCACATAGTCCCACAAAAAGCCCCGAACGGCGCTGCAGATGACATTCGTCATCCCTTACAGCTAAAGGTGCAATATTCTAAGTCTGGGCCATGTGGGCCTTTCATCACTCTACCTGGGGAGGGTTGTGATGGACCGAATGGAGCATTCGCAGGACGACCTTCAAGCGCCAACTTGCCCGAGCTGCGGCATTGACATGCAGTGGAGTGGGTCGGAGCTCATCAGATTTGTCCCGGCGACCAATCTAAACCTTTTCAGCTGCCGGACTTGCCTTCTATTTGCAGAGTCAGAGACCGTTCACGAGCCGCCCCCCGCGCGAGCGAGCTTCGTGGGCGTGGTTGCTCGAGCGGCTGTTCCCGGTAGGTGCGGCGGCGCGCGGCCCGGCACTTCCTCCCGTTACGGACGTGCCGGACCTAAACCGGTCGTATTTGGGATTGCTGTCTGACGCGACCGGCGCGACATGGGCAACTTTGTGGGCGCCAGTTTCACGCTAGCGGCCTTTTGCCTATCGAGGCAACGCACTGTCGTTGACGCCACTCGCACTCCCCATAAAGTCAGATGGCCCGGATGGTGGAGCGAACATCCGTAAGTTTGGCCCCGTCGATCATCTCGCGATTCGACTTAGCGGTCATCTCGGCAAATTCTCGCGCAGGCCCTGAATCATTCGTAAGCGTTATGCGCCCGCGCAAAGTGTTGGGCTTCCGCCTGGGTTTCGAAAATGTGGGGAGCAACGTGGCGCTCGGTAAGTGCCTCTCCGAGCTTCAGCCGCATAAATGCACTCGTTGTGTAGCGCGACGCCGAACTGTAATAGCGTTTCTCGAGATAGGCGATCATGGAGAAATACGTGTCGCTCACCAATGGATCGAGATAGAAACCGTCGTAACTTGCGATCAGGGCGACCGGTTTGCCGATGTCTCGGCAGCGCCGTTCGACCTCGCTCCGGATACGGTCGACGTCTTCCACCGTCCTGACTTCGAAACCCTCGAAGTTAACGAACAAGATGTTTCGTTCGGGATCGTAACTAATGCGATCGGCGAGGTTTCGCCCGAGCAGCATATGGTCCAGACCCATCGGAGCATCGCGGAAAATGCGTGGGTCCATCTGCCGCAAATTACGGATCAAGGGTTTGAAATCCATCTGCCCCAGAACGTCACGATCGAGATCGGCTCCAGGAGCGATTTCGATCAGTTCGAGCCCTGCCGGCGACCGTTCGAGTACGCAACGCTCGGTGACATAGAGGACGACCTGCCCGGTCTCGGCGGCCCGATCACCGCTAAACGTGATCTGCTCTACCTTGGTGATGAACTTTCGCGTGTTCCCTTCGCGCAAAATGTGCAGGTTCCCGTCTTCGATTGCTGTTTTGAGGCCGCCACTGGTGAAAGTCCCGGCAAAGACGATCTTCTTGGCGCTTTGCGAAATGTTGATGAAGCCGCCGGCGCCAGCAAGCCGGTTTGAGAACCGGCTCACATTGACGTTTCCGGCTGCATCGGCCTGCGCCATGCCCAGACAAGCCAGATCAAGGCCCCCGCCGTCATAGAAGTCGAACTGCTGGTTCTGATGGATCACCGCATCTGGGTTAAGCGCTGTGCCAAAATTCAATCCGCCCTGTGGCATCCCACCAATGATGCCGGGCTCTGCCGTCAACGTCAGATGCTGCAGCACGTGCTCTTCGGCGGCCACGGCGGCCACTCCTTCAGGCATGCCGATCCCCAGATTGACGACGCCACCTGGCGGAAGTTCGAACGCACAGCGGCGGGCAATGACCTTCCGCTCGTCAAGTTCAAGCGGCGAAATTCGGTTCATTGGCACGCGCTGTCGGCCTGAGAAGGCGTGGCTGTAGGTTGTGCCATAGGTCTGCGCGTGATTTTCTGCCTCCGCTACCACCACGCAATCGACAAGGATGCCCGGGATTTGCACCTCGCGCGGGTTCAGCGTGTTGGCGGCCGCAATCCGCTCGACCTGCACGATGACAAATCCGCGGGAATTCTTGGCCGCCATGGCCATCGCGAGATTATCCAGGGTAAGGGCCTCCCGCTCCATCGTGATGTTCCCGGCAGGATCGGCGGTCGTTCCCCGAAGCAGCGCGACGTTGATCGGGAACGCCTTATAGCGCAGCCATTCCCCGTTATCGATAGTAAGCAGCTCAACGAGGTCTTCGGTTGTCTTTTCGTTGAGCTTGCCTCCTTCAAGCCGGGGATCGACAAACGTCCGCAGCCCGATTTTTGTAATGGTACCGGGCCCTCCGGCGGCGATGCTGCGATACAGATGCGATATACAGCCGAGAGGCAGGTTGTACGCCTCGATGCGGTTGGCAAGGGCAAGTTCGCCCAGTCGCGGCACCAACGCCCAATGCCCGCCGACCACTCGCTTTACCAGGCCGTCATGTGCAAGGCGGTTCAGCCCGCGATCCTTCGAATCGCCAGGCGCAGCAGCAAACAGAAGCGTAAGGTCCGAAGGATGCCGCGTCTCCCGGTAGCGCTTCTCTAAAGCCAGCAATAATTCATCGGGAGTGCCGACGCCGACGAAGCCCGACGTGCACAGTGTGTCACAGTCGCGAATAATGGCGACGGCCTCGTCGGCCGAAACAATTTTGTCCTTCATGGCCGCGCTTCACTCCCTGGCGACGGACCGGCTCAAGCAGCGGCCCAGTTTCCGAAGGCTTCCGTATAGATTGCGAGCGCATCATCGTAGCGCACCTGGCGCGGGTTGTTGATCAGAAGCCGGCGCTGCTTCATCGCGTCCTCGGCGAGTTTTTTCAGATCCCCCGCCGTGATCCCGACATCGGCCAGCGACGGGGGCACCCTGCAGTCCCTGCAAATCGCGGCCATGGCATCGACGAATAGCCTGGCAGCCCTCCACACGCGGATCGACAATCGGCGCAAGCTCGGCATAGAGCGCCTCAGCCTCAGGCAGATTGATCCGAACCTTTGGACGTAGCCATCCTCCCCTCCTTTCTCGACATCAGCGCCGGCTATTTGAGGTAGCCGAGAAGCATGAGAACCACCGTCACCGTGACGGCTCCGCCGATCCTGGTCGCAATCTGGGCAAACGGCATTAGCTGCATCCTGTTGGCCGCGGTCAGGATCGCGACATCGCCGGTACCGCCCTGCCCACTGTGGCACGCGTTCACGACGGCGGTTTCGATCGGGTACATGTTCATGAGGCGACCGACAACGAAGCCGGTTGCCATGATGGTGATGACGGTCGAGACGATGGTGATGATGTTGGCGAACTGGAAAGCTGCAATCAGCTTGTCCCAGGGCGTCAGCGCGACGCCGATGGCGAACAGCAGCGGATAAGTCATGTTGGTACGAACGAATTCGTACACCACCATGGCGCCCTGCTGCAGCTCAGGCGATACCGCACGGGTCAGTTTCGCAAGGACTGCCAAGAACAGCATGGCAACGGGTGCCGGCAATCCGATCAGGTGATGGCAGAGCACACCAAGAAGGTAGAGGGTGATCGCGGTCAAACCGGCAGCCGCAATCGTGCTGACCCCGACGTGGCTGACACCCTTTTCCTCGTCCCCTTCCTCATGGACGGCCTCGATCTCCGGCTCGGCGTCTCGCGCCGGCTGCAGCTTCCCCTCTCCGGTCAAGGACGGGTATTTCTTACCGACGAAATTCAGCGCCCCTGAGAGCAGGATAGCCGTCAGGCTCCCCAGCATGACCGGCGGCAGGACCTGTGCAAAAACTTCGCCTTGCGGGACGCCCGTCAGGGCAGCGTATCCAATCGACAATGGAATGGCACCCTCACCGATGCCGCCTGCCATGATCGGTACCACGACATAAAATAGGGTATGGCGCGTGCCAAGTCCGAGCATGGTCCCGACCAGCGTGCCGACCATTGCGGCCACAACGGACCCGACAGTGAGCGGCACAAATATCTTCAAGAATCCTCTGATAAGAACGTCCCGGTCCATCGCGAAGATGCTACCGACGATGATCGATGCAATGAAGAGGTAGAGAAAGTTGGTCGACTTCGTAAACTCAATGATCGACGTTTCGATCTGATCCGGGATCAGATGGTAGTAGGCAAGAGCGGAAGGAATGAAAGTTGCGAAAATCGCGCCGGCACCAATATTGCGCAAAAGCGGGAGCCGCTTGCCGATCTCTGCACAGGTGAAGCCGCCCACGACAAGCACCACGATCATCGTTGGGCCGTCGGACTTGATCTCGCCCACGGCGACAAGCGCAGCGATCAGTCCTATGAGCAAGACATAGACCGGCAAAGGGACGATGCCGATCCGGAAATCGATTAATCGCCACCAGCCTTCAGGCCAGAAAGCGCGACGTGGTTGTGCAGCCGAATCTGCCCGCGAAGAAATGGCGTCCACATCATGCGCTGGCATGCCGCTCCCTCCTGATCGTAAGGACGAGCCTTCGATCGCTGCAGCCAAGTGGTAGCAGCGAGGGCGCGTCCTGCCATCCTTGTGTTTTCTTGGCAGAAGATGATAGGTTGCTTTGGCTGTCAACAGCTTGTCACGCGGATCCAGCACAGCTTGCCGGCCCTCAAGGTCGTGCACAATTGCCCCAGCGCGATGAACCCGCTCGAGAGCAGTAGAAAGCCGCTGCAAGCAGGTCAGAACCTTTGAGTATTTCAGGGGCATTCTTTTCGCGTAGTCGGTACGTGGTGGCAGCGTGGCCAGTTTCAAGCGCAAGGTGTCCTTCAGCATGAACCGAATAAGATAGATTCAAACCTATCACCTGGTGTCGTGCCTCGCGTTTTATCGCTCAGACGCTTCCACTCCTTGCGACGCTTCGGACAGCTCGGACACCTGCGGCGTTGTTGAGTTTTGTTGATTGCACCAGTGCAATCCCGCCGAGCGGGAAGTAGGCGACATAGGCGATGCCTTGGTGGGCAAGCGCTTCCACCACGGCGTCGTCGCTGCGATCCGCCAGATTATAAAGATTTTGAACGCAAACGATCTCGCAGGTGCTGCGCCCTTCCTCGACTCGCGCGGGCGTGACATTGCTGAGCAGCCCGATATGACGAATGAGACCCCGCGCCCGAAGCTCAGCGATAACTGTCAAGGGCTCTTCGATCGACCCTTCGCTGGGGGCGTCGTCCCGGAACATGCTCCGCAGGTTAACAACCTCGAGCACATCAAGACCAAGGCTTCTCTGGCGTTAGATAGCGAGTCAATTCCGCTGGACGTCTTGGCGCACTGGCCGAGGCGTTGGGTCGCCGAGGGCAAGTGCCGAATCGGCTTGCGGCCTGTAAACACGCACCCTTCCTAGACTCGGCTTCGGCGAAACAGACGCAGTCGCTCAATGCGGCCGCATAGTTTGCACCGATATTGGATAAGGTCACTGCCCTGATCATCCGGACTGACCTTCTCGAGTTTCATTGTTTGGTCACAGACAATACAATTCATCAGATCCAGGAGCGGGCTCCTGTCGTCGTTCATCGACACGGAAATCTCCTTCGCCGGACCGATTGAGCGGACCCCAAAAGAGGTATGTCCCGGCCGGCGCGCTTTTGTTCAATCGGCTTGCAGCCATCCGCAGGACACACCGGCCGCCCGCTTCGTGCCGGGTGGCCCTCATTGTGCGCGATACGCGTCAACAGCGTGAGCTATAAAGATGCAAGCGCAAATCAGACCTAGGGTTGCTGTGACTGCTTCATTTCATCGACCCGATGTATGGTTCCGTGCCCAGTCCGCCAATAGAGGGAGCTTTTCATATGAGAACGAACACGAGAACCGCTCCCAAAACGACCAGTGTATTTACGCCAGCAATCATGATGCCGAGATAAACGTCGGCCAAGAGCCTCTTAGGTTGGAACTTGGTTTTCCTACCGAACATCGCGCTTCTCTCCGTCTGCATACGTCAAGCAGAAGATGGGCATTCGTTCGGTGGATTTGAAAGTAAACCTAAGTATTTGGTTCTAAACCTTCGATCAAGTTAGGCGAAACGTAAAACGTCACGCTTCAGTGCCTTGGCGAGCCACGGCTTGGCGCCGATCAGCCGGCTCGGCAGCCCTCAATTATTCGCCGGACTCACCAGCGGGCTTCCTAGAGTCATGCAAGGGCTATTCTGGGGGCGAAGAGTCCACGCTCACAGCGCAGCGCAGCGCATGAGCGCCACTCCATCCAATTTTGCTGGGGACGGCCGCTATTGTAATCGGGACAAGCGGGTGATCTTCAACAAGACTGGTTGGGCTGGGACCATCTCAAACGATTGGCCGCAAAATCATGATTACTCACCATTCGGCCGAAATTCGTGTACGGCGCTACGACGGCGTTCCTCAATGTGATGTCGTCGTCTCTTTTCGGGGCCACGCAATGACGCTTAGGTGCCGCAACTACGATCAAGCGGTCGATTGGGCGCGTATCGAATGCAACAAAAAGAACCCGCCATTGGCGACGGGTCCCAGTTCGGGAGAAACGCCGGCAATGTACTTCGAATCGAGCTCGCGTTATGTGTCCTGCCCGCAACAGGCTTTGTGTTCCTTTCTGTGGAGCAAACTTAGGACTCCACACCCACAACCAGCCGTGCGTATCTCCGCTGCACCGGGGGCTGTGGCGGTGTCATTTTTCCTTTCAAGGAATTATGAGCCCGGTGGGCCGCCGGGCATATTACCCGGCGGCCCTTTCACGAAGGCGGTCTGATTGATTGGAAGCGGGAGCTGCTGGGCGATCACCGGTCGTCGCCGAAAGTAGCCGAGCGCTCGCTCTCTGGGG
>Ga0210390_10005136_pt1 | contig 10996 bp, 7 predicted proteins | sample IncBWH11OmetaG_FD_161050 | JGI IMG/M metagenome (GOLD analysis project Ga0210390, IMG submission 161050) | Forest soil microbial communities from Barre Woods Harvard Forest LTER site, Petersham, Massachusetts, United States - Inc-BW-H-11-O ... | reverse complement strand
CTGGCGGGGCGAAATCATCTGGAACGTTGCGTCTTCCGGTGGCCGATGGCTCAAACTGGATCCTAGTCTTCGCCTCGAAATGGCATATATTTTTTCGCGATGAAAATAGACTGGCGCCAAGGAGAAAGGAACGGAGTATCCCGTACCTTTTCCCACTTTCGCCGATCTGGTGTTGCTCTTAGCAGAGGGGTGTGGCACGCGCTCGACCAGCAACAATCCGGCTCCGCGCTGCTGCTTGTTTTATTTGCCATCATCCTGCTGAGCGGCTTAATCACGGCGACGGTCGCGTTCGTCAGTAACGATGTCGATGAATACGGAGCGTTGAACAAGGAGTTTCGAGCGCGCCAGTTGGCGGAGTCCGGTCTGGCCTTTGGAATCGATCCTCAGGTTACTAACCAGGATCGGGCACTGCTCGACCAGGTGATGCCGGATCAAGGACGGTTTCACGTATTGATTTCCAGCGAATCGACGAAGCTGAATATTAACTTCATTTTGCAGAATGGCCGGGATGATCTGCTAACCAAGCTTTTCATCAGCTGGGGAGTCGCTCCGAAAGTAGCAGATGCCGCCGCTGCCGGGTTTCATAGCTATCTTTTCAAACCGCTCACCAATCAGCCCGCTTCCGGAGGCGCCCAGACCATCCAGACTGCAACCCAGTCTGCAACGCCGGGTGCTGCTCAGGCTGAAGTTCAGAATGGAACGCAATTTAGTGTCGTTGCCGAAATGAGCCTGGTGCCGCAATTCGGACCGGTTATGCAAAAGCGACCGGACTGGGCCGACTTTTTTACCATTTGGGGAGACGGAAAAATTGACGTCAACATGGCGGATGCCCCGACCATTGCACTGATTACCGGCGTGTCGGCCGCGACCGCAGATAAATTCGTAAAATATCGATGGGGTTTTGATGGCAAGCCCTATACTTCAGACGATCGTATCTACAACAGCTTGGATGAGGTTCGCGCGGGTCTCGGAATGAGCGCCGAGCAATTTCAACTAATACAGAATTTCCTCTCACTGACCAGTGCCGTCGATCGGATCGAAAGCACAGGCACAATTGCCGGTTATGAGAAGCAAATCGTCGTAGTAACCAGCCGGGATACGCTCCCGATCACTTATCTGTCATGGCAGGAAAAATAGACAAATCGCACACTCAATTTTTGCGAGCTGTCGAGGGCGAGGAATGGGAGCACTGGACATTCACCGAGAACAAACCTGCACACTTTGTCCAACGTCTTTCCGACCCATCGGCAGTCGCGGGGCAGATCGTCGTCGCTCTCCCCGCTGAATACACCTTCACTTTTCCAGCCTGGTTAGCCACTGGCGATCGTGCAGTTATCCCGGAAATTTTGCACCTGCAATTGGAGAAACGCGGGTTATTGGGCAAGAATAGCGGATCTTCGGCGGTGGACTTCCGCGTCATTGAAACGCGTGAAAACCAGAGCCTGGCAATTGCCACAATTTTGCAGCCAGATTTTCCGAAAGAATTGGCTTTAGAACGGATCAAACGTTTCGAACCTTCCGCCTACACCTTTGATTTGCCGCAGGACCGGCTGGTCATCTGGCGCGAAAAGGGACGTTTGACGGCTGCCGCAACGCGTGGGCGGGAACCAGTGACAGTCCAGGTTCTTGGTGATAGCGAGCTTTCTGAGTCCGCCGCACTTGAATTGAAGTGCATCGTGCTGCAGCTTGGCGCTCAGGGGTTATGCGAGAAGCTCCTCGGTATTACATTGTGGGGCGAATTCACCTTAGAAGAGAGCGAGCGGCTCCAACGGCAACTGGGTCTGAAAGTCACGCGCGATGCTTTACCGCCACCCGATCTGCCGCCGATCCGTTCAAAGCTGCTGCCCCCGGAGGTTTATCATCTTCATGAAAAGAGACGACGCAGGCAGCGGATCCGCTCTGCAATTGGATGGCTTGCTGCCGTTTACTTTCTTGGGGTACTTGGACTGATCGGTTATATCTATTGGCAGCGCCAGGTGGCGAACGATCTGCGTCGGCAGATTCAAGAGCAAGCGCCAACAGTCTCCGCAATTCAAGACACTGCCGAACGCTGGGGCCAGATCGAATGGGCGACCAATCCGAAACTATACCCGGCAGAAGTGTTATACCAGGTTGCAGGTTTGTTACCACCCGATGGTGTGCGACTCACTGCCATCGAAACTCTAAAGGGAAAAGTCACCATTCGCGGCGAGTCCAGCACCTCTCCAGCCGTCTTCAAGTTTGCCGAGGACATCAAGTCCAAGCCTGATCTGCAAATGTTTAATTGGCAAATGACCAGTCCGATCTTGAGACCGGATGGACGCGCGGAGTTCACCATCGAAGGAGATCCGAAAATTGCGAAAACTGACTAAAAGCGAGCGACGACTCTCGACTATCCTGATCATCGCTCTGTTTGCTACCGCCAATTTCTATGGGCTTAGCTATCTCTTAGATTTGAATTCCGGGTCCGCTCGGGAAGTTGCCGACCTCCGCAGCCAATTGCGTACGAATGAAATCTGGCTCAGAGAAAAAGATCTCTGGATCCACCGCAAACAATGGATCGGCGCAACCCAGCCCCGGATCCGTCCGGACCAGGTTCCGCAATCGGAGTTGCTCGAGTCCGTGACCAAGAGTGCTAAAGCCGAGCAATTGGAAATCCAGGAACAAAGCTTTGGCGAGAATCTATCAACCCCAAACTATCAATCCGTGGCTGTCCGGCTCAAACTGAGTGGCGCCTTGCAGAATGTCATTAAATGGCTCGTCCAGGTTCAGCAGCCGGAGTTGTTCCAGGCCGTCACCAGTTTTTCTTTGAAAAGCGCGAACGAGCCTCCTACTGTCTCCCTTGAGCTGGAGATTGCCCGCTGGTATGCTCCGAAATCGTAAATTAAATTCCGGTCGGTACTCGCCCTTTATCCTGACGTTTGTGTTAGGGGTGGCTAGCTGGGCGGCCATGGCTTCGGACGACATTCCGGTCGGCCATCAAGCCGACCGCTATCAACCGGTTTGGGAACGAAATCCGTTCACGCTGGTGACACCGGTAACCGTGCAAGCAAAGCCAAAAGTATTTGATAAGCTTGTCCTTTTGAGCTGGCTCAACGACGGCAGTAAAGACATTGTCTTTGTTCAGAATACAGAGACTAACGAAGTGCAGAAAATTACTACGGATGCCAACTCGGGCAATCTCCGTTTGATCGCGATCCATAAATCCCCCGATCCAAAGCTGGCAGAGGTCGTACTCTCCAACGGCGCAGAAGAAGGATCCGTTAAATTCCGCACGGAGGTCGCGGCAACCGCTCCTCAGCAGAACGTCGCTCAGCCGGCGGCGCCGACGGCGCAAAACGTGCAAAACCCACTGCCGGGCGGGGCGGGGCCGGCAATCATGTCGCGCCAGGCTCAAGCAGCGCAGAACGGGCAGCAAGTGCCTCGGTTTGGGGCCAATCAGCAAGGAGTGACCCAAACGCAGCCTGCACCAGGCACCATCCCGCCGCCGCGTGCTTCTGAAGCGCGCCGCAAACGGATTACGCCGCCGCCGGTAGTAGAGCAGCCCGTTGGAGTGCCGGTACCTGTCCAGAATGTCCCCAACCCCGTTCAACCTCAGACACAGTAGTCGAATCTCATGCGTTTTCGCCCTCTTCTTTTTTTGTCGTTCGGTTTGATCATACATCTCTCAGTGGCGAAGGCGCAGCAGGCTATGGATGCATCACCGTCAAAGACCCCAGCTAGAGACGATGCGCCGAGTTCTTTCCAGGCGATCAATGCAAGTGTTGACACCGTATTGATGCAATATGAGCAATTGACCGGCAAAGTGCTGATTAAGGACAGCAATCTCTCCGCCAATGCCTTGCCGATCACGATCTCGGTTCCGCAGCCGGTGCCAAAAAGCGAGCTGGTCCGCCTGATTGAGGCCTCGTTGCTATTGAACAATATCGTTCTGGTTCCCGCCCAGGAAGAAAACACCGTCAAGGTGATCAATATTAATACCGGGAAGAATCCCCGCAGCGAAGGTGTTCGCTTGTATACCGGCGTTGATTCGATCCCTCCAGGGGAACAAGTCATCAGTTATTACATGCCGTTCCAGTATATTTCCGCCAGCGAAGCGTTGACTGTCTTCCAAACCCACATTCTTCCCAGAGCCTATACTTCCTTTGTTCCAATCAATAGTGCGCAAGCCCTCCTGATTACCGAAAGCACGACAGTGATCCGCCAATTGATTGCCCTTCAACAGTTGATCGATATTCCCCCTGCCAGGACGGTTACCGAGTTCATCCCCCTCATCCGGGCGGACGCGGAGCGGGTGGCAAAAACGATCAACGAGTTAATCGATTTCCAGAGGAAAGCACGCACGGGTGGGGATCAAGGCGCACCGGTGCCGGGGGCCCCGGCTGGTGCAGTCCAGCCGGTTGCGGCTGCCGGTGCGGCTCCGGACGCCAGTCTGTTGAGTGGCCAGGCTCAAGTCATCGCTGATTCGCGAACCAACCGCATTTTGGTGATCGCACGGCCAGAAACGGTACCCTATTTCAGAACGCTCATTCAACAATTTGACTCCGCCGTCGGCGCTTCGGAGCCCTTGGAGTACCGTCTTCGCTACATCCCCGCCGGTGAAGTTCTTCCGGTGCTTCAGGATCTGCTGGTCGAAGACCAAGCCCAGGGTCAAGGAGGGACGCCGAATCAGCCGGCGCAGGAGCAAAATCGACCTGCTAATCTAGGCAACCGCAACAGTTCGTCCTCGTCCAATAGCAGCGCCGGAGGATACAGCCCGGTCAGCGGCTCGGCAGGTTCGGTCGGAGCGGGGGAAGATTTGCTCCAGGAGCCGAATGAACAACTAGGGCCACAGGCCGTTGTGGTAGGCCGTTCCAGAATTATATCGGATTCCAAAGATAATAAAATTCTGGTCATTGGGCCGCCGGAAAGTGTTCGCAAGGTGAAGTCGATTCTGGATCTGCTCGACCGCCGTCCGCAACAGGTTTATCTCTCGACGGTGATTGGACAGTTGACCCTGACCAACGATTACCAGTTTGGTGTCGACTGGGTGCAGACCTTCAAGAAGATTTCCGGCCACACCGGAATCGCTTCCGGTAACTTGAATACGGCCGGTATTATCAACGCCAACGGGCAGGTCATCGGCGATCCGCGCCAATTCCTTACCAACACTGCTTTTCCTGCTTTGTCCGGTTTGACGATTTTCGGAACGATCGGGGACGCTGTCTCATACTTTGTCCGGGCACTCGACAGTCGGAGCGATTTCAAAGTGTTGGCCCGGCCGGCCGTTTACACCGCGAATAACAAGCGCGCCGTGATCTCCAGTGGTCAACGTGTGCCGGTCCCGCAAAGCACCCTGAGCAATTTAACCACCGGTACCACCGGCGGAGTGATCAACAACAGCAGCAGCACCGCAGTGGCGGCTACGGTGGGCTACGAGGATGTCGAGCTCCGCCTGGAAGTCATTCCGCTGGTCAATTCGAAGAATGAGGTGACCATGAAGATCGCTCAAATCAACGACACGCTTGGTACCGACGTCAATATCTCGGGGAATGAGGTTCCCATCGTCAACAGCCAGCGATTGACGACCACGGTCACCATCCCCAGCGGCGCCACCGTGATTCTTGGAGGGCTGATCCAGGACAAGAATACCAAAGACGTCAGTGGTATCCCATACCTGATGGATGTTCCGTATCTGGGCAACCTCTTTAAGTATAAAACGAACAATCGTGAACGGGATGAATTGCTGGTCTTTATTCAACCCACGGTCGTCAATGATGATATCCAGACGCTGCGAGCTAGTCTGAAAGAGGAACGTCGGACCAAGATTGGAGCCGATACCTACCAATTGGCTCACCCGCCCGAACCAGCCGGGGCCTCTTCTTCGGCTCCAGTGAAGAAGAAAAGCGGCTTGTCGAAAGAGTATTAGAAAGCTTTTTCTCTTGGTCCTAAGCCCGTTCCTCTGCGAAAAAGGGCTCCGCGTCGATTCGCAGATCGCAGGTGTACATCCCGGGGATCGGCGATTCGCACGGCTTTCCGCGTTTGAATTCGCCCGGTGGTTCTTCGACAAATGCTGTGGCGTCCGGGTGCAGTTTGAAAAGTTTATGGATTTGATCGTTTTCGCGTTCGATCAAAACAATCGACAGTGGCAGTTGAATCCCGATCAACGGATGCAGTGACGGATATAACGCGGACTTTCGATAACGCAATCCAGCGATCGATTCCTTCGGGGAAAACGAACGAAACGGCAACTCGCGTCCGTTCACGAATACGGCGTACTGCTGATAGAAGGTGGTGGAGGCGGCCAGCTCGATACGTTCAATGGAGGAATCCACAAATCGGCTGGTGCTTCCCCCGAGGGTCGGCGTTTCCGCAAGTAATGACCAGCTTTCCAATGCCTTTCGGATCGTCAATCCCTCTTGATTCAGCAGCGTCGGGAATCGCCATTCCCAGATCTCTCGGAAGACCGCGGGGTCAAAAGCAAACCCGAATTGCGCGATTTCACTGAGGACGTCCGTCAAGTCCGCCCAGAGAGGGGTGGGCAGGAAATATTTGTCGTGCAATTCGAAATGGAAATCTTTCAGGGCTTCCCGGAAGGGCTGCTTGAGCAGGTAGCTTAGCAGGGCGCGCCAAAGCAACGCAACCGTACCGGTCCATTCCGCGTTCGGAAGACTTTCGATGGCCCGGAACTCAATCAGGCCGAAGTACCCGTTGGGGGGACTCCAGAATTTGTCAAAGCTTGCTTCGCTTCGATGGGTGTTTCCCGAAACGTCCGTGTGAAGATGCCGGAGTAACTCATTAATCTGCAGACGAGCATCGCCCGCCGGCAGGTCTTCCAGTTGGCGATACGCCAGCTCCAGGTCCAGTAGTGTGCTCCCACTTTCGTCCGGTCTCGGGGCCTGCGAGGAATGCCCAACGTAACACCCCGTGAAAAGGTAGGAGAGTGACGGGTGATGCTGCCAGTAACGCAGGATCGATGCCAGCCAGCCGGGTCTTGTGAAGAACGGATTCTCTTCAAGAGAAACTCCGCCAAATAACAGATGCGCACCGCCGCCCGTGCCGGCCGGAAAAGGCTTTTCACGGAAGCTCCGGAGACCGATCGGTCCCGCGATCTTTTCCAGGATAACCAGCCACTCTTGGAATTCGGTCCACTCTTTGCATGGTGGCAGATTGACTTCTAGAACTCCAGGGTCTGCGGTGAAGCCAAGCCGGGTCCAGGTCGACGGAAGATCGACTGGAAGATATCCTTGCCAATCCACGGCGCATTGGTCGCCGACGGCCGCCGTGATCAGGCGGACCAGTGATTCCCATGGTTCCGTCAAGAGAGGTGGCAGAAAAATGAGCAGGGACTTATCTAGAACCTGGAAAACCAGCGCCCGCTTGATTGCGTCTTGGGGTAAACGATTGAGCGGAAGGCGAAGCCCGGCCGGCCCTTCCGTCTCCAATAGTTCGATCCGGCGAATATCCCACGGTTCCGTAATCCATTCTCCTTCTTTGGAATCGAGAGGCAATACCCAGACCGGTGACCGCGGATTTAACGGGTCTTTTGCTGGCAGCCAGCGGTCTTCCAGTCCCAGTTCCTGGATCAGTTGATTCCGGATGAGCTTGAGCGTTTTGCTGGTCGGAGCGCGTTGCTTGTTGGTGTCTGGCGGGCCGAGCGACCCCGGCGAATCCGGATGCAGGATGTTGAGAGCCCAGCGTGGATTCACTTCCCCAGGGTACAATTTTCCCGGGCTATACAAAATCATCGCGCCAGGCGAAACCGCTTTCACCAGCTTTTCTGCGAAAGCGCGGGCGTATCGAAGCTTTGTCGGCCCGACCGCCGCATAGGTCCACTCGGGACCCTCAGGCTCGGTCGGTATGAAGGTGGGTTCTCCCCCCATCGTCAAGACAACGTGCTCGGCAGCCAGCGTCTTCTCGACGTGTTCGGCAATCTTGGTCATATTCTTTTCAACCAGTAAACTTAGGTCGAGATACGAATCAAATTCCCCATGATGCTCACCGAAGTAAGAGCCTTGAATCGGAGCAATTTCCGGCATTCGCGTACCGACCGCAGTCGGGATAAAACGATGGTCGCAAAATGTGCCGTTGGTTGGATCGATCCCCACCCATCCAGCGCCAGGCAGGAAAACATCGATCCAAGCATGCAGACTGCTTTCCGCTCGCCGATCCTTGATATCAACGTTGAATTCGCAAAGATATCCGCTTACCACCCTGACGGCCAGGCCGATCTGCCGCAGCATCGTCGCGCAGAGCAACGTCGTATCCCGGCAGGCACCTGACCGCAATTCGATGGTCTCGGACGGTAACCGCGCATCACCTTCAGACCGCACCTCGTACGCGATGTCGCTATGCAAAGTGTCGGCTAGGTCGACTAACGCTTCGACCGTATTTCGCTTCCCGTTCAGTCTCCAGATCGTTCCCGTCTCTGCTTCTTCTTCAGGATTGATGTTCCGGTATGGAGCCAGTACACGGTTTTCTTCTGGAGTGTACTCAAACGGGAGGTTAAGGGCGCGCGGGGCCAGCAGAAAGTGAAACGGATTCTTCGGCCAGAGTTCAAGTTTGAGTTCAACGCGGATCTCCAGAACCTGGCCAGGCTTGGGTAAGAAACAATTCGCGACAATGTTATCAAATAGATCCCGGCGATACTGAATATCGCTTTCTATATTAACCGTGGTTTGAAGCTGGTGCGTGGTGATCGATTGGTCCGTGCGAGGATAAAGACGAATTGCGTGCGGGGAGAAACTGACCGGTTCCTCGTAGGAATAGCGCATCCAGTTTTCAATTTTGACGTGCATGAGAATGAAGATGCAAACAAGAAAGTTTTGTGTTTCGTGGCCCGTCCGTTCGGAACTCTATTTCTTTAATCGGTTAACCCTGACCTGAACCTTCATCGTTTGATGCCCGCTTCCCTTGAAGGTTCCGCGAATCGGAGCGGCTTCACCGGCATCGCGTCCGAAGGAAACGGAGATATGCTGTTCTCCGCACCAGCGATTGTTCGTGGGGTCAAGGGCGACCCAATGTTGGCCGGGTACCAGAACTTCGACCCAGGCGTGGGTTGCCACTGAACCAATCAGTTTCTTCGGTTTGCCGTCTTCCCCTTTGATTGGCGCGGTTTCGATGTAGCCGCAGACATAGCGGGCGGGCAAACCTCCTGTTCGCAGTACACTCAGCATGATGTGGGCAAAATCCTGGCATACGCCAATTCGGTCACGCCAGATCGATCCCACATCCGTCGAAAAATTTGTGGCCCCTTTTCTGTATTGAAAGTTTTCGTAGATGGCACTGTTGAGAGCTTCCAAGCCCTGCCGCAAGGTCGTTGGACCGTTCAGATACCGTTTTGCCCACTGCACAGATTCCCGGCCGATCTTGACTGTCTCGGTTGGTTGGAGGTAATCGAACACAAATGGCAGAGAGCCGGTCAAAAGTTGACGCGATTCTTGAATCGTCAAATCCAGGCTTTCGGTCGGGAGGGTTCCGGAGATGGTTTGCACCAATGCCTCGCTTCGGATGGTCAGCCGGGTATGCCTGTAAGGAAGAGAAAAAAAAAAGACTTCGTTTCCAAAATAATCGCGATAGCCGGAGGTCCGGCTAGCCGGCTCGATCGACAAGCGATGTTCGCGCACAGCCTGCATTTCCCGACTCGGAGGCGTCAATCGAAGTTCGAGGTAGGCTTCGGCAACCGGTTCCCCGTATCGATAGTCGGTAATATGTGTGACCCTGAAATGCATGTGCCTCCTTTCGGCAGCACACTTACCCTCATTAAGGGTCGGAAGGCAAATGGTGTTCAGATCGCCTTTTGCGTCACCTCAAGCAACTCTTTGATCGCCTCGAGTGCGATCGGATCCTCCAAGGTGCTAAGGTCGCCGGTGTCCCGGCCTTCGGCAGCAGCCAGAATGGCCCGACGAAGGATTTTGCCGGACCTGGTTTTGGGCAGCGCGCGGACGATGTAGATCGCCGACGGACGTGCGAACGCGCCAAGGTTCTGCGCCACGGCGGATTCAATTTCCCGCTTCAACGCCATCTCCGCTTCCGGCGACGCAAAATCTGCCGATTTCTTGAGCACAATAAAACAATGAACGGATTGTCCTTTCACCTCGTCACTGGCGCCGACAGTCGCAACTTCCGCCACCGCCGGATGCGAACTTACCGTTTCCTCGATCTCCCGTGTCCCAAGGCGGTGTCCGCTGACATTGATCACGTCGTCTGAACGCCCCAGAATGAAAAAGTAGCCTTCTTCATCCTGAATCGCGTAATCGAACGTCGAATAGAGCTGTTTGCCCGGGAATCGACCGCAATAATGGTGCTCAAATAATGCATCATTCTTCCAAACCGTTGGCATACAGCCAGGAGGCAAGGGGAGACCGATCGCCAGAACACCCTTCTCCCCGCGAGGAAGGGTCTCGCCGGTGGCTGGATCGACGATCTTGGCATCGTACCCGAATAAGGCGATCCCTGGCGATCCCGGCCGTATTTGAGGTGCTTCAAGTCCGGGCAGCAAAGCCAGCACCGGCCATCCCGTCTCCGTCTGCCAATAATTGTCTAAAACTGGAATTCGCAAAGCGCTGCCGATCCAGTCCCAGGTTGTTTCGTCCAACGGTTCGCCAGCCAGGTAAAGCCGTTGCAGACTCCTCATGTCATATTTCCGCAGATACGCGGGGTCCTGCCGCTTCAAAACTCGAATGGCAGTGGGCGAGGTGAACATCACCGAAACCCCGTATTTCTCCACAATCCGCCACCAGATGCCGCCATCCGGACGAGTCGGAAGACCCTCGTAAAGCACCGATTGCATCCCCTGAATCAAAGGACCGTAGACGCCGTACGAGTGACCCACCGCCCATCCGATGTCTGCCGCTGTGAATATGCTGCTGCCCGGCTCGCCGGCAAAGACATAGCGCATGGATGCCGCCACCGCGACGGCATAGCCGCCTGTATCTCGCTGAATACCCTTTGGTATCGCCGTCGTTCCGGACGTGTACAATAAATAACTCGGTTCGCCGCTCTCCAGCCAGACCGCCCCAACTTCATCCCGCAAATG
>Ga0210390_10005135_pt1 | contig 10998 bp, 9 predicted proteins | sample IncBWH11OmetaG_FD_161050 | JGI IMG/M metagenome (GOLD analysis project Ga0210390, IMG submission 161050) | Forest soil microbial communities from Barre Woods Harvard Forest LTER site, Petersham, Massachusetts, United States - Inc-BW-H-11-O ... | reverse complement strand
CAGAGACCGCAGCATAACTGCGTCGATGAGGCTGAAGATCGCGGTATTTGCGCCGATACCGAGGGCCAGGGTGAGCACGGCGACGGCTGTGAAGCCTGCGTTCCTGCGGAATTGTCGAACACCATACCTGCAATCGGAGAGCACCGAGTGGAACCAATTGCCGATCTGTTCTTCGCGAACCTGTTCTTTCAGCTGTTCGATTCCACCTAGCGCAATGTGTGCAGCTCGCCGTGCGTCCTCCGGTGACATGCCTGCACGAACGTTTTCCTCCGCCAGCATTGCGAAGTGGGACTGAACTTCTTGGTCGAGGTCCGCTTCCACGCGACGATTTGAAAAGAGATTGCGAAGGAAGGTCCTTGCTTTGACGAATGGTGGCATACCAGAGACCTTATTAGAGATTTGAGCTATCTCCTATCGGTGTTCTATAGGGAGACGATAGGAATAATAGCGATCGACCTATAGACTGTCAATAGAAAGCGAGGGTGCTTGCGGGGATTCGGTCCGGCGGGCCGGGATTCAACAATTACCGTCCTGAAGAAATGACATTCTTGATTGTTAGTGCGCGATCTGAAGCTGAAGAGCGAGACCGACCTAGCGAATTCGCTAGGGAGCCATCTGCTCATGCTCGCGAGTGACCTGGCACCTCAACGGCCCTTACCTCACGCATCGGCCCCTGTGCGGCGCTTCCATACGCTCCATCCTTGTGTGGGTCGGCCACTTGGATTTTCTCCGTTCGCATCGCTGCTCCAAGGGCTCGCTTCCAGACGGCTGCCTCCTGATAGACTCACTACCTCGATGCTGGATGCCGCTCGTCGGTAAACAGGTTCTCGCCGGAGCTAATCCCATAGTAAACTTACCTCCGCAGTTTCGACCTCGTGTCAAACCTTTCGACATGACCTCAGTGGTTCCCTTGCGGTCCTCTTTCTGTCCGACACCCTGACCTGTTTTCAGGTTTTTTTCGCCTGCGCCCACGACCCTGACTTTTGACTGGCTTCGGGCACTGGCGACCCTTCGAAGACATAGTTGGAACGTCGAAGTCCAGCCTAAGCATCCCGAAAATAGACGCGAGCCATCCAGGTCGCTCCCTCATAGTCAGACGGCCAGGCAAATAATCTGCACGGAAAATCTCTAGCGTCCGACCCTTCTGAATCGACTGCCGCACCAACCTGGGGCCTGTGCCACTCTAAGCAGTATTGATAGTCGTTCAACCAAGAACAGATTTGGTCAGCGGCCTGTTGGTGGTGAACTTCCGCGAGGATCAGGGGCCGCTGGCTGCGAAAAAACCTTGCACCGCCTTGTAGTACTTCGTACTCGCCGCCTTCCACGTCAATCTTGACCAAATGCGGCTGAGGACCACCGCTGCCGATGAACTCATCCAGAGTGATGGCAGGTACAGTGATGATTTCACCCGTTCCCACGACCGGATGGTTGCCGTTAGCTTCTACGCCGCCCCGCGACTTGACCACTCCACCACGCCTAAAAGGAATTCCATGACTGCGAGTAGAAGACCATACCGCACCATGAACCACTCGAAGGCGATCCGCCAACCCATTCCGCCTAACGTTCTCTCTGAGTCGCACAACATTCTCGGGATCGCCATCAAACGCGACAACGCAACCCAGTTTGCCTACGAGCCGTGCAGTGCCGAGCGCAATGCTTCCGAGGTGGGCTCCAATGTCATAGACAACCAGCCCGGGTTTAACCGCGCAGAAAATTGCATTCTGTACGTCCGGTTCGTGAGTGCCATGCCAATACGCTCCCTCTCCTGGGAGACGGAGGCGCATCCACATTCCTCGAGACAGCCCGGATTGGACCTGTACCCAGACCTCACGTTGTATGAGTCGCTTGATGCGATCCAAGCCACGGGTTGCGCGCTGCCAGCGCGACGAAATTCTCCTCACGCCAATCCTTTTGAGGACAGAGTTTAGGCGATAGAGCAGGGCATAACACGTAATTCTCAAAAGGCGCCCCAGAATTGATTTCTGTCGACAATAATAGTTCGCCGCCGTTCTCATTATCAGTGGTCGCCGAACCATCCAAAACGCGACGAAGGATGATGCCACTCTGGCTCTTACCTGTTTTCGCGGTTACCCAGGCGGTTCGGAGACCCCGTCCCGCTTTGGGGCCCGAAACTGTCGTCAACCGCGTTCGCAACCGAATGCGCCACAAACTCATTCCCCAAGGGTGCTAAATGCATCCACTGGTCGATGTAAAAGGGTTCCTTAACAGAATCAAAAATGTCTCCCAGAAAGACAAAAGTATGATCCGTTGCAGCCCGGCGCTCTGCCTGCTGATACACCACGGTTAGAATGCGGAATGACCTCCTTGCGGAAACGTTTCCGGCAATTTTCATTTCGAATGGGTCAAGTGATTTGTGACCATAGACAAACGCCGGTTGCCAGAAACAAAAGACGCGAAAACCATAGGCCTCTCCGAGTATCCTTAGAATGCGCAAATTAGCTTCATAATTATCGAGTGTGGCCCCGGCTTTTGAATCGGTTTCCTCCATTTTTGGTTCAGCGATGCTCGCCCGGTGAAGATAATTTACGGCCGTACCAGCCAACTGCAGGGCGTATGAATTTCGAAGAAAGTCGAGCCTACCAGCGAGCGTACCCTCCACACGAGCCTTAATGATTGAGAGAGATACGTGAGCTCTCGGAATTCCAGGCTCAACGGCCCCAGCGTAAGAATCATTCACGCCGTCGTAAAAGATGACAATATCGGGATGCCGACCGATTTTGAGCTGTTCCATTAGCAGCATCACTTCTTGATTCGTAACATAACCTTCCACGCCGAAATTGGTCACCACAACACACCTAACATGAGCCGAATTCAGGTCGCGTGAGAGGAAGGACGGAATGGTCGCCCAATCTGGGACCCCCGTTCCGTAGAGAGTGGAACCTCCAAACATCCAAAGCTCCACGGAGGTTTGCTTTTCGCAGCCCGGGCCTGTGGGATTAATTGTTCTGCGCCAGACACCGTTGGGAGTTTGGTCAGTATTTATATATTTGCCTTGCAGCGGTGTCGCGCCCCAGATTCTGAAAGGTTCGTAGCTGCCATGTCGTTGCGAATTCCAACGTGACTTTTCTTCTTTCCAAAACCCTGACGCCCAGGGATAGCCAGAGTACGCGGGGCTGGTGCTCGCAAAATTCTGTTGAAGGTCGGGGCGAACCCAGTGATAAGCGGACAGCACAAGGAAAGCGCCCAGCTCCAATAGTAGAGTCACGACGATGGAGCTAAAGACGATGTATCCAAAGAGGGCATAAAAGCGCTGGGGCAACCGGATGTGTAATGACCTCATTCCGCTCTCCTCGAATTTGCACCACAATAGAATCGTTCTGCGAGCGTGTGAACTACACGCATCGATGACCACATATCAAGGGGTCTTCTCAATAAGGAAATCCCCAAGCACGAGGCAATCCATTTCGCTCCTGAAGAATGTGCTGGCCGCGTCGGCTGGTGTATTTACCATCGCCTCGCCCTTCAGGTTAAAGGAAGTGTTGAGAATGACCGGAACGCCGGTCGCTTGGCCGAAACGATCGATTAAGGCGTAGTAAAGCGGGTTTTGCTCCCGGAAAACAGTCTGCAGGCGGGCCGTGCCATCTACGTGCGTGACTCCGGGTAGAGTACTACGTTGACTTTCCTTTGTCGGCACTACATAGAGCATGTAGCGTGCTGGATAGTGTTGCATTGCCTGAGGCAACTCGAAGTAGGTTTCTGCATACTCCGCCAGCACCGACGGAGCGAAAGGTCGATACGGTTCGCGGAATTTTATCTTCGCATTGAGGATGTCTTTTATGTCAGGATTTCGCGGGTCTGCGAGGATGCTCCGATTACCGAGGGCACGTGGCCCCCACTCGAAGCGTCCTTGAAACCAGCCCACAACTCTACCCCGCGTTAAATGCCCCACGATCTGATCGAGCAATTTATCTGGATCCTGTACGATGCGATGAGGAATGTTTTTTTCCGTCAGAAACACGCTGATTTCCGAAGGAGAGTATTCTTGACCCCAGTAGGGGTGTTCCATGCGGAAGATCCGCGGCATGCCGAGAAGTGCGTGATAGGCCCACAGCGCCGCTCCGAGAGCGCCACCGGAATCGCCCGCCGCAGGCTGGACAAAGATCTCCTCAAAGGCGGTTTCGCGCAGGATACGGCTGTTCGCAACACTGTTCAGGGCCACGCCACCGGCAATGCAAAGTTTCTTGAGACCTGTCTCCTCGTACAGATTCCGGGCCATGCCCAGGAGCAATTCCTCGGTGACACATTGGACGCTTGCTGCTATATCGGCGTGATACCCGTTGATTCTGCAGAATTCGGAGTAGTCTGCGGGGGACTTGCCCAAGTATTTTGGGAAACCGCTTGCTTCAGTAAAAAACGGCATGCCGGATGGTCGCGGTTCTCCGAAAAGTTCCGTGAAGCGTCCATTGAACATGCGATTTGCGGAATGATGAAAGCAAAAATAATCCATATCGAGTGCGAACGATCCATCGTTGTTCTGGCGAACGAGTTTCCAAACCTTTTCGGCGTAGCGCGGCTGTCCATAAGGCGCCATGCCCATCACCTTGTATTCCCCCTCGTTCACCTCAAAGCCCAAGAACGCGGTGAATGCGCTGTAGAGCAGGCCCAAGGAGTGAGGAAATTCAACCTGTCTCGTAAGTCGGATGTGATTACCTTGACCTACTCCGCAGGTTGTAGTGGCCCACTCGCCTACGCCATCCACCGTGAGGATGGCCGCCTCCGTAAACGGAGAACAAAGAAAGGCGCTCGCTGCGTGAGAGAGATGATGCTCAGAGAAGAGCACCTTGTGCCTTTCGATGCCCAGGTCTGACTGCAGTGCGTCGGCAACCCAGAGCTTGTCGAGAACCCAAGCCATCATGGACTCCCGAAAAACCTTCCCCGATCTCGGGTACGTCTGGAGAACCGTGGCCAGAATGCGATCCAACTTTCGAAAAGGTTTTTCGAAGAAGACGACGTGGTCCAGGTCGCGGCCGCGTATTTTGCCAGCGTCCAAACAGAATCGGATGGCATGTCGAGGAAAACTGGAATCGTGTTTGACTCGCGAAAACCGCTCTTCTTCAGCCGCCGCTGTCAGCTTTCCATCCTGCAGAAGAGCAGCAGCGGCGTCGTGGTAGTAGCAAGAGACTCCCAGGATATTCATCAGGTCACTGTTTGCGAGCCCAATTTATATCGGCGCTTTGTTCCACGCGACCCAGCCACTTGGTGGGCCGTACCTTGGTGCGAAGAACATCCGCGAACAGTCCTACGCAGATACCAAAAGGAAGGAGTACGACCGCATAAAGCATTGTCAAAAGCACACGTGCTTGGACGTGACCGATCCGACGCGCCAATCGCACCCATGCTGTCCAGAGGGCTTTGGCCTTGTCCCACCCGCTCTTTGCCATATGTCGCCCCCTATCCGTGAGAACGCTAGAACAAGGGATAAATGAACGGCGCAAAAGCTGAGCTCTGCGCCAAAATGATCAGCGCTCCTATCAACAGCACTACGATAATCATGGGCAACATCCACCAGCGGCGGTGTCCTAAGAAAAAGAATAAAAGTTCGCCAGCAATGCCAATCCGTGTTGCGATGGAGCGAACTGAACCCACCGATTCTCCTAATGCCGGCAGGAAAGCTCAATTTGCCGGACCGCGTGAAAGGCCATGTTAGGATTCAGCGACGAGGGTTTTGTCACGCTAACTACACCCATTTGTTAAATAAACGTCTTTAGTAACGCCAACGGACAGCGCAAACAGTCGCAAATCTTGTTAAGATCGCTGCGGTCTTCTTGCTTTTTGCAGTCGCAATGGCCCGCAGCATCAGAGGATGGGCCACTTCAATTCCTCGGCGTGTGGTTTTAAGGGTTCGTAGATCCTGCCGGAGAACATCGTGGCTTCCATCGCCGCGCGCCACGGCTGGAAGCGCATTCATCGTATCCAAATCAAAAGCGAGTAGCGGGTATCCACCCTCCGGCATGAATTTTGCCGCCAACGTCTCTAACGCAGTTGCTGATCTTTTGCTTGGGAACATCCAGTCTGATGTAATGCATAGATCCCATGAGGAGCCTCATTGGTGTCTCCGATCACTGGGGTCGCTGAGTTCAGCTATCGTACACTGGTGCTTCCACGCCTAAATGGACCTTCGGGACCGGGAGCCATCGGAGCGGCTTTATCTTCCAACCGGAAGATCGAAGTAGCTGTCGCTATACCAATGAATTTCCAAAGGAGCTTTGGCGTTCTGGATAGTCTCCGTGCTGACATCCTCGCCTGTCCCGTAATTGATCTGGCGGCCCGCCTCTTTGATCACTCTGAGTACGGCGACGATTCGGCTTCCTTGCTGCAACTGCCGACTCATTAAACGAACGCTCTGGAAATCTATGCGCTGTCTCTTGTCGGGAGTGAGTAAGCGCCGACGGCTGCGATCTCCAACATAACTGGCACGCGACCAGTAAGGTGCAAGCTGGACGTAGTCGCCGTGCGGCGTCAGCTCGTACAGGTCGATCTCAAAGTCAAAATCCTTCTTATTCGCAACAAAGTCGAGTCTCCCCGAAAACAGACCGCTCAGCTCGGTGGCCTTCGTTAGCGGATCGCTGATGAATTCGACGCCGTTCCAGGCGTCCACTTCCGTATCGAGAACGCCGCCGCCGGGAACCTTGCGATCAGCGTCGCTTCGGTCAGCCAGGTCTACGCGCAGATCGATCGATGCGTCATGCGCAACATTCTGCTCGCTGAGTTTGTAAGCCTGATCCGACTTCATGGCACTTAGGTAAAACCGCCGCGTTCCTCCAGCCATTGTCTCCAGCGAAGACGCGTGCCTCCATACGTTCGCGCCTGTGACTTCATAGTTCACTCGGTCCTTGAGCAGATCGGGGCGCGGGGCGTTCTTGAATACGTAATCGAACCATTGGTAGCGAAGATCGGTCAGATCAAGCAACGCAACCGGGTCCAGTTTCAATCCCGACAGAGACGTGACGCTGTTGCCCAATAGGCCAAATGGGCCATACTGTGCCTCAATATGGCCGTACGGTCCAATCAAGAGGTAGTGCTCTGCCGCCGGATTGTACTTCTCGTGTTGACGGAAATAGTAAACACCTGCTCCGGGGCCTCCGGCGTAGTAGCCAATTGTGATTAGGACCGGGATATTGATCCGTGCGAACTCCCCTCGGTTGGGGATCATGTTCTGCCAGTAGGTGTCGTAGCTCGGATGGTTGATCCATCGGTCGAAGATCGGGTTCGGCGTGCCATCGATTTTGTCCAGGTCACGATACGCCCGCCCGCTCACGTACCAGTCGTGGTCGAGCTTTTCCCAGCGCTTGCGGTCGTTGTAGGTCGCGTCGTCAGCGCCCTTTCCGTTCGCCGTATAGAACGTCCACGGATAAAGGAAATTCCAGAAGACGTTTCCTTCCATCGGCACATCGATGCCCGGCGCAGCAGGTGCTCCGGTCATCATGGCCTTAAGACCTCTGGGCATATACTTGGCTGTGGCCCATTGAGTAAACCCGTTGTAGCTGCCCTCGTACATGCCGACCCGGCCATCGCTCCATGGCTGCGCCGTAATCCAATCGATTAATGAGGCCGCATCGGGACCGTCGTGTTCATAGGGGACCGGCTTGTCAGGGCTGCATGCTTTGCCGCGCGTAAATCCCACAACACTGGCGTAACCGTGTGCCGCACCCTGTCGCGCATCGTTCAAGTTGTCGGCGTAGTCGTAATAGATCGTGAACAGCAGAAGAGCCGGAAGGCGTCCGGTGGAAGCTCGCGGGCGTGCCACAAGGGCACATACAGTGGCTCCATCCCCGGTCTTCACCTGAATGTCCCGCTCGATCGTGTAGCGGCGGCTGTCATCCTCAGTGATCAAAGCTGATCGCAGAGAGGCAGAAGTGCGGTAGGCCTGTACGGCTTCGTAATCGCTCACCAGCACCATCGCGGCGTCAAGCGCGATGCTGGACTTGCCCTTTTGCGCATCAAGGTCACTCTGAAGTGCTGGATCCGCCCAGCTCTCATCCGCGACGTTGAAGAGAGGTATCGCCGCCGCCGAGGTCGGATCGTCGAGGTGTCCAAACACCGCCCGGAAGGCCTGCTTGTAGGCTTCGTCGAAGGGCAAATTCTGTGCGGAAGCGGCAGCCTTGGCCCGGACATAAACCTCAAACTGGAGATCACGCCAGCCAGCGTTGCTGACGCGGGCAGAGAGGCGGAAGTCACGTAGCGCCGCAAAGCTCTGAACAGCTTCAGAGTATTCGCCCGCTACAGCTTGCAACGCAGACAGGTTGCTGAGATATTTCTCTCGGTCGTCGGCTTTATAGCCCGCGAGAGCTTGACCCGCCAATCTCACTACCGCTTTGGACAGGGTCGCAGGATCCTGTGAAGCAGATTCCGGGAAGGCAAACTGTTGTGCACCAGCGCGGGAAATCAAAACAAGAACCAAAATCACAGGAAATAGAAGTTTGTGCATTCTAACCTTCTCGGGAGTCAGAGAAACTACTGAAGTGTTAGCGTCATTGCCTAAAATCAAACACGCTTACCGGGGAAAACCAGACCAAACCAGAGAGGTCCGATAACGTCGCTTACCAGACTTAGCTCACCGATTCGCATTCCCCAGGATCTTTCCCGGACCGATTTCCTCGAGAATTTTATCTGGCTCAGTCGGTGGCGTTGAGCTAGTAAGTCAGACTTGGATACCAGTCAGCGCCCCGGCCTTCAGGAGTGAAATCCAGCAAGTTCCACAACGGCCAAATCATGTCGATGTGGCGCTGGTTCTGTCCTGGCTCCGGCGCCGCCAATAGGAGCTCCGTGTGGTAAAAATGGTGAATTCTTCCACTCCGGCGAACAAAGATATTTAGTGATGGCTGCTGGCCTCCTTCTGCGTTTTCGCCGTAGTAGTCGCGATTGTAATTATTGGCGGCGGAAGAAAAAAGGCGCAAACCGCTCCAACCACGGTCGTGCGCGAAGGTGTGGATTCTCTCTAGCGGAGCCTTTGCCACTACGGCGAGACTGATGCGCTGGGCGGCATGGACTGCCGTAGCGTTAAGGCTGTCAAGCATGCAGCTGCACATCGGACAGGGTACTTTCATATTTGGTCCGAACATGAAGCTGTAGATGGCAAGGGTATCTTTGCCAGATCGAAACAGTTGGGAAAGACGCACGTGCTGAACGCTTTGCGCAGCGTTAGGATCAGCTGACATCTCTTCAAAGACATAGTCTTCCGGTACCTCGCCACCCAGAGGAAGTTGACGACGGAGGGCGGCGACTTCTTCGACGCGCCGTCTCAGGTCGATTTCCGCCTCCAGCAATCGATTACGAGCACGGCGGTAGGGATCGCCTTCACTGGGAAATCGAAAAGGGGAAGACATGCGTGCCTCCAAGCTTAATGCAGGGCCTTGTAAAGTCGTCCTACTTCCAGAAACTCGATAACCTGCTCAGTCCTTTTGTCCTTGCGCTGTTAAAAGCGTGTACTTTTCTCACCTTCTGTTCTCCGTGGCCTTCGATTTCGCCTCGGATTAAGCTATCTCGTAGCAGCCGCTGCATGGCTACAAACAGCGAGACTGCATTGAGCCGGAAAACGCCTTGACTCATCTTCGAGCCGCACTCTCCTGGTCGAGCTCCGCATCCACGCGACGATTTGAAAAGAGATTGCGAAGGAAGGTTCTTGCTTTGAGGAATCGTGGCATGCCAGAGACCTTATTACCGATTTGAGCTATCTCCTATCGGAGTTCTATAGGGAGACGACAGGAATAATAGCGATCGACCTATAGACTGTCAATAGAAAGCGAACGAGTCACGATCTATACGGACTTTCGGGATACTCTCGGCTGAGAAACGTCCGTTGATCTGCCTGGCATAGGATTGGAGCGGATTTCGAGAAGTTTCGGGCAAAGCTGTTCTTGCAAACGGAATTAATATCGACTCTGCCGTCTCTGCTGACCCATCATCGGCGGTGTTCCTCCCTGCAGTTTCCGGTCTTTTTTCGGCAATCCAGTCACAGGGAATCTTAAATACTTGTCGACTCAAATCGTGTCGCTGCTGGATCTGCCACTTCCGTTACGCCGGCTTTTTTGCCTAGTGTCAGGGCCTGTTCCGCGGTTGTGGTGGCGAACAAATGCAAAGCTCTGGCGATAAGCCCAGTCCACCCGGTCTGGTGGCTCGCGCCGAGGCCAGCTCCGTTGTCGCCGTGGAAGTATTCATAGAACAGCAAGTAATCTCGCCACAGCGGGTCCCGTTGAAATTTTTCGGTTTCACCGTACACAGGTCTCCGGCCATCCTTATCGCGGAGAAAAATGCTTGTCAGCCGTCGCGAGAGCTCTTCTGCAACCTGGTACAGGTTCATCCTTCGCCCTGAGCCCGTTGGGCATTCGATGGTGAAATTGTCGCCGTAATACATGTAATACATCAGCAGCGCACGGATGATGAGCCCGTTGACGGGCATCCATATCGGTCCCCGCCAGTTCGAGTTGCCTCCGAACATTCCCGTGTCGGACTCCGCTGGAAGATACGACACGCTGTAGTCTTGGCTTGCCGCATGAAATACATAGGGATGCTCCGCGTGATAGCGAGACAATGAGCGAATGCCGTATGGGCTCAGAAACTCCCTTTGGTCGAGCATTCTTGACAGTACTCGTCGGAGTTTCGTCTCGTTCAACACCGCAGACATCGAGCGGCCGGAACAACCGATCTTAGCCGGATCGTGGATGTACGCCGTCAGCTCAGGGCGCGCCAAAAGGAATCGCTCGAAGCGTTGGCTCATCTCCGGATATTTTGTTTTCAGTTCCCCCTCAAAAACGGTGACCGCGCAAAGAGGGAGCAACCCTACCATGGAGCGCACCTTCAGTCGCTGCGATGTCCCGTCCGGCAGGCGCAGCACGTCATAAAAGAACCCGTCTTCCTCATCCCACATCCCCGTGTCATCGCCCGCATGCACCATCGCGGAAGCGATCCAGAAGAAATGCTCCGCGAACTTGGCGGCCATCTCCGCGTACGCAGGCCGCTCAAGCGCCAGTTGCACCG
>Ga0210390_10005134_pt1 | contig 10998 bp, 8 predicted proteins | sample IncBWH11OmetaG_FD_161050 | JGI IMG/M metagenome (GOLD analysis project Ga0210390, IMG submission 161050) | Forest soil microbial communities from Barre Woods Harvard Forest LTER site, Petersham, Massachusetts, United States - Inc-BW-H-11-O ... | reverse complement strand
GCTGCCGATCCGCGTCGAGCTCGATTCGCTCAAGGTGGGTGACTTCGTGCGCATCCTCACCGAGCCCGATGCCTCCCTCACCACGCAGTACCAGGCGCTCATGGCGACCGAGGGCGTGCAGGTACAGTTTGCGCCCGAGGGCGTGCGCCGCATCGCCGAGATCGCCTTCCAGGTCAACGAGCGCACCGAAAACATCGGTGCGCGGCGCCTGCACACGGTGATGGAGCGGCTGCTGGAGACGGTCTCCTACGAGAACGACGCGGCACAGGTCGTCATCGACGCGAAGTACGTCGATGATCACTTGGGTGCGCTGGTCAAGGACGAGGACCTGAGCCGCTACATCCTCTAGCGGCGTACGCTCCCACCCATTGTCGGCTAAGGGATGTTAGAACTTGTAGCCGATATCGATACCTGCGGTGATCGGCCGATTGACCAGGTAGCGTACAAAGGCATCCATCTGCAGGTCGATCTGCGGCTGCGGGTCGAGCACCGTACGCTCGTTGGTGATGTTGTTCACGTAGGCCATCGCAGTCCACTTACTGCCGGCCACTCCGAAGCGCAGGTTGGCCAGAAAGTACGACGGCAGATGGATCAGATACGTGTTGATATTCAGGACCGTGATGGTCTCGCCGTACGGTGCATCCGTGCGGGTGCCGACGTAGTCTCCCTCGAGTGACCCGACCAGGGACAGATCGCCGGTCAGCGGGTGCTTCCAGCGCAGAGTCCCCGACGCCGTGAACTTCGGTATGTCAGGAACGTTGTACCCTTCCGGGTATCCGGTGATGTTGCTGTTCGCGTCGAAGGTGGCGTCCGTATAGCCGGCGTTCAGCCCCAGGGTCCACTCCCGGCTCAGCAGCGCTTGCAGCTCCGCCTCCAAGCCCTTAATGGTTGCATTGGCACCGTTGGCGGTGATGCCGAATCCCGCCAGGTTGGTCGCGAGCTGCGGGTCGGTCCAGCGCTCGTAGTAAGCCGAGACGTTGACGATCAGCCGATGGTCGAAGAATGCGGACTTCTCGCCGATCTCGTAGTTCCACACCGAGTCCGAGCCGAAGGTGGCGGGCGCCTGCAACAGCACGAAGCCGGGCCCGGGGGCTACGCCGGGACTGCAGCTCGTGCTCAGCAGGACCTTGGCCTGCAGACCGCACTCGTTGCCCGCCAGCACCGAGTTGACCCCGGGTCCGGGCGTCGCCACTGGAATCGGCTGGTTCACGCCACCGAGGCGAAAGCCCTTGCCGGCCGTGGCATAGATCAGGACGTCCTTGTCGATCTTGTAGCTCAGATCGAACTTCGGATCGGTGCCGCTCGCGCTGTTTGATGCGGTGGTGTTGAACGGCACGGCGTTTCCCACGCCGCCGTTTACGGTGAACACGCCGAATTCCTGGTTCGTCTGCGCGAGGCTGTAGTGATAGTGGCGCAGACCGACCGTGCCGGTGAGGTTCGGGAGGAATTCCCAGGAGAGCTGGCCGAACTGCGCGTTTTGTACGATGGTCTGCGGCTGGTAGTCCACGTACAGGTTGGGGCCGCCGAATATCGGCGTCGCCTGCGGCGCGATGGCCCACTCGTCCCACTCGGAATACAGGTCCTGGTAGAAGTAACCGACGAGCCACTGCAAGGGACCCGTGCCGGTCGAAGTCAAGCGCAGCTCCTCGCTGTACTGGCGGGTGAAGTCTTTCTCGGTCACGGACGGTCCATTGGGCGCCGGACCCGACGGGCCGATGCCGAGCGGCTCTGTCGCGCAGCCGGCCGGCCCGCAACCAAAATCGTATTGCGGAAAGCCGAAGGGGGCGGCGTTCTCCTCCGTGCTGTCCGACGACACCAGCGTGTTGCGGTTCCAGTCCGCCGTGGCCGAGGTGATCTGGAAGCCCCAGGGGGTCTGGTATTCGATCTTGAGGCTGCCGAGCGTGAAACGGTCGCGCTGCGGCTCGGCCGAATCGAAGATCTCCCAGTGAGCCTCGGTGCTCGGCACGCTCGGGTGGGTCGGATTGCCATTCACGTCGACGGCGTCCGGGGCACCCTGCTGGGTCAATTGCCACATCACCATCGGCGTGATCGACAGGCTGTCAACCGGCTGCCACAGCAGCGAGGCACGCGCCGAGGAGATGGTGGTGGTGTTCGCGCCGTCGATCTCCTCCTGCAGCGGCGCGGTGTAGAAATTCGCCGGTCGCGTCACGAACGGAAAGGTTCCCGCGTCCGGTACAACCGCCCCGTCCTGGATGACGAGGCGTTTGATCCAGCCGCTGTCAGAGAGCTGTGATCCCACGATGCGTAACGCCGCGGTATCTCCGATTGGCAGGTTCACCATGCCGTTGAGCTTCTCGTTCACGCTGCCGCCGGAACCGGTGTAGGACACGTCGGTCTCGCCCGAGGCTGCGAAGGTGCCGAGCTGCGGAGCGTTGGGCACCAGCTTGACGGTGCCGCCCATGGAGCTCGAGCCGTACAGGGTGCCCTGGGGACCACGCAACACCTCGACTCGGTTGAGATCGTAGAGAGTGGGGTCGATCTCCTCCTTGCCGAGCTGCGCCGAGGCCGGTGACGACAGCGGCGTTTCGTCGAGGTAGAAGCCGACCTGCGAGGTGTTGCCGCCAGCGGAGTTCAGGCCGCGCATCTCGAATTCCGTCTGCCCCGGTCCGGACGTGCGCATCGAGATGCCGGGTACCGACTGGGCGAGGGAGTTGAAGTCCACGATGCCACGGTCGGCGATCTCTTCTGACGACACCGCCGTGATGCTCGCGGCAGTATCCTGCACGGTGGAGGTACGTTTTTCCGCCGTGACGGTCACCTCGGCGAGCTGATCTCCGGCGTCGCTGCTCGCGGCGCCGGCGGCGTACGCGCCCTCGACGAGCGCCAACCCCAATGCCATCGCGATCGCCGGCGCGATCATTGCTGCCGTTCTCGAGATCATGGTGTCGCTCCCCTTATTGATTGTCGCCTGAATGAGCACAGCTCACCGGCACCGTGGTGTTATTACGTTATTATATAGGCAGATGCAAGTCGCAGAACGTCGGGCGCGCTTGTTGCTAATGCGCCAAACCCCATCCTCCAGCTCGAAAGGCTCGCCGGCCGTGAAATCCCCAATCCTTCAGCGGCTGCTCGGCGCGTGTGCGTTGACCCTGGCGCTGGTGTCGCTTGTATCCGCGCGACAAACTGCGACACCTGCGACACCTGCGACCAGCGCCATGGATCGCGACCTGATCGAGGTCACCATCCCGCAGCTGCACCGCTATTACGCCGAGCACAAGTACACCGTCTCGCAGGTCGTCGACTGGTATCTGGCGCGCATTGCCCGGTACAACGGCGTTTATAAACCGATGGAACAGGTGTTCGACACCGAGGCGCGTGCGCTGGCGGCTCGCGAGGACGCGGCGGGCACCGCGGCCCATGGCCCCCTGTGGGGAGTGCCCATCGTCATCAAGGCCAACACCAGCATCCAGGGCAAGGTGACGACCGATGGTTGGGAGGGGTTCGTCGTTGCAGGTCACGAGCTGGTTGCGCCGCGCGATGCCACGATCGTCGCGCGCCTGCGCGCCGCGGGAGCGATCATCCTCGGTCACACCAACATGCCGGACTTCGCCAACTCCGATACCAGTCGCAGCAGCTCCTTCGGCCGCACCGGCAATGCCTACGACGTGCGCTTCTCCCCCGGCGGCTCCTCCGGAGGGACGGTCACGGCTGTGACGGGCAACCTGGCCGTGCTCGGTAACGGCACCGACACCGGCAATTCGATCCGCATGCCGGCCGCGACCAGCGCGCTCATCGGTGTTTTCCCGACACGCGGACTGGTCAGCATCGCCGGCATCGCGCCGCTCGACTGGTTACTCGACAACACCGGGCCGATCGCCCGTACCGTGTCCGACGCGGCGGTCGCCCTCGGGGTGATGGCGGGTGAGGACCCGCTCGATCCGCTCACCCAGGGCTCAGCCAGCAAGGCCCAGCCCGGGCCATACCTGCAATATCTCAAGCGCGACGCGCTGCGGGGCAAGCGCTTCGGTGTACCGGCGTTCGTGCTCGAGGGCATCGGGATTCCCTTTCGCGGCACGCCGGTGGTCGTACCGGAAGTCGCGGCCGCGAAGCAGGCGGCCAGTGAGGCCGTGGCGCTTGATCCGCGCACCCGCGCGGCCTTCATGAAAGCGCTCGAGGAATTGCGCTCACTCGGTGCCACGGTCGTCATGGATGATTCCGTGCTGCCGGCGAGCTTTGCCCATACGGCGGCCCGCGTGAGTACCTATGCGTATGGGCGCGAAGGCACCGACCTGTTCCTGAAGGAATTCGGCCCCGCGGAGTACCGCTCGAGCGCCGACTACGAGCGGGTGATGGGCGCACCGCTCGGTGCGCCCATGATCGGCACCGAGCCGAGCAAGGCGGAATTCGAATACGGGGACATCAAGATCAGGCAGCGTACGCTCGAGACGGATCCGGACGCGGAGCGCAACTACTGGGGTCCGCGCCGGCGTACGCTGCAGGACTACCTCGACACCATGGAGCGGCTGCACCTCGACGGCTACGTCTATCCGGCGAGCCAGATGCCGCCGGTCGATGAGACGATGCCCCAGGACGGCAAGGTCACCGACGGGCCGCACTCAGCGACCAGCTGGGTGAACATGCTGGGCGTTCCCGCGGTGGTCGTGGTCGGCGGCTTCTATGAGAGCGGACTGCCCTTCGGCATGGAGTTCTCGGCACGCCCCTTCCGCGACGGCGACCTGCTCGGCTTCGCCTATGCCTGGGAGCAGGCGACGCATCACCGCCATCCTCCGGTGCTCGTGGAGAGCGGGCTCCTGCCGATCAGATCCGGAAGCGCTCCTTGAGCTCGCCGGCCATACGGCGGCTCACCGGCAGTGGCGTCGCGCAGCCGCGCAGGTGCATGAAGTACTGACCCTCGGCGTTGCGCTCGATGCGCTCGAGGTAGCGCACCGCGACCAGCGTGTTGCGGTGAATGCGCACGAACGCCTGCCCGAACTCGCTCTCGAGCAGCCGCAGCGAGTCCTCGATGAGGTCCTCGCCGTTCACGTGGCACACGGTGGTGTACTTCTGGTCGGCGAGGAAGTACTGCACCTCCTCGAGCGGAATGAGCCGCAGCCCCTCGCGGCGGCGCGCGGCGATATGGCTGCGGCGCGCCTCGCCCGCGGCGAGCTTCTGCAGCTGCGCGCGCGTCAGCCGCCCGGCACGCGTCAGCGCCGCGGCGAGCTGCTCCGGGCGCACCGGCTTCATCAGGTAGCCCACCGCGTGCGTCTCGAAGGCCTCGACCGCGTACTGGTCGAAGGCGGTGGTGAAGATCACCGCCGGCGGCTCCTCCAGTACATTGAGGTGGCGCGCGGCCTCGAGGCCGTCCATGCCGGGCATGCGCACGTCGAGCAGCACCACGTCCGGGGCGAGCTCGCCGGTGCGGGTGAGCGCCTCCCGGCCGCTCGCCGCCTCGCCCACTACCTCGACGTCCTCGATCTCCGCCAGCAGGCTCACCAGCCGCTCGCGCGCCGGCGGCTCGTCGTCGACCACCAGCACCTTCAGGCGCCGCGGCGCGCTCATGCGCTCATGCGGTCGCGACGCTGGCGCGCACCGGCTTTTCCAGCAGCGGGAAGCGCAGCGTCACGATGTACTCCGCATCGAAGCGCCCGGACTTCATCAGCGCGCGCTCGCCGTACATGAGGGACAGCCGCTCGCGGATATTGGCGAGCGCCAGGCGGTTGCCTTCGTGCTCCCCCGGGCTGGGGTCGAGCGGGTTGCGCACCACGATGGTCACCAGTCCGCCGGCGACCTCGCCAGTGATGGTCACGGTGCCGCCGGTCGCGCGCGGCTCGATGCCGTGGTAGATGGCGTTCTCGAGCAGTGGCTGGATGAGCAGGCTCGGCACCAGCGCGTTGGCGGGCAGCGCATCGGTCTTCCACTCGACCTGCAGCCGCGGGCCTAAGCGCAACTGCTCCATGCGCTGGTAGGTACGCGCCACCTCCAGCTCCTCGGCGAGCGTGATGGTGTCGCGCTTGTCGCTGAGCGTGGCACGGAACAGGTCGGCGAGATCCTGCACCGCGCCTTCCGCGCGCCGCGGGTTGCTGCGCGTCAGCGCGGCGATGGTGTTCATGCTGTTGAACAGGAAGTGCGGGCGGATGCGCGCCTGCAGCGCGTGCACGCGCGCCGCGGCGCGCAGCTCGACGCTGCGGCGCCACTGGTGCGCTACGTAGAAATAGCGCAGCGCCAGGCCCGATACCACCAGCCCGATGAAGACGTTGCGCACCACGAAGCTGCGCGGCTCGGGCGGAAACAGCAGTGCGCCGCTCGATTCGAGCACCACGCGCGTGCGGCCGATCAGGTAGACGCACAGCGACACCGCGGCCACCACCGCGGTGATGAGCGTCAGCGCTGCGGCCGAGCCCGCCGTCATGGTGAGGCGCGCCAGCCGCGTGCGCAGCGCGCACAGCAGCGCCGCGCCGGCCAGCCCGATCCACAGCAGGAACAGCGAGGTGCGCGCCAGGTCGGTCCAGAAATCGACCGCGAGGTTCTGTCGAGAGACCGTCAGCACGAAGGCCGTCAACTCGACGATCAACACGACCGCGAGCGTGGCGGGCGAGGTGCACAGGTCCGGCAGGTAGAACGCGCTGCCGTGACCGGGCTCGTTGTTCATGTCGGGTCGGGCGGTGCACGCATGACGTTGGTGCGCTCGAACAGCTCGGCCTTGAGACGGTAGGTCGCGGAGATGTCCTCGTCGCCGTAGCCACGGGCGACGAGCTCGGCGTACTCGCCCAGCATGCGCTCGACCACCGGCAGCGCCACGCCGAAGCGCGCCGCCATGTCGTGGCAGATCCCCAGGTCCTTGGCGTGCAGCCGTACGCGAAAGCCGGCCGGGTAGGCGCCGCGCGCCATGTTGGGAGCGCGGTGCACGAAGTACCATGAGGAGCCGGCGCCCTTGCCGAGGGTGTCGATCAGCTTGTCGAGCGGCAGTCCTTGCGCGTGCGCGAACGCCATCGCCTCGGCGACCGCCTCGATGATACCGGCGCACATGATCTGGTTGGTCGCCTTGGCGGCCTGGCCGCTGCCTACGGGGCCGAAATGGGCGATGGTGCGCCCGAGCGCCTTGAGGATCGGCTGCGCGCGCTCGAAGGCGGCCAGCCCACCGCCCACCATGATGGCGAGCGTCGCATCGCGCGCGCCCTCGACGCCGCCGCTCACCGGGCAATCGAGAAAGTCGATCTGGCGCGGGGCGAGCAGCTCCGCCGCCTGCCGCGCGGTCTCGGCGCCCACAGTCGAGCAGTCGAGCGCCAGCGCGCCTCGCTTCAGCGCAGGCGCCATGGCGCGGATGACGTCCAGCACGTCAGCATCGGCGGAGACGCACGACACCACCGCATCGCACAGCGCCGCAAGCTCGGGCAGCGTGGCGGGGGCCGGGACCTTCAGTTCTGAGCCGAGCGCTGTCGCCTTGGCGGCGCTGCGGTTCCACACGCCGGCGAGCAGACCTGCGCGGTGCAGGTTGCGCGCCATATGCGTGCCCATGGCGCCGAGCCCGACAAAGCCTGTGCGCATCGTTCGGTGTAAGGCAGTGCGGCGCTGCCCGCCGCGGGCGCCACTATAGGACTTTTTCCCCCCGGGCGCCGCCGCCGGTCAGGCGGGCCTGCGTCGCTTCAGGGCGTGGTCGCGGCCGCTGGATTGACCTTCGGCTGGGGTACGGGCTTGGGCTCAGGGATCGGCTGCGGCTCGGGAATCGGCGCGTTCGGATCGAACTGCGGCACGCTGCCGCAGGCATCCTGCGTGGCCTTGCGCAGCTGCTCGCGCCAGGCGTCGGCTTGCTCGTCCGTCATGTAGGTGCGCTCGCCGCCCTTGTCTTCGTTGTATACGCGCCGCGAGGTGATCGCCCGCATGTACATGTCCTTGGCGGTCTTGCAGCGCGCCTCGCGGCTCTTCGCCACGTCCTGCTGCACGGCGCGGGCGTTTTCCTGTTCGGAGAGCTGCGTGGAGACGTTGTTGCTCGCGGCCGTGAGGCTCTTCTGCTCCGCGGCACGCGCGGCGGAATCGACCGTGAGCGGATGCGACTTGACGGTCTTGATCACTTCCGAGCCCGGGACCCACTGGTCGCTGTAGTGCGGCTCGCCGTGCTCGTCGACCCAGCGGTAGACATCGGCATGCGCGCAGGCGAGTGCACAGGTGAAGGTCAGGGCGGCGAGAACGACGGGTCGCAACATAAGGGCCTCCGGCCGAGGCAGTATGGCCGCTCCCGCGGGAGCGACCTTTGAAGTCCGTCACACAACCCCGCAGGGCGGTGCGCGCAAGGCCTACACCATACAAAGAAGGGGCCCCGTCCGCTACCCACCCGGCCGGAGCCCCACAAAAACGGCGCCCGTGTGCGGCCGCTCGCTACAGGTCGTAGGCGCGCTCGCCGTGGGAGGTGATGTCCAGTCCCTCGCGTTCGTCTTCCTCCGGTACGCGCAGGCCGACGAGCTGTTTCACGACGTAGAAGCCGATGAACGCCACCGTCGCCGTCCACGCCGCCACCAGGCACACCGCCTGCAGCTGGATGCGAAACTGCGTCCACACGCCCGGGTAGGTAACCGCGCCGGTCACCCAGTCGGTGGAGCCGGGGCCGCCGAGGAAGGGCGCGTTGAAAATGCCGGTCATGAGCGCGCCGAAGATGCCGCCCACCGCGTGCACGCCGAACACGTCGAGCGAGTCGTCGGCGCGGATCAGCTTCTTGAGTCCCGTGACGCCCCACAGGCACACCACCCCGGCACCGACCCCGATCGCGAAGGCACCCGGGATACCGACGTTGCCGGCCGCGGGCGTGATGGCGACGAGCCCGGCCACCGCTCCCGAGGCGGCCCCGAGCATCGAGGGCTTACCCTTGACCAGCCACTCGGCGAATATCCACGCGAGCACCGCGCAGGCGGTGGCGAGGTAGGTGTTGAGGAAGGCGAGCGCGGCGCTGCCGTTAGCCTCGAGCGCGGATCCTGCGTTGAAGCCGAACCAGCCGAACCACAGCAGTGACGCGCCGATCATGGTCATCGTGAGGCTGTGCGGCGCCATCGGCTCGCGGCCGAAACCGATGCGCTTGCCGAGCACGATGGCGCCCACCAGTCCTGCGACCCCGGCGTTGATGTGCACCACCGTGCCGCCGGCGAAGTCGAGCGCGCCCCATTGCCAGATGAGCCCTGCTTGCCCGTTCGCCGCGTTCGCCTGGGCGGCAGAGCCGTAGGCATCCGGCCCCGCCCAGTACCACACCATGTGCGCCACCGGGCAGTAGCCGAAGGTGAACCAGATGACCAGGAACAGCAGCACCGCGGAGAAACGCATGCGCTCGACCAGCGAGCCCAATATCAGGCAGCAGGTGATTGCGGCGAAGGTCGCCTGGAACGCCACGTAGACCAGCTCGTAGAGCGAGGTGTGCTTGCTGAAGGTCGCGGTGAGCGAGTAGGCGCCGGTCTGCGGATCGAACGTGCCAGCGAGGAACAGGCGGCTCAGGCCGCCGATGACGGCGTTACCGTGCGTGAAGGCGAGCGAGTAGCCGTACACGCACCACAGCACGGTGATGAGCGAGAAGCCGACGAACACCTGCATCAGCACCGAGAGCATGTTCTTGCTGCGCACCAGGCCGCCATAGAACAGAGCGAGTGCCGGCACGGACATGAGCAGCACGAGCGCGGTAGCGGTGAGCATCCAGGCGGTATCACCCTTGGCGGGCTGCGGGATCTCGGCGGCGCGTGCCAGCACGGGCGCGAGCGCCAGCAGCGCCATGAGCGTCATCCCGAGGCGCGGCGCGATGCGGGCAGTGTTGGGCATGATCTCTCCGTCTGGTGGAGTCTTTTTCATATCGTTCGCGCTACAAACACGCACTCGCACTTTCGGGCCCGGCGCGCGTAAGCTTGGGAAGTGCGCACAAAGGGTGCAGATTCCGTGCCATCGGCGAGTTGAGCGTGGTTTCCCCGGCTTAGGGCTCGCACGCGTGTCCCTGCCGCACCATCCTGGAGCGAGTGCGCTGACAGCTGCCTCATTACGGGGCGTAGGACTTGAGGCAAGCAACCATGGATTCGTTTCGCATCGATGAGATCGCACGCCGCTTGCTCGAGCGTGTGCCGCCGGCGCTGCGCAGCATGCAGGCCGATCTCGAGAGCAACTTCCGCGCCGTGCTGCGCGAGCGGCTGAGCAAGCTCGACCTCGTCAGCCGCGACGAATTCGACGCCCAGGCGCGCGTACTCGAGCGCACGCGCGCCAGGCTCGAGGCCCTCGAGGCGCGCCTCGCGGCGCTGGAGGCCGGCAGCCCCGCCGCCCCGCCGGGCGCCGCGTCAGGCTGAAGCGGCGGCCGCCGCGCGCCCGAAGCTCGTGGCCGTGGCCCGTGTCGCCTGCCGGGCGCAGGTGGGGCTCGGCGCACCGCTGGTGCAGGTGGAAGTGAGCCTCGCGAGTGGGTTGCCGACGTTCTGCATCGTAGGTCTGCCGGCCACCGTCGTGAAGGAGAGCAAGGAGCGCGTGCGAGCGGCGCTGGTGAATTCGCGCTTTGAGTTCCCCGCCGGCCGCATCACCGTCAGCCTCGCGCCGGCCGAACTGCCGAAGGAAGGCGGCCGCTTCGACCTGCCGATCGCGCTCGGGATCCTGCTCGCCTCCGGACAGCTGCGCGCATCAGGCGGCACCCGCAGTCCGACGCCGGAGTTCTACGGCGAGCTCGGCCTCACCGGGGAGCTCAAGCCGGTGCGCGGACTGCTGCTCGCAGCCGCGCACGCGCAGCGTCACGGCAATGAGCTCATCGTGCCATGTGGCAATGCGGCCGAAGCCTGCGCGGCTGCGCCCGCGCAGGTACGCGCGGCGGCGCATCTGCTCGAGGTGTGTGCGCACGTGAGCGGCGCGGCGCGCCTGCCGCCATGTTGCGGGGAATCACCCGGCGCGGCTGCCGGCCCGGGCGCTCGGCTCGCCGCTGCTGTGGATCTCGCCGAGGTGCGCGGCCAGTGGCAGGCCAAGCGCGCACTCGTGATCGCCGCGGCCGGCGGGCACAGCCTGCTTCTCGTCGGACCGCCCGGCTGCGGTAAGAGCATG
>Ga0210390_10005133_pt1 | contig 10999 bp, 10 predicted proteins | sample IncBWH11OmetaG_FD_161050 | JGI IMG/M metagenome (GOLD analysis project Ga0210390, IMG submission 161050) | Forest soil microbial communities from Barre Woods Harvard Forest LTER site, Petersham, Massachusetts, United States - Inc-BW-H-11-O ... | reverse complement strand
CCTTTTCATATAATTGGTTCCGCTGCTTGGAAATCTATCGTAGAAATCCAGCCCCTTCGTTAAGACCTCCTGTTGCCTTTCATTTGGAGAGCCCGTTTAAATTCCCTGGTTAAATTTTTACCGCGTCAGTCTTATTGCCAAGCTTTTGGCGCTTAGATGAGGCTATTAGCCAGGCTGTTAAGCCCTCCGGCGATTAAAACAACGTGCCTGTAACGGGCTTTTGCACCCGCAGAGGAAATTTAAATGCGCCAGGGGAAATCGTTCGCCGCGAGAAGAAATTCTCAACATTTGCGCCAAAAACGGTGCACATTGGAACTTTTATTGGCCAATTTCGCAACCGTCTTGATATTCTTGCGCAGTTTTTTCGATGCGAGCGTGCGTTTAGATTAAATCAGATCACTGGAAATGAAAGGGGGACGATCGCGGTAGAGTACTTCGACTTGGAGGGAGTTGAGGCCTGATTCACGCGTGCGGGGCCGTATTGCCGAAAAAAGTTGGAGAGTCAGGACTCCGGGGCGAATCGCTTCACGGACAGAAGATTCCTTAAAAAAAGAGCAGTTTAACATGGCCGAGTTTACGAAATACAGCGGGAAGACCATCAAAAAAGGCAATTTCATCATCAATTCCGCGATTAATCTGTACAGCTCCCTCAATGGCCGTCAGATCACCGACAAAGAGATCGCCCGCGATCTTGGGATTACGCCAAGCACATTGTCGAAGTACAAGAACGGGGAAATTGAGCTCGGCCAAATATCTCTTCTGGCCGCACTGCTCGAGAAAATCCCCGCAGACCAGCGGATGTTGCCGTTTCAATGGGCTGAAGCTTATCAAGAAACGATTTCTACACCGATTAGCCGGGCAGAAGTAGAACAGGGGGTCCTTGTTTACTGTGACGAAAGCCGTTTGCTCGAAGATTGCGTCCTGCAATTGGCGGCCAAAGACACGCTTGGGCTGGTTTTTTCTTCTGACCCAGCTTCTTACGAAAGGGTCTTTTCCCTCAAAGGCAAGACCATCGTGCGGATCGAAGGTTTTGACCCGCTCTGCCTGGACCTAAAGCCGAGGCAGGTGGCTCAGGAACTTATTGAGAATATCAACTTCCTGCGACCGGACCGAGAGTTGCATTGTTTTCAGTTCCTCGAAAACCTGTTCGAACTTTTGGCCAAGCTCCACCTGCTCAACATCGTCCAGCTTTACCAGATCATTTACAGCGATAGTTCCCTCGATAAGTTTCTCTCCTCCAAGGCAGCCAGCGGACAGTTTCCGGAAGAAGTCAAAGCGGTGCGTGAAAGCTGGCTTGATCCGGAACCCAACTACAAGGAAGAGGATCAGAAGACTCTGATGCGGATACTTGACCCCATCACTCGCATCGAACATGCCATATTGGATTGGAATCTGATCTTTGACGAATCCAAATACGTCCTCTTCGAGGTTGGTGACCACAACATTCTGAGTGCTCTGGCCCTCAAGAGGCAGTTTGAATCAGTCGTCCGCGAGAAGACGCGGGTGCGGTCGTTCCAATTGGAATTCACCAAGAAAATTCTCTTTGTCTGCGAGGATTACTCAGAGATTGCGGCCCCTCAGGATCTGGCCTTTTTCAGTGCTTCCAAGAGCCTCAAGCTTCATCCTCTGCTGGCAGTCCGAAATCCGGAGAAGCTTGATAAAAAACTTGGCAGCCCCGAAGAGGTCAGGAACCTTTTGCCAAACTTTGGCTCACTGATTCTTTACCGAGGATGCGCTCCCGCAGAAGTGGTAAAATACGTCGAGCAACGCGTTCAACGGCGGCTGGATTTCAAATCGATCTCCGATAAGGAGGCTTATCTCTTTCGCCGGGGAGTTAACTCGGGGCCCACCTTGGAGAAGCGTGTGTTTTACCCAGCTTCCCGCACACAATTGGAAGCCTCTTGAATGAATTTTGGAGATCAGAACTTGTGGTACCAGACGAGCAACGTTACCCAGGCGATTCTCGCGGCAAAATCGTCGCGGAGGGACGACCGATCGTAAATCCAATAGTCATTAAGGGGTGGCCATTTTACGATCTGGAAGGCGTCGTCACTTGGCTGGGGCCAGACTTGAAAGATTTTCTCGTCGCCCACGGGGCACAAGCCGATATCTATACGGCTTATGATCTGGCCCGCAATCGGGCCCCGGGGACGACATTCGATATTGCGCTCAGACACTCGCGCGGTGACGTGCTGGTTGACCCATTGGGCCTGCCCAGCCCGCAACTAGAGAAAGATTGGCAGCTAACGGAGGCGAGTTTATTCCTCCCGTTGGCTTTTAACGCGAGACTGGAGGCTGCGACCCTGGTCTGTCCTCTGCCTCTGATGCGCCCAAGTCAATTTTACCTGCGAATGTTTGCCAGCCTCTTAGATGGCTATTCCCTGAACCTGGTTTACTGCACACCTGAAAACTTCAAGCGCTACCAAACCAAGCTAAAAAGTCAGGAGATCTTAAAAGAATCGTTCTATGATTTCGTCGAGGCTGACGGCAAGGAGATCGCCCTGCCTAAAAGGCGGCACCTTCCGTTGCTCAACCTGGGTAGCTTCAAAATACCAACGGAACTTTCCGAGAAGATTTCGGCCAAGACCAGGAGCGAATGCGAAGTCTTGCCCCTGTATCTTCACGAAAAACAGGTGACGGTCGCGATCGCTGGGGATCGACCGCGCTCGGATCAAATCAGTCGGATCACCACAGAACTTGGCGGTCGAATTACAGCCCGCTTTGTCCAGGTTCTCTTAGACCAACTCGAAGTTGCCATTAAGGGCAATGCCGTCATGGAAGTGGCCTCGCTGACCAAGCGTCTGGCCGAAGCGGCCGAAGGATACGCCAAGAGCGAGTCCCAGGAAATTAATCGGATCGATACAGCCCATGTCCAGGAACGGATTATCAGCGAGGACGCAACGGTCATTGATCTCGTTAACACGATGCTAACCCATGCGGATAAGACCCTCTCGACGGATATCCATCTGATTCCGTACCGCAGCAGCGTACGGGTTTGTTTCCGGACCGATACCCTCTTGCACGACTTCCCCGACCCAATACCCAAGGCGATTTACCAGGCAATCTGTAACCGGATTAAGTTGATGTCGACGATTGATATCCAGCCTTCGTCGATCGCACAGCACGGCCGGTTTACGGTCGAGATCGGGGCAAAAATGATCGAGGTGCGCGTGTGCTCTCAATCAACAATTCACGGCGACCACGTATCTTTGCGCCTGGCGGAGGCTAACGCGGCTCTAAAGACCATTCGCGAACTGGGCTTTGAGCAGTACGAAATTGATATTCTGCAGCGCTCCATTGACAATGATCATGGCCTGACCTTGGTCTGCGGACCGACCGGTTCCGGGAAGAGCACAACTCTTTACGCGACGCTTTTCGGTATCGACCGGGTCAAATATTCGGTGATGAGCGGCGAGGATCCGGTTGAGCGAGAAATACCGTTGGTCATCCAAACCGAAGTCAGTCCGCCACTGACGTTTGATCAATTCATCGCTGCGGCCCTGCGCCGCGATCCTGACTACATCATGGTGGGCGAGACCAGAACGGAAGAAACCGCCGTTGAGCTTATTCGCGCTGCTGAAACCGGTCACGTGGTCTACACTACTCTCCATACCAATACGGCTGCGAGTGCGCCACACCGGCTGATCAACCTCGGCATCCAGCCCTACATGGTTGCCGACACGCTTTCTTCGGTTATAGCCCAGCGGCTAGTCCCGAGACTCTGCCCCAACTGCTCGTTTCCGACATCGCCTCCCACCGCGCAGGATCTGGAGGCAAATGGAATCTCTCCATCCTGGTTTGGTACCAGGTCCAATTTCAGGGACGCTCGTGGATGTTCGCAATGCAATCACACAAGTTTTCGGGGCCGGATATTGTTCGCGGAAAGCTTCGTCGTCACCCCTTCGCTGAGGCAACTCATTTCCAACCGAAGTCCTTCCTGGGACATCCTGGAGGAACAAATCGCCCAGGGAGGGAAGTCCATTTACCAGAAAGCGGTTGAAGCCTGCACACGTGGACTGATCCCATTTAGACTTGCCATTCAGTTCCGGACCGAGGAAGCGATTCGAAAGGCGCCGAGCCGCTTGGACAACGATAAGTAACCATGCCCGAATTCCAATACCTCGCGATTCGACCGGGCGAACACAAAATCACTAAAGGGATTGCCGAGCGCCCGAGTCTGCAAGCTTTTGAAAACGATGCAATAGACCGGCGTTTGGCTGTTCTCAAAGTCGAGCGGAAGAGAGAAAAAGAAGAAGAAAAGGTCAGCCGGGCAAAAATACCTTTTAAGGTAAAGATCAACTTTTTTCAACAGATGGCCACCTGCTACAAGTTGCAGATCCATCTGGCAAAAGCGTTTGACATCATTCAAGACGCTTGCGCCAACAAAGTTTTCAAGGGCATCCTTCGCGAGGTCAAAGAGGAAATTGAAAGCGGCGGAAAAATCCACGCCTCGATCGCCAGATACCCGAGAATTTTTGATCCCATCACCCTTGCTCTCGTCGCCGTAGGAGAAGAAGCCGGCGTGATGGAAAAAGTGTGCCGCCAAATCAAAACCCTGCTGTCGCGCAACCAGCAGGTGCAGAAAAAACTTCGCTCAATCATGATCTACCCGGCGACCGTTTCTGCGGTGCTCACGATTTCACTTTACATTCTGACGACTCAGGTGATCCCAAAATTTGCAGCGATATTTGAATCAGTCCAAATGAAGCTTCCTTTGCCAACGCAAATCCTGATGAGTGTTTCCGGGACTGCGGCTGGCCACCCACTGCTAACAATGGGACTAGCGGGAGCATTCATTTATTCGGTTGTTGAGTTTCCCTCGATTTTCAGGCGTTTCCATCAACTTCACCGGCTTTCTTTACGACTCCCGGTCATCGGCGTCATTCAGCGCCAGGTGATTATGGCAAATTTCGCCCGAACATTTAGTAACCTGATCGATGCAAATGTTACACTCATTCGTTCTCTGAGCCTGGTCAGGGACATCTCCTCGAATTTCTGCTATCGCGCGATGATCGCCAATGCCATTCTCGCCGTGAACGAGGGACGGAAGATGTCGCCGCTCATGACCGACCCCGATGTCTTCAACAAGGACTTTGTCAGGCTTCTCCAATTCGCGGATGAAACCGCCCAGACCTCCGCAATCCTTGCCCCGCTCGCCGACGAACTGGACAACGAGCTGAATGTCTTGATTGAGGACCTGAAGCCAGTAATCGAGTCACTCATTATCGTGGTCATCGGGATAATCCTTGGGGGCGTTTTGTTGGCTCTGTTCTTGCCGATCTTTAACATTTCCGAAGCGATCAAGGCCGAAGCCGGCAGATAACTAATCTGACGCGATGAGAACGATCGAAGATATCGTCCAGGGGGCTGGCGCGGTGGACGCTTCTGATATTCTCTTGAGCCAGAATACCCAGCTTTACTTTCGCGTGGATGGGGAAGTGCAGCCTCAAGGGCCTTGTCCGAACTTCATCTCCCAATTGTGCCGATTGACCCCAAAACTCGAGGAAGCGCTCAATCACAAAAGCGGAGCCGTCGACCTTCCGGTGGTCATTACCGGCCAGCGGTTCAGAGCCACTGTCTACAAGGAACAGACCGGCCTCTCGGCCGCGCTTCGCTTCATCCCCGATAAAGTCATTCCGGCCGCCCAACTAGGCATTGATTCATCCCTGCTCGGCAAGGTTAAAGCCTTCCGGCAGGGACTTATCCTGGTGACCGGGCCATCCGGCTGCGGCAAATCCACAACGGTCAATTGCCTGGTTGACCACATCAATCAGACCAGGAGAGACCACATCCTGACTATTGAAGACCCGATCGAGTTCATTTATACGCCTGCCATGAGTGCGATTGATCAGCGCGAGATGGGTGAGCACTTCGACACATTTTCGGCTGCAATGCGCAGTGCAGTACGCTCAAACTCCGATGTGATCGTGGTTGGTGAAGTTAGAGATTACGAAACTGCGAGGGCCGTCCTTCAGGCTGCCGAGGCCGGGCTTCTGGTTTTTGCCACCCTCCATACCAAGAGGGTCTATAATACAATCAGCCGTTTGATTGGAATGTCACCGGCGGAAGAAAAGGAAGATATCCGCTCTACCCTGGCCAACAACCTCCTGATGATCATCAGCCAACTCCTCCTGAAACGGGTGGGAGGAGGCAGAGTGGCGGCCCGAGAGATCATGATACAGACCGATTCCACCGCAAACTTGATCCGCGAAAGCAAGGAAAAAACAATTGACGGAGTCTTAACGACTCACCGGGAAGAGGGAATGATTAACTTGACAAGCTCCCTTAAGGCCCTGTACGGCAACAATTTAATCGACGCACAAACTTTTGCGGAAAACTTCAGCGCACCGTAAATGCTTCAGTTTCTGTCCAGTTATCCATGGCGCTACTATCTCAAGACATTTTTCGGGAAGGGTAGAACGGCGAGGGGGGCTTTACTCGTCAAGGAGGACCGCGTATCCATGCTCTCGCAGGTTGGAGGGAAGCTGGTGTTTTCCAGCGGCCTGAAGGAACTCAAAGGTGCACCTTCGTTAACCAATTCCAGCAGAGCAGGACCGGGCACGGACTTCCGCAGGAAAGCCCTGGCTGATCGATACGTCAATCACTTGTTTGAATGGATCTTCGTGGTTGATACACCCGAGGTCCAGATTCACCAGATCGACTCGCTCAAGTACGGCAGTACGAGAGAGTTGACCACACGCAGAGTCTTGGAGCTGGTTCCGAGCGTTCTTCAAGCGGATTTGGCGGATTGGGAGTTGGTCAATTCGAAGTTGGAGCCGATTGAACAGGATACGACTTCGGTTTCCATCCTCTTGGGTTTGCCTAAAAGCGTCATTAAGAACCTGGAGGGTTGGTCTCGCCAGCTTCGGTCCACTGTTTCGGCCATTCTCCCTCTTGCGCTGGTGCTCCTGGAACAATCCATCACCTTGAGCCCAACGGGATTTCACGTCGTCTTAACCACTAACCACACTGTCATTGCCCTCACCCATGATGGTGAGATCAGGCTCATTACCAGGGTCGACCCAATCAAAAGGCTTGGGGCTACCCAGATCGACGCCATCATCGGGAGTTTTGGAGATACATTCGCAGAAGTAGCCCAGCACCCGGCTCGATTTATCAGTTCGGATCTCTCCAGCGCGGAGCTTGCGAACGAGGCCAGGGACTTTTCAATCCCTGTCGTATCCACCAACGATTCGGAGGTTTTAGACCTCCACGAGACCATTGAGGGCTACAGGGCCGCCCCGATCGAGGCGTTTGCTCTTTACCGGGCTCTTTGTATCGTTCCCCCGAATCCTTACCACTAACGTCAATGGTCGCTTACGGATTGTTTACCAGTCGGAGAGAGCAGAACCGCCAGCGGTACCGCAGCGACAAGCTTTATCGCGGGACCTTTACGATTGTCGTTATTGTTATTGTGGCGCAGGTTTTTGTGGTGGCGGCAGCCAGCGCATTATTGAGCGCAGAAAAAAGAATAGCACCGGAGACGCGGGCTCTTGAATTACGTCTCACACGGTTGGAGGCCGAGGAGAAACAACATACCCCGCTGCTGCGGAAACTGGGAATTCTCACCTCGCTCAAGCCGCTGATCGTGAACCGAATTCCTGCTACCCGGCTGATTAGGAACATTGAGGAGGCGTTCTCTGCGGATGAACGGGCGGGATTAATCGAGCTAAAGCTCTCAAACCATTTCGATCCCAATGATCCAAACAGTAAAGACGATTTCACAATCCTTCTCACCGGTGCAATCAAGGCTGCCAACTTGAATCCTACCGCTCTCCTCACCGATTTTACGAAAACCTTGGAGGAAAAGTTGCCCAGGGGCGCAAACGTCGAAATTGCTAAAAACGCAGTGGTTCAGGGGGCGGAAGCCTTTGCTCGGTTCGATCTGAAAGTTCATTACGCTAGCCAATGAGACATTCGCTTGCCGCTTTCTTGGTCTTTTTAGTGGTCGGAGTGACAATTGTCGCTCTGGAGACCCTTTTTGTGGTCGCCCGTTTTGATCAATACCAGGGCCAAATAGTGCAAAACAGCCAAATGACCCTGAGCATCGCGCAGCGGGAGATGGCGCTGCAAAGGTTCAAGCTCAATAAGGACGCCTTTGAAAAGAAGGCAGCCCTTTTGTTAAGCGGCTATACCCCGGAACCGCTGGCAATCGGCCACGAAACTTTCGGAGATCTTTTTTCGCTTGGGGTTCAAATCTCACCACAGGAGGCGGCAACGAATAAAGGCGCGAAGATTTGGACTTATAGACTGAGTAGCACCACCCTCGAGTATCATCGCCTGATGCCGGCGATTTCCGCGCTGGAAAATCAATACCCGCTCGGTCGATTTATCGAGATCGACCTGAGATCCAAAAGCCCCCCTTTTTCGCTGAGCCCCGGTCCAATCGCTTTCAACGGAATTTTTTCCAACTTGCGAGGACGCCAATGATCTCAATTATAACGACTGCGCCGTGTCTTCTGGTGCTCCTTTTGTATAGCGGATTGAGCTTCGGCCAGGACGATCCGCCCCAGTCAGCAAAGCAGGGGGCGGATGCAAAACTGTTTCCGCGAGAGGTCAAGGATCTGCCGAACTTCACTCCGTATGGTTACATTCGGTCCCCTCGCGACCCGTTTCTGGATAAATCAGTCAAATCCACTATTCTCGGCGAGTACAAAGACAACCTCCTTGATAAATTGGTTTTAGTGAGTTGGCTGGATGACGCTGGAGAGATTGTCATCTTTGTCCAAAATACGGAGACCAATGACGTGCAGAGGGTCACGTACGAACCCAACAAAGACCATTTCCGAATCGTAGAGATTCATCCCAACGCGGATCCAAAGTTGTTCGAGGCGGTGATCTCCAACGGAACCGAAAAGGGACCGGTAAGATTCCGTCTAGCGCCACCACCTGATCAGAACCCGCAGATCGCAACTCCGAGTTCGCAGGCGGCACAAGCAAAGAAGCCGCAGATCCCGACCATCACTCCACCACCGTCCACGCAGAAAAAAAACTGAAGTAAGTAAGGCGTCCCGCTTTACCTTTTCGGTTGTGGGTGCCGGCCAGAGCAAGCCGAGACAACTTGCCTGCTTTTTGTCTTCAGAATTGGATTTCTTGAGTGGTCCCGCTGTTCCAATCTATGATCGGCAGCGTTGGGCGCATCCCGGTCGTAAGGTCCAACATCGATCCAACCGTTATGGTAGCAACGATATTTCCGGTAGTCGTACCATTGTCTGTCAGTTGGTAGGCTCTCAGTAAGGAGTTCATATCTGTGATTTGCACGCCATTGACCGATGCCGGGAGATACGATTTGGGAGGAGGAACGGAAGAAGGAGCAAGCGGGGGATCTGTAAAGTTCGTATCTGGGCTTATTAGCCGAGCTATTAAATCCGTGCTGTCGTTTTGTTGTGCTAACAGATTCCAACGCTGTATCTCATCTTTGGCTTCCTGTACATTCTTAGGATCCGCGGTGTTAGATTCCAACGCTAGATCCGTGGCATAGTTCATTTTTGCCTGAACGAGAGCATCGTGCAAAAGCATGATGCTTCGTATGTTTTTGTACTGCGCCTTCAGGTTCGCCGTAGCTTGAATGAAATTGAACGTTGAAGTCGTCGCGATCGTCGACAGCATGAGCAAAAGCGTACAGGCGGTGACTAATTCGATAAGCGTAAAGCCTTTGGTTTTCATCGCACGGAACCGAAATGAATAAGGGTCCAGGTCCCAAGGTCCCTGGATTACAGCGCTTGTTTCATCGAATTCTCCGCCTCTCATTGGATGCCCGTAAAACTTTAGCCAACGTAAGCATTCGCGGATCATGCGGGGCAAAGTTCGGTAGGTTACTGGAGATAGACAGTAACCGCGAACGGCCACGCGGCAAGCATATTTGGTGGAGCGTAAATGGGTCCCGGGAATTGAGTTGTTAACCCCAAGTTGTACGCCATGGTTGAGCAGCGGAGAACCCTCGATTCGATCAAGCGCCACTATTGGCAAAACGCAGAGCTTTATCGTGTACCAACTTTTGGAACCGAACGCCTCAGTGCGAATCATGTTCACTTGCTGACCGAGATGCGACGTAAGAGCTGGATCTGAAGAAAAAGCTCCCGGCCACCGGGTGTAAATTCCCGTTTAACACCCTGATGACCGGTGATCGCTGATCAGTGCTCTCAGAGACCACAAGTGGTTCGCTGCGGACGCGGCTCGTGGATCTGCCGGCGGTCAGCTTGGCAGAGTATGTTCGTCTGAACACTTTCGAGTCATGACAACGGAAGAACTTCAGAAGGTTCTTGATGAACTAGAGGCGTCGAGATCTTCGCGAAAACGAACCTGGGAAAACCTGCAGGAGTTGCGCTGGGTGCTCCAGGATTCAGCGGGGCCCAGAAGGGTTAAATCGGAGATTGGACTCGATTTCTTTCAAAATTAAATCTTTGGATATCAGTGGGCCATCAAATTCTTTTGTAGGAAACCTGCCATGGTTGAGCCACGAACAGTCCTCTTCGGTCGAGGGGGTTTCGTTAGGATGATTTCGTCTCAAAATGACAAACACTGCGGCAGAGAGACAAAGAACGGCACTTAGTTTTAGTTTTTTCATTTTAAGCCTTTCTCTTTCTTCCAGTCCCGTGCGATTCGGCCAACATTCTCGCCACTGTAGCCGCCAAAAGCACTATAACAAGGGCAATGCGCAATTTGTTGAAATGCAGACGGTGGCCAAATCCGTTTGGCTACCAAGCGCAGGTGGTCCAAGCTGCGCCGGTTCAGGAGGGCGAAGCCCCGCCTGAGCCGGGGCTTACCGCTTGGCCTCGCCCCACGACGTCACCCCACAGATTCTCGCACGGTGAACGACGCGAAAGACAATCATGGGGGGTGACGTCACACGCGTGGGTCAAGCGGGAAGCCCCGGTTCAGGTTGGAGGGCGAAACTCCGCCTGAGCCGGCGGCTTACCGGTTGGCCTCGCCCCACGACGTCACCCCACAGATTCTCGCACGGTGAACGACGCGAAAGACCAATCATGGGGGTGTGACG
>Ga0210390_10005132_pt1 | contig 10999 bp, 12 predicted proteins | sample IncBWH11OmetaG_FD_161050 | JGI IMG/M metagenome (GOLD analysis project Ga0210390, IMG submission 161050) | Forest soil microbial communities from Barre Woods Harvard Forest LTER site, Petersham, Massachusetts, United States - Inc-BW-H-11-O ... | reverse complement strand
GTGGAGGATTGCTGTTTGCGCTGATTATGTCTGGTGTCGGATCGACACAGGAAAGTTTCCCCAATCACCCGGTGCGTGTCGTCAATCCTTATTCGGCCGGAAGCGTGGCCGACGTTTTCGGTCGCATTGTCACCCAGAACATGGCGGCGCAATGGAATGCGTCGATCATCCTGGAGTCGAAGTCGGGTGCAAACGGCTCGCTTGCGGCCGAAGATGTCGCTCGTTCCGCGCCCGACGGATACACCTGGCTGCTGGTGACGACATTCTTCACGACCAGTCCTTCGCTCAACATCACGCTACGTTGGGACCCGGTGCGCGATTTCATTCCCGTCGGACAGATATGCGAGGCTCCAAATTTCTTCATTGTTCCGAGATCGCTTCCCGTAAAAAACGTGGCCGAGTATGTGGCGCTCGCCAGGGCAAGGCCGGGTACACTGAATTACGGCCATCCGGGCAAAGGTTCGACAGGGCATCTTGGCTTCGAGTTGTTCAAGCGCCTGGCCGGAATAGACGTCACCCCGATCGGCTATCGCGGCTATCCGCAGATGGTTGCGGATATCGCCAGCGGTCTGATCAATTCGACCTTCCTTTCCGCCAATCAGGCGCTGGCGCAAGCGCAGAGCGGCACCATCAGGATCATTGCAGCGATCAACAACGTTCGTTCCAAGTACTTTCCCGATGTGCCGACCATGGCGGAGCAGGGCTTTGCCGAAGCCCAGGTGACGCCGTGGTTCGGCATCGTGGTACCGGCCGGAACACCGCAACCGATCGTCAATCGCATCAGCAAGGCGCTGGAAGCAGCGCTTGCCACTCAGGAAGTGCGAGAGAGGCTTGACCTTGCTGGATGCGCCGCAAAAAGCGCGCCGCTTGAGGAGTTTACCAACATCATCAAATCCGACATTGCGCTCTGGGCGAAGGTGGTCAGGCAAGCCGGTATTCCACCCGATTGAACTTGCCGAAGGGCGGGCGTTAACCGTGTGCAGGACGCCATCGATCACGGGCCGTCAAGTTCCCCCGACGGCCGATTCCATCGTATAAACGGGCAATTGCCCCGATCGGGTTCCGATTCCTATGGCCTTTGCCACCATTGTCCAGCGCATACGGTCGTTCACGCCCTCGATCGGGCAGATGACCTTTGGCAGCTTCCTGCTTCTGCTGGCGATGATCGTGATGACCAGCGTCGCCAGCGTCGTCTCGATCCGCCACATTGGTGCGACCTTTGCCGAGCTGCAGCACCTGCAAAATCTCGGCGATGTCGTCGAGGAGATTGACCGCCGCACCAAGGAGCTGCGGCTGGCGGCCCGCGAGTATGTGACCGACCCGGCAGGGCCATCAAGCGAAGTCTGGGAGGCCGCAACCTCCTTGAGCGCGCTGTTGAAGGAGACGAGGCTTCAGCTCGCGCCCGAACAACAGGAGATGATCGACGGTGTCTCGCAGCGGCTGGCGAATTATCGGGTAGGGATAGAGCGCGTTACCGCCTTGATCGGCCATCGCGCGGAACTGGTTGAAGCCCTGCCACCAATCCGGGCGCGGTTCGAGCAGGCGATTGCCGAAATCCCCAACCGCTTGACTGCGCGAGCCCTGTTCCGGGCGCAAAACCAGGTGGCGGCAGCACTGCTGGCACACGATTCAGCTTCCGCCGAACAATCCGCGCGGAGCATGAAGTCGCTTTCGATCGATGATCCGGCGCTCCGCGCCGCCACCGACGACTATGCGGATGCGATCATTTCGATTTCGGAGACTGAAGGCAGGATTGCCCAGCTCGACAAGGAGGTGCTGGGCACCGAGGGACAGATGATCAGCCGGGTGACCGATTTGCTGCGTGACCTAGGCGACCGCAGGGGGCAAGTACTGGCAGGCGATTTCGCCAGAACGCTGGCCCACGACAAATGGCAAAGTGTCCTGCTGGGACTTTCCGGTGTACTGATCGGGTTGGCCGCCGCGCTGTTTGTGGTGCGCAGGACCGTTCGTCCGCTCAATGCGATTGCCGGGGCCATTCGCGCGCTTGCTGCGGGTCAGAAGAATGCCTCAATTCCGGCAACCGGCGTCGACAACGAGATCGGCGACATCGCGCGCGCCGCCGAGGTGTTCCGCCGCTCGCTCGTCGACGCAGACACGGCACGGGAGGCCGCGATCCGCGCCCTGGCGGAGCAACGCCTGGCCGAGGAAAGCTATCGGAAGCTGTTTGAAGGTTCCGTCGACGGGATCTATGTGACGACGCCGGCTGGCGAACTTCTCAACGCCAATCCCGCTCTGGCGCGGATGATGGGATACGACACGCCGGAAGATCTGATCCAGAGCATCGGCGACATCACACGCAACGTCTATGTTCATCCGGAAGCTCGCGATGAATACCAGCACCTGATGCAGCGTGATGGCATGGTACGCGAATTCGAATATCAGGTGCATCGGCAAGGAGGGGCGATCCTTTGGCTCTCGGACAGCGCAACGGCGGTGCGCGATGAGACCGGCCAGATCATCCGCTATGAGGGAACGGTGCGCGACATCACCGACCAGCGACGCGCCGAGGAGGCGATCGCCGAGGGCCGGCGCCTGTTGCAACAGGTGATCGACACCGTTCCCGCCGTCATCAACGTCAAGGACAATCAGTTCCGTTTTGTCCTGATGAACAGGTATATGGCCGGCATTTTCGGCATCGAACCGGAAGACGCGATCGGTCGCACCACCTCCGACCTGATGTCGGACATTGGTGCACAAAAGGTCGATGAAAGCGACCGGCGTGTGCTGGCATCGGGCAAGGAACTGGGGTTTTTCGAGGAGGAATACCGCGACATTTCCGGCCATCTGCGGTATTGGCTCGTGAACAAGCTTCCGCTGCTTGATGCCGACGGCGAGGTTGAGCGTATCGTCACCGTTGGGCTTGACATCGGCGAGCGCAAGCGCGGCGAACAGGAGATGCGCAAGGCGAGGGACGCCGCCGAAGCCGCGTTGCGCAATTTGCGGGAAACCCAGAACTCGCTGATCGAGGCCGAGAAGCTTGCCGCGCTCGGGCGGCTGGTGGCGGGTGTCGCGCACGAGGTAAACAATCCAGTCGGCATCAGCCTGACGGTTGCCTCCTCGCTGGAGCGCAAGACGGCGCTGTTTGCCGCCGAAGTGGCGCGCGGAGAGATCAGGCGATCCCGTCTCAATGATTTTCTTGAAACCAGCCGGGACGCGTCATCCCAGCTCGTGGCCAATCTCAATCGCGCGGCCGAGCTGATCGCTTCGTTCAAGCAGGTCGCCGCCGACCGCAACTACTCCGATCAACGCACCTTCGATCTAGGCGACCTGACCGAACAGGTGGTGATGAGCCTGCGCCCCGGCCTGCGCAAACACCGCTTGACCCTTACCGTCGATTGCCAGCCCAATCTCGCGATGAACTCCTATCCCGGCCCATACGGGCAGGTGCTCACCAATCTCTTCCTCAATGCGGTGGCGCACGCCTTTCCCGATGGCAGGCCGGGAACGTTGGACATCAAGGTGCGCGAAGCAGGAAAGGATCACGTCGAAATCATCTTCTCCGACGACGGTTGCGGAATGAGTCTCGATGTGCGGCGCCGCGCGTTCGACCCGTTCTTCACCACGCGCCGCGACCAGGGCGGCACCGGCCTTGGCCTTCACATCGTCTACAGCATCGTGACCAACCGCCTGGGCGGCCGGCTTGAGCTCGATTCCGAGCCGGGCAGGGGTACGCGAATTCAGATCATCCTGCCCCGCGTGGCGCCGCTGGAACAGGCCGCAGAGTAAGCGGCGACAGGCCGCCAGGCGTGCGGCACACATCAATCAATTGGTCTCGGAGAGCTTGCGCAACGTTGCCTTGAAGATCTGACTGGCTTTGCCGACCAGCGCGGTGCCGCTCATCTCGGCGGTGGTGTCGTTAAATGTGCCGGAGACGCCAATGCCGACCGGGCTCGGTCCTCCGAACAGCGGGTTGGCGTCAGGACTGGTCGTGTGGCGCTGAACCAGAACCTCTCCTTTAAAGGTATTTCCTTTCACCGTGTAGGTGCCTGTGTAGAACAAGTAGGCATCGCCGCCGAGGATCTTGCCGTCGCGGAACAAGACCACGCCGCTGCCCTTCCCGGAGCGGCCGTCCTGGAGACTGACATGGATCGAATAAAGGCCATTCTTCATGATGTGGCAGCTCGGCAGACCCCTCACTCGGGACCCGGCAATCGTTATGCCAAAGCGGGGCGTGCAGCGTCAACGCAGCATCGGCGCTGCCGCCGTCGGGCAGCCGCTGGCATGATGTATTTCGTATCTTGCTCGTGCTAAAGGTATTTCCTATCGCGCTCGAGGAGTTCGATCGAGATACCCTGCGGCCCGCGAATGAAGCAGATGCGAACGCCCGGCCGAATGGTTACAGGCTCCCTTGTGAACTCAACGCCCTTGGCCTTGATCTCGGCTGCGACCGAGTCGATGTCCTTTACCGTGAGACCGAAATGGTCGAGGCCCTGATACGGGGTCACCGGCGGCGGATTGATGCCTTCGCCTGCGGTAACGGGAGCGATGAAGACCATTGCACCGCCGAGCTGGACGTCAATGCGGCCCGGGCTGCGAATAATCTCGCCCCAAGTATGTCCTCGAGCCAGCTGGCTGTCGCCTCGGGATCGGGACTGCGCAGATGGACGTGATCCCAGGTTACTGCCGGCATTTCCTGTCTCCAATCGGGTTGTCATGCCCCCTCTGGCACGACGAGGGGTTACGTTGGGTGATCGCATCGCCGTTTTTGCGGCGAGGTACGGGGGTGGCCATAGCTTCGTTGACGCGTTGAAGGATTTCTCTGCGTTTGGACGCAACCATTTTCCAATTCGTGAATTCTCACATTGGCGACGGAACCGCGCAATCGGCATTCGTCACATAAACCGCGCGGCCATACCCGCGCGGTTTTTAGTGCAGTGCGATGGCGGGTGCGGTTGCCGCTGGGATGGCAACGCTATGACGCACGGCTTCGTCGATATTGACCATCTGAATTCGGCCCAAGGAACTGCTACCGGTTATCTCAGGTTGGCGGTTGGCTGGCTGCCGATCGCCGTGATCCTGGCAGCGGCTGTGGGGTTGTTGACGTCCGATTACGTGCGCAGGCGGCCTGCGAACGGTCCCGTACATGCGCCGGCCGCAACGGCGACGAATGTTGCGCCGCCGGTCACGGTCGGACTTGCCAGACATCCATCATTCGACCCATCGATCTCCGAAGCGATTGTGCCCGAACAGCCGGCACCGGCCGATGGCGTGAAAATCTCGTCGCAATCCTGGCGCAGGGGCGGACTCGGTTCCAATGCGTTCCTCACGATGACACTACGAAATGCCAACGACTTTGCGGTTGGGGATATCGAGATTTCATGTGCATTTGCTCGTTCAGACGGCGTTCATCTGACAGACCGCACCCGACTGATTCATGGCTCCATCAATGGCAAGAGCCGGAAGACTCTTGCTCGGCTGCATGTAGGCTTCGTCAACCCTAACGCAGCCAAGGCCAGCTGTTCGGTGGTAGCGGCGAGCCGTATCTAGGGCAGGCCATTCTCTTGGCCAAGGCATCCCACCAAGTCATCTCTGGACCAAGTCATCCTCGAAACCGGGCGGTAGCGCTAACTTATTGACTTGCCGCCTTGTGTCGCATGGAACAAACCGCGCCATCCTCCGTTGAGCAGGCGATCCGCGTTTCCAGCGCGGGCGGAGCGAATTGAAATGCCGTTGCTGCGATATTTTTTCCTGGTCGGCGGAGCACTATTGGCTCTGCTGTTCGCAGCCGATGCATATTTGCCCAAATCGCCGGTAATCGAGCGCGCCACGGCCACGGCTGATCTTTCCATGATACGGATTCGTTCCGATCGGAAATGGCCGGAGCGGATCGTGTTCGATACTACCCAGCCCGCTATCGTTCCTGCGAAAGCCACGATGTTCGAGTTACGAATTCGGAAGCCGACGAGCGGCGGCGATGCAGCTTCGAAAGTTCCTATGCGTGAGGCCTTCGCGCAATTGCCGTCGAATGCAAACCAGCTTCAGCCGGCTGATCCAAGAAAGGCGGAGCCAAGGCGAAAACGTAAGTCCGTGGCGAGAGCCTACACGGGCCAGCCGCTGCTGGTCGCCCAACAGCCGCGCTTTGGCCTTTTCGGCAACGGCATTTGGTGAATTAGATCGCTTGCGGGGCAATCAAAATCTCGCGAATTGAACACGTTGTTCTGGAGTTTGTTTGCCGCAAAATTTACGAAGGGCTGTCGCCGGGAGCTTTGCCGTTAACGCCCAAAATGAGAATTGAGTATCTGGCAGATTATGCCTTGCACCTGCCCGAAGTGGCAACGTGGCAGCATGCTCAGTTCGGATATCTCACCCCGACGACCACGCTCGAAGATCGAGGCGAAAGGCTTCGTCGATCGCTGCAGAAGGACGCGTTCCCGATGGCGCTCATCGCATTATCGGCGAATGGGACGCTGCTTGGATCGGCCGGTATCCTTCCGGCAACCATAACCCACAGGCACCTGACACCCTGGCTCTCCTCTGTTTACGTTCCCGAGGAATTCAGGGGGCAGGGGATTGCTTCGGCATTGAGCCTACGTGCCATCGACGAGGCAGCAAGGCCTGGTTTTAAACGACTTTATCTCTTCACCCCGCGAAATGAATCGCTGTACGCGCGGATAGGCTGGAGGACTTTCGAGCGCATTGAATACAGCGGTTTGCCACTCACGCTCATGGAGCGCCACACTGCTGCTGTGGGCAGTGCTCTCTAATCAATCGGGCTGGCCCGATGTGGTCTTGACCGATCCGTTAGTGCGCCAAGCGGAAGCCTTGGGTAAACCGAAGTCGCTATGCGCAGACATTTCCAGTTAGCCGCAGTCGGTTCGAACCGTTATAGTCTGGTTCACCCTTAACCGACCAGGGATAACCATGCCCGTTGCCTCCGCAGCACAATCCAGTCGACAGCAAAGCAAGTCCAAGCCCCAGGCCGAGGTGCTTGCGGAGGAGATCCGTTTCCATCGCAAGCAGCTCGGCCTGTCTCTGGAGGCTCTGGCCGAATTGTCTGGCGTGAGCAAATCGATGATCTCGAAGGTCGAGAGGGCGGAAGCTGTGCCGTCCACCGCGGTTCTGTCCCGACTTGCGGAAGCTCTCAACGTGACATTTTCAAGACTGATGTCGCCGGAGACCGGACGGGAGATTCTTCATATACCGCGCTCCCGACAACCCGTGTTGCGAGACGAGGCCTCCGGTTTCCAGCGCCGCTGCTTATCTCCTGTTTTACCCGGACGGGGCATCGACTGGGTGCTCAACATCCTGCCTCCCAAGGCGACCACCGGAGAATTCGTGGCGCATCGACGCGGCGTTTCCGAGTATATCTATGTTCTCAAGGGCAAGTTGAGCACCTCTATCGGTCAGCGCACCATTGTCGTGGCTGAAGGCGATAGTCTCTATTTCGAAGCCGACGCGGGTCATTCCTTCACAAACGTTGGCCCTGGCCCGTGCGAATACTTTCTGGTGATCGATTCGTCCGGGCTTCGTTATTGATCCTGGGACGACCCCAGATGTCCGAAATCATCGGACTACTCTGAGTTGATCGACCATTGCTCTCCTCCTTGTGATTGACCAATAGCGAAGATTCATTGACAGGACCGAATCTTCCTAGATGGTGGAATTTTGTCCACTAAACGGGATGAGGGCTGCTCCAATGTCGATGGCTCCAGCGATTGAACAGTTGTCCGCGGATGCGGAGGACACGGCTCTTGCTCCCATTGTATGGGCGAGCGTTCTTGGCACGGTCATTGAGTGGTATGACTTTCTGATCTATGGCACTGCGGCTGCCCTGATTTTCAACAAGCTGTTCTTTCCGACGCTGGATCCGCTGGCGGGCACCTTGGCCGCCTTCGGTTCGTACGCCGTCGGGTTTGTGGCGCGACCGCTGGGTGGCGCAATCTTCGGCCATTTCGGCGACAAGCTCGGCCGTGCTCACGGTCACCATGATAGTGATGGGCGTCGGAACATTCCTCATCGGATGCCTTCCGACCTATTCGCAAATCGGGATCCTTGCCCCAGTGCTTCTGGTCATTCTTCGGCTGCTGCAGGGCGTTGGCGTTGGCGGCGAGTGGGGTGGCGCTGTACTCATGGTGATCGAGCACGCACCGAAGGACAAGCGCGGCCTTTACGGTAGCCTCGTTCAGATCGGGTTCCCGGCAGGCGTTGCGGGATCGACCGCCACGTTCCTGCTTCTCTCGCTTCTGCCCGAGGCTGACTTTATCTCCTGGGGCTGGCGTCTGCCGTTTCTGCTCAGTGCGATCCTCGTCGCCGTCGGGCTCTTCGTGAGGCTGAAACTGTCGGAAACCCCGGTTTTTTCGCGAATGAAGGCGCACGAAACGGTCGCCCGGTTGCCGCTTGCGGAGCTTTTTGCGAACCACCGCAAACCGCTCCTGATATCGATCGGCCTGAAAATCTCGGAAGTGGCCTGGGTGTATGTGATGACCGTATTTGCGATCGTCTATGCGACGGGGCAGCTTGGTTTGTCGAAGACGCTGATTCTGGGTGCGATCCTGGCAGCGGCGTTGCTTGAACTTGTGACCATGCCGCTGTTTGGATGGATGTCCGACAAAATCGGCCGGCGGACGATGTATATCGGAGGCGCCATCCTGAGCGCGATCTGCGCTTTCGCGATATTCGCGCTGCTCGAAACCAAAAACCCGGCGATCATCATCGTCTCGATGGCAATCGTGGTAAGTCTCACCCATGCGGTGATGTTCGCGCCGCAGGCTGCGTTCCTGCCGGAACTGTTCGGCACCAGAACGCGCTACAGCGGCGCCTCCCTGGGTTGCCAGGTCTCCGCAGCGATATCGGGCGGACTGGCGCCGATCATCGCAACTGGCCTGTTGGGATGGAGCGGCCGGACGTGGCCGATCTCGCTTTACCTGGTCGGTTTGGCTCTCATCACGCTTGGATCTGCCCTGGCATCGACGGAAACCAACAAGCTCGATCTTTGAGGCTTGAGCGGGCGGCGGCTTCCACTATAGTGGAAATCTGTTCCATCAAGCAGGAAGCCGAAATGTCAGGGAAGGAAATCGTCAGCACGAACAAGGCTGCCCCCGCAGTGGGGCCCTACTCGCAAGGTACGAGATCGGAAAACCTCGTATTTGCGTCGGGGCAGCTTCCGATCGATCCATCGAGCGGAAACATGCCCGAGGGGATCGAGGCTCAAACCCGACAATCCCTCGCCAACCTCGCTGCGGTTCTTGACGCAGGCGGCGCCTCGCTTGCGTCGGTCATGAAGACGACGGTCTTTCTGAAGGACATGAACGATTTCGCCGCGATGAACGGCATTTATGCAAACGCATTTCCGACATTGCCCCCGGCGCGTTCGACGATCCAGGTCGCGCGGCTGCCGCGCGACGCGCTCGTCGAAATCGAAGCGATCGCATTGCGGCAAGACCAGAGATAGGAATCGTGCATTCCACCACCAAATCGTTTCCGCGAATGGTCGAGGCCTTCGACCATCCGTCTGGATCGCTTGCGGCGAAATCCGCGGGCGGCGCGACGCTGTGGCAGGGAAAGCTGCTGCATATCCACGTTGCGCCCAGTGCCAGCTATGAGATGGAAGAATTGCATGAGGCTCATTGCGTCGCCGGACGGGGCATCGTTGGTGATCGATACTTCGAGGGAACCGGCACATATTCGCCCAAGCCTGACGTGCGCGAGGTTACGCTGATCGAACAGGAAGCGCTCGACGCGTTGTGGCGTAACGATCCACCCATGCAGGATGGTCGGATCAAGCTGGAACCGGGAGATCACCGCCGCAACCTCACCGTCATCGGCGTGCCGCTCAATCATCTCGTCGGCCGCAGATTCAGGATCGGCGAGGTGATCCTTCGCGGCGGCCGGCTCAACTTTCCCTGCAAGTACCTGGAAGAACTTCTGGGCCAACCGGTGTTTCTCCCGCTCTACAACCGCTCAGGTCTGAACTGCGGCATTGAAGTGGGCGGCATCATTCGTCCGGGTGATCCGGTCCAGTTGGTCGCATAATGACCGCGCGACTCATCATGAAATTGCGGGTCGAGAAGGCCCGGTTGACCTCGCCGGATGTCCTGCATGTGCAGCTCGTTCATCCGCTGCGGCCTGAACTTCCGCACTGGACGGCCGGACCGCACGTCGATCTCCGCCTCAGCGACGGGCGGGTACGCCAGTATTCGCTTTGCGGCGATCCGCTCGATCGCTCCCGTTACGAGATCGCCATCAAGCGTGAGCGTAACGGCAGGGGCGGATCGATTTGGGCGCATGAGAATTTGAGGACAGGGACGATTGCCCACGTCTCGGCGCCGCGCAACAATCTTCCCCTGGCGGAAAATGCGAAGCGTCATGTCCTGATAGCCGGCGGCATCGGTATCACGCCGTTTGCGTCCATGGCACGCACGCTCGCTGCCCTGAACAAGGACTACGTGCTTCACTATTGTGTCCGCTCCGCGGAGGATGCGCCGCTGTTGGCCGAATTGCAGGCGATTTGCGCCGACCGTCTCATTCCCTGGTTCTCGCAACAGGGACGGCGCTTCGACACGAAATTATTGCCGTACCGCGATCAGGGTACGCATGTTTACGTCTGCGGACCCTCGCGTCTTGTCGAGTCGGTTCGGACTGCCTTGAAGGATTGGCCCGAGCAGCAGATTCACAACGAAGTCTTTCAGCCGACGATCGATGAGAATTTCAAAGCCGAACCGTTCGAGGCCGTGGTCGCTTCGACCGGTCAAAGGCTGTTGGTGCCTGCCAACAGGTCGCTGCTCGACGTGCTTCGCGACAGCGGATTCATCGTGCCGTCGTCGTGCGAATTGGGTGTCTGCGGCTCTTGCGAATGCGGCTACCGGGACGGAATCGTCATCCACCGCGACCATGTCCTGCCGCTGGCCAAACGGCAGGATCGGATGCTGCCCTGCGTTTCGCGCGCGCGGGTCAGCGTAACGCTGGATTTCTAGGGCGTGATCGGGAAAAGTTGGTACCAGTTTCCCGACCTGATCGGGCTCAAACAAAAAAAAACCAG
>Ga0210390_10005131_pt1 | contig 11000 bp, 7 predicted proteins | sample IncBWH11OmetaG_FD_161050 | JGI IMG/M metagenome (GOLD analysis project Ga0210390, IMG submission 161050) | Forest soil microbial communities from Barre Woods Harvard Forest LTER site, Petersham, Massachusetts, United States - Inc-BW-H-11-O ... | reverse complement strand
CCGATTGGCCTGAAGCTCGGCATTGCACAACGCCTGCGATACCGCGGTCACAAGATTGCGGCTCTTGAACTGCGCTGGCGAGAGATTAACGGCGACCCGCATCTCGCCAGGCCAGCCTGCAGCAGTGGCGCAGGCCTCGGCCAGCACCCATTCGCCGATCGGCACAATCAGCCCTATCTCCTCGGCAAGCGGGATGAACTCGCCTGGCGGTACGAGGCCCCGTTCTGGATGACGCCATCGCAGCAGCGCCTCAAATCCAGTGACCGCTCCGGCGCGCATATCGACCAATGGCTGATAGAACAACTCAAACTGCCCGGCCTCGAGCGCTTTGCGAAGGTCGAGTTCGAGCAGGCGCCGCGCCTGCATCTGCGCGTCCATTTCGGGCTGAAACAGTCGGTAGACGGCGCGGCCGTCGACCTTCGCGCGATACAGTGCCAGATCTGCATTCTTCAGGAGCTGATCACTGTCCGTCCCGTCCTCCGGGGCAAAGGCAATGCCGATGCTGGTGCCTGTCACGATCTGGTGGCCAGCCACGTCGAACGGTGCGTCGAACAGCTCAAGCACCCTGTTGGCGAGTCGGATTGCCTCGGTCGGCTTCTCGATCGGCGCCAGGATGATGGCGAACTCGTCGCCACCCAGCCGCGCCACGGTGTCCGTTTCACGCGTGTACTGCACCAGCCGTTCTGCGACGACCTGCAGCAGCGCATCGCCAACCGGATGTCCGAGCGTGTCGTTGACCTCCTTGAACTGGTCGAGGTCCAGGTACAGCAGCGCCAGCCTCTGCCCACGACGGGCACGCGCGAGTGCTGCTTCCAGCTTATGATGGAACAACACACGGTTCGGCAGGTCGGTCAGAGCGTCATGGTGCGCGAGGTGTACCATCCTGGCTTCCGCCGCGCGGCGGTCAGTGATCTCTTCGTATGTGGTGAGCCAACCTTCGTTCATCGGCTGGAAGGTCATGTTGAAGGCCCGGCCACTGCTGATCTCCCAGGTGGCGCTCGCTCGCTCGCCTTGGGTGATCAGCTCGGCGCGCCGTTCGCGCACGCCCTGCATGTCCTCGGCCGTTACCAGCCCATGCTCGACGACGCGATCTGTTACGTCACGATACGTCATGCCTGGCGTCAGGACGCCGTCAGGCATGCCGAACATGCGATAGAAACGCCGATTGACGACAAGCAACCGGCCATCACCATCGAACATCAGCAGGCCCTGCAGCATATTGTTGAGCGCGGTGTCAAAGCGCTGCTCTTGTGTGTGCAGAGCCAGCGCGGCCCGCTCGCGTTCCTCGGCGACCGCAAGTCCGGCTTCCGCCTTGGCGCGCGCAACCTCTGCCGCCTGCAGCTCTTCATAGCCACGCAGGTGGCGTACAGCGAGCAGAACGGTCGCGCCGATCACCAGCTCCAACAGCGCGGTCGTGGCAACTAACAGCCGAGCCTCATCTCGCCAGCGGGCGAGGATCGAATCGATCGAGTCGGTAACCTTGACGATCACCGAGGAGTTTTCCACCGCGAGTGGTACGATCAGCCGCTCCTTGCCATCAAACGGGCTGATCGTGCGGACTGTGCCATTTTCCAGCGGAGTCAGTGCAGCGTTGGGCATCGCCTTCTCGCCGGATGCCGCGCTGATCTTCGGATCGACGTGCGGATAGCGCACCAACACCATGCCATCGCGCCGGTACAACACGAATGAGGCGTCTCTCCCCACCACTATCCGGGAGAACGACTGCTCAAAATACGCAAGCTTCATCGGCGCGTTGACGAAGCCCAGGAGCCGCCCGTCCGCACCGGTAATCTTGTGGGTGATGGTGATAATCCATTCACCGTCGTAGTGGCTGTGCACCGGGCCACCGACCCAGTCGCCGAGCGACGAGTCGTCGCTCAGATGCCTGAAGAACTCTCGATCGCTCAAATCGACCGGAGCAACCGGCCATTCACGTGACGATGAATTGATTACTCTGCCATGCAGGTCTTCCACCGACAGGCTGTCGATACCGGGCAAACCGATGACGAGCTCCTGCAGATCCCGATGCATATCGGCGGAGGCGCCATGGCGGTCAAACTCCTCCGGTGAAACGATGCCAACTTCACGGATATGTTGGATCAGTCCAAGCTGCACTAGCTCCGCCGCCTGGAATGCACGATGGGTTTCCTCCGCCATAACGAGCGCGACGTTGTTCAGGTCTTGTTCGTTATGGGCGATCTCCACGCGGCGCAAGTCGACCACGAACCAGGTCGTGGCCGCAGCCAGGCCAAGTGCGAACAGCAAGCCACCGAGCGCCAGCAGATGTCTGGCGCGAGCATAGCCAAATTGCGCTGCAAGCCTCGCGAACGCAGATGGCATAGGGGCGCCCTTTCCGTTCAGCACCCCCTGCTTTGTCACAAAGCCCTGAAACCCCGGTTAACGCCGCGGCCGGCCGGTTGCGGATGACCGCGCTATTCCGCGGCCGGCTGCTCCAGGCTCATCAGCGAACGGCCGCGCGTTTCCGGCAGCAGCAGCAGTGCAACGATCATCACGCCGTACGCCGCCAGACTGAATATCGCGATGGCAAAAGTCAGGCCAAGCTGCGTGGCCAGGAATCCCACCAGCGCGGGGAACAATGCGCCGATTCCGTGCCCGGCATTGTAGCAGAACCCCTGGCCGACGCCGCGCACCGCGGTCGGGTATAGTTCGGTCATGAACGGGCCCATCGGCGAGAACATCATCAGGGAGACATACCCCAGCACGAAGCCGACTGGCAGAAACCAGTCGTTGCTGATCGGCGCGAACAGAAACACCAAGGTCAGCACGATGGACGCAATGGCGGATATCATGAACGTCCGCTTGCGCCCGATGCCGTCGGCGAGATAGGCGCCGGTGACAAAGCCGAAGAACGCACCGAGGATCAGGACAAGCGTGTAACCGCCGGTGCCGACCGCGGAAAGGCCGCGCACTGTCTTCAGATAGGTCGGCAGCCAGACACCGAGCGCATAGCTGCCACCCTGAGCCCCGGCAACCATCATGGCGACGCGCCAGGTGGTCGACAGATACGGCGGCTTCAGCGCGCTGAAGATGTGCATGAAGCCGGCCGGTGCTCGCGGTTGCGGCGAATTTCCGGTTCCTCGATGAAGCGGCGGATGAAGAACACCAGCGCCGCGGGCGCGATACCGACCCAGAACAGCGCGCGCCAGGCGTATTGCTCCGGCAGCACGGCGATCAGCAACGTGTAGAGCAGCGCCGCGGCACCCCAGCCGATCGACCAGCCGGTCTGCACGATGCCAACCGCTCGGCCGCGATAGCGGTCTCGAATCACCTCGCCCATCAGCACCGCGCCGGCGGCCCATTCGCCACCGAAGCCCAGGCCTTGCAGTGCGCGAAAGATAAACAGCTGGTTGAAGTCCTGCGCAAAACCGCACAGGAAGGTGAAGAACGCATACCACACGATGGTGATCTGGAGTACGCGCACGCGACCCCAGCGATCCGACAAAGCACCGGCAAGCCAACCGCCGAACGCGGATACCAGCAACGTGATGGTGCCGAGTACGCCGGCCTGGCCGGTGGTGATGTGCCACAGGCCCAGCAGGCTCGGGATGACGAACGAGAATATCTGCACATCGAGCGCGTCGAGCGACCAGCCGCCGAAGCAGGCGACCATGGTCCGGCGTTCGCGCGCTGTCAGGTCAGAGAACCAGGCAAACATGACGACTCGTCCCTTGCTTGTTTGGGCCGCCTCTTTCGATGCGGACTCAAACAGGCTGCTACATGGGATTCGCCATGTCCACCGGGTCGGCGGTCAGATCACGTGGAACAGATACAGCAGAATGATGACCGGGATCGGAATTCCCAGTACCCAAAGTAGAACACCGCGCATGTTGGACCTCGGACGTTTCGATAAGGTGACGTCGTCAGATAGCGTGGCGGATCGATGGCAGAACCAATCACGATCAGGTGCCTTTCACAGCCGTAGCCGCACGCCGGCGAGGAATGATGGGCCAGGTGTCTGGTAGCCGTTCACCGGCTCGAAGCGCGAGTAGAACAGGTTTCGCCCGTTGGCGAAGAGCTGCACATGCTGCGCGACGTCGTAGGTCACGGTGATGTTGGCGATCACGCCATGCGGCGACGAGATGGTGGTGCCGGTGGCATCACCAGCGTCATTGACGAGAAAGTCCTGGAACGCGCCGGTGATCAGCAGTTCGGGCGCGATCGTGAGGCCGGGGAGGGGAGTGATCGCCGCATCAAAGGCCGCAGTGTTCATGGGCCTGCGCAGCAGGGCCGAACCGGTGTCGGCGTTCTGCGCGTCGGTATAGGTGTAGCTGGCCTGCACGGAGAGCCAGGCCGCCGGGCGCAACGTGAGTTCGGTCTCGACACCTTGGATATGCGCCGAGCCGATGTTCACCGCGGTATCCACAGGCGTAAATACGGCAACGATCAGGTTCTGGATCTGCTCGTTGAAGTAGGTAGCGCCAAAGCTGACGGCCGGAATCGGGGTGGTGGTGAACCCGACCTCCCACCCTTGGGCGCTTTCCGGCAGCAGGTGTGGATTGCCGATATAGCCGAACGAGTCGACGCCAAAGCGGTCGAACAGCGAGGGAGCGCGGAACGCGGTGCCATACGCGGCCTTGAACCGTGTCGCGACCTCCGGCACATCGAGCACCGCGCCAAGCCGCCAGGTGAGTGGCGCGTTGTTGTCCACCCAGTCCTGACGCACCTGCCCGGTGAGCGTCACGCGTTGCAGCACCGTAGTCTGTAGCCCGGCATACAGCGCGTCATCCGTCATCCACGCCTGCGCCGACTGCTGGTACGGGGAGCCGAAGGAGGTCTGGTTCACCTTCACGTTGATGTTGTCGCCGGTGTACTCGTAGCCGAAGGTAAGGTCGGTCGCCGACAGCCACGGCACATTCATCAGATCCGACAGGTGCAGCGTGTTGTTCCACTGCGCATCTGTGCGGTAGCTGTGGTAGCGCGAATCGTTGCTGGCCAGGTTGGGGTCGAGCAGGTTGAGCGCTTCGGTGTAGTGCCTGTCATCCTGCAGCCGTCCGACGAACACGCTGGTCTCATAGCTCCCGTTGAACAGCTTCGAGCTGACGCCGATGCGGCCGAGCAGCGAATTGTCGTCGCCGGTGGAGTTGTCGTCGTCGAAGGTGGGGTTGCCCAGTGCGTTGAAGCCGAACACCGCGCCGCGGGCGCGCAGGAACAGCGAAAGCCGCGTGCCGTCGATCGGCGTATAGCCGAGGTTCAGCGTGCCGACCAAAGCGCGGAACGGGTCGGGCACGCCGGTATAGATGACTTCGCGCTGCGGCGTCGTGTCATAGCCGCGCTGTGCCTGCATCTCGAAGGTGGCGGAGTAATCGAACGGCCCGTCGATGCCTGATGCGTTGACATTGCCTTCGACCTGCTTCGGATAGCCGCCGGCGAGTTCACTGGTGACATGCAGTCCCGGTTGGTTCCCCTGGCGCGAGATCAGGTTGATGACCCCGCCGATCGCCCCGGAGCCGTACAGCGACGCCATCGGGCCGCGGATGACTTCGATGCGCTCGACATCAGCCAGCGTATCAGTGCCAAAATTGAATGCGCCAGAGGAGTCAGAGGCGTCGTTCAGCGGCATGCCGTCGCGCAGCACCAGCACCTGGTTTGAATCGGTGCCGCGAACAAACACGCTGGCGTTGCCCCCTGGACCGCCCGACTGGCTGACATGGATGCCGGGGACGGCGGACAGCGCGTCGGTCAACGTCGTGTAGCCACGTTGCTCGATGGTCTGGCGGTCGATGACCGTGACGCCGGCGGGAATGTCGACAATCGGCGTCGGGACGCGCGTCGCGGCGACGACAGTTTCAGGCGTCAGCTCCGACGGCTCGTCGGCGAGCGCGGGCGCTGTGATCAGTGCGAACACCATAGTGAAACGGAACCGAGGCATGCGGGTCCTCCATCGACAAAAGGTCGACAGCCCGCCTGCGGGTTCACCCCCGCCGCACCGGTACACCCCGCCCGAGGCACGCGCGCAGTCTCGACGCCGGCCGGTCTCCTGGCTGGCGGGTCGTCGCCTGGTCCCGCCTTCTCGCCTTGCGGCAATGGCATGCTGGGACCGGACTCGCCGCACACAGTTGCGGGGGCAGCAGCCTTGCCCTCGAGCACGACCCGAGGGTTTGACTTTCCCGTTTCAGCCCCTCGCCCCCGGATTTAGTCCTGGGGTTGCGGGCCACCGGCGTCTGGAACCACAGTATCGTATCCAAGAGAGCACGCAATGATCCCTCGCATTGAATTCGAACCGAACGCTGACGCCCCGCTCGATGGCATCCGCGTCGTCGATCTGTCGCGGCTGGTGGCAGGCAACATGCTGAGCCTGCAGCTCGCTGATCAAGGTGCCGAGGTGATCAAGATCGAGGACCCGCGCGCCGGCGATCCTTTGCGTGCGTGGCGCGTGAAGGGGTTGTCGCTGCATTGGAAGGTATATGCGCGCAACAAGAAGAGCCTGGCGCTGAACCTGCGGCCGCAGGCCGGGCGCGATGCGCTGATGGATCTGCTGGCGCAGAGCCATGTGCTGATCGAGAACTATCGGCCGGGTACATTGGAACAAATGGGTCTTGGTCCCGATGTACTGCATGCGCGCAATCCGGGGCTGATCATCGTGCGCATCACCGGGTTCGGGCAGGACGGACCCTACCGCGATCGGCCAGGCTTCGGTACGCTGGTCGAGGCGATGTCAGGATTTGCCTCGAAGAACGGCTTCGGCGACCGCCCGCCCGTGCTGCCGCCGCTGGCGATGGCCGACATGGTCGCGGGATTGTACGGCGCCTACGCGGTGATGGTCGCGCTGCGCGTCGTTGAGCGTGGCGGGAACGGACAAACAATCGATCTGCCGCTGTTGGATCCGATCATCTCCGTCCTCGGGCCCGATGCTGCGATCCATCGCGTGTCGGGCGAGAAGCCGAAGCGCACCGGCAGCCGCTCCCTGACGACGTCGCCGCGCAATGTCTATGCGACGAAGGATGGGCGCTACGTCGCGATCTCGGCGTCGATCCAGGCGATGGCGGAGCGGGTGTTCCGTGCGATCGGCAAACCCGAGATGATCGACGATCCCCGCTTCCGCACCAACACCGATCGCGTGCGGCACATCGATGAGTGCGACGGCGCCGTTGCTGCCTTCATCGCAGAGCGTACGCTCGATGAGAACATGGCGGTGTTCCAGGCCGCCGAGGTCACCGCGACGCCGGTCTACGAGATCGATCAGCTCGTGGCGGACCCGCACATCCAGGAACGCGGCGTGATCGTCGAAGCGCCCGACGCAGAGGCAGGCTCGGTGCTGATGCACAACGTCATCCCGCGGATGTCAGGCACGCCCGGCAAGCTGCGGCACCCTGCGCCGACATTGGGGCAGCATACGAAGGAAGTGCTGAGCGAAATCGGTTACTCCGCCGAGCGCATCGCCGCGCTGGCGGCGGAGGGAGTGGTGATGGAAGTGAGGCTCTAACTCAGACCTCCAAACAGATCACGCCAGACAGGATTGATGCTATCGACCAGCGCCACCTTCCGACGCCGCGAACCACCCTTTATCTGCTTCTCCCGTGCGATCGCCGCGCTCACGTCGCTGGTTTCCTCAAAGTACACCAACTTTTCCGCATTGTAGCGGCTGGTGAATCCCGGGATGATCCTTGCCCGATGCTCGCCGACGCGACGCAGCAGATCGTTGGTCACACCAGTGTATAACACCGTGTGCCGTTCGTTGGTCAGGATGTAGACGAAAAACCTATCCCTCATTGGCACGAGATTGCTTCGCCGCTACGCTCGTCGCAACGAACCTGGGACATCATGCCGTGCGCACCGACCTGCCCTCCTGGCGCTCTCTCCTCTTCGTGCCCGTCACCGCCGAAAAGTTCGTGCGAAGCGGCGCCGACCGCGGCGCCGACGGCATCATCCTCGACCTCGAGGACGCCGTCGCACCGTCGCAGAAAGCCCACGCGCGCACTCTGATCGCCGATGCCATCCCGCAGGTCGCGCGGAACGGCGGCGATGTTCTCGTGCGGGTCAACCGCCCGTGGCGCCTGCTGGTGCGCGATCTGGAAGCGGCGGTGATTCCCGGCATCGCGGCGCTGATGCTCACCAAGGTGGACAGCCCGGAACTTGTTAACGCCGTCGCCGACATCGTCGAGGAACTCGAAACCGAACGCGGCCTGGCCCCAGGAAAGATCCAGTTCGTCGTGCTGGTCGAGACCGCCGCCGGCTTCTTCCGCATCGAGGCAATAGCCAAATCCCATCCCCGCGTCGTGGCGCTCAGCCTTGGCACCGAGGACTTCACCGCCGATGTCGGCATGTTGCCCGACCCGGAAGGCCTGCTCTATCCCAAGCAGCACACACTGTTCGCCGCGCGCGCCGCGGGCATCCTGCCGTTCGGCTTCATCGGCTCGATCGCCGACTTCCGCGACCAGGAGGCGTTCCGCGCCATCGTGCGTCGTTCCAAGCGCTTCGGCTTCGTCGGCGCGAGCGCGATCCATCCGTTGCAGGTGCCGGTGCTCAACGAGGAATTTTCCCCCACCGATGCAGAGGTTGAACGTGCCGAGCGCATGGTCGCCGCCTACGACGCCGCGTTCGCACAAGGCCTCGGAGCGGTGCAGTTCGAGGGCGCGATGATCGATGTCCCGGTGGTGCAGCGGGCGAAGAACGTGATCGCGCGCGCGACGGCGATCAGGCGGGCAGGAGGAACCACGGCACCAGCCCGCCAAGCGTAAACAACGCTGCGCGTTTCTGTAGAATTCCAGAACGAAAAGGCGGACAGTGGCTGCTTCACGCGAGGGCAGGCCCGTCATCATGACGACCAAGGAGGACCAGCCGACGCCACCGGACTCGCCGGCCGATGAACCCTACCAGCCGCCTGCCTCCGCAGAGCGCCACACGCCGGCCCGACACAGTCTCGCCCTCGCGGTGGCCGCGCTCGCTATCGCGCTGACGGCGCCATTCTGGGAGGACGGCGCGCTCTCGACATTGGGCATCCACACCCCGCTCGGGCGGGCCGCCCAACAGAACACGCTTGCGGTAATGCGGCAGGACGGACGGACCGAGGACATGTCCCGGCGCCTCGCCGCCGCGACGGCGCAGCTCGCGAAGCAGCAGGCAGAACTCACCGCGGCGATGCAGCGCTCGGATGCCGCGGCCACACTGATCCGCGCATTGTCGCTGGTGCGGCTCAGCGACACGCTGCGCCGGCCGATGCCGTTTGCCGCCGAACTCGCCATGGTGCGCGCGGACGGCACCGATCTGGGCGACCTGAAGCCTCTGCTCGACAAGATCGAACCCTATGCCCGCACCGGCATCGCCAGCACGACGCAGCTTCGGCAGGAGTTTCGCACGCTGCTCGATCAGGTCTCCCGTGGTGGCCCTCAGTCGTGGATGACGAACCTGGCGATCTGGGCGCGTCTGCGCAGCACACCGCCGACGCCCGCGGATGCAGATCCATCGCTCGATCTGCTGCAGTCGGCATCGGCGCGTCTTGCTGATGTCGATATCGCCGGTGCGCTGGACGATACGCGTCAGTTGAGCGACGCGTATCGGCCGGTATTTGCCAACTGGAGCGATGACGCACAGGCGCGGGTCGCGGCGGATACCATCGCCGCCCGGGTCAGCGACATGGTGACCAGGACGTTGCGGACGCGGGCGGCGAACTGATCCGGCTACACGGCGTCGTTCGCCTCATGCAGCCAGCGTGAGACCAGGCCCGCGATCACCGCACCGACGATCGGCGCGAGCCAGAACAGCCAGAGCTGCGACACATAGGCGCCACCGGCGAACAGCGCCGGCCCGGTGCTGCGTGCCGGATTGACCGACGTGTTGGTCACCGGGATCGACACCAGATGGATCAGCGTCAGCGCAAGCCCGATCGGAATGCCGGCGAAGCCAACTGCCGCGCCCTTCGACGTGCAGCCGATGATGATCAGCAGGAAGAAGAACGTCATCAGCACTTCCATCGCCAGGCACGAACCAAGGCTGTACTTGCCAGGGCTGAGATCGCCGTAGCCGTTCGAGGCAAATCCGTCGGGCACCCAGCCAGGTTTGCCCGACGCGATCCAGTACAACACCGCGGCGGCCAAAATGCCGCCGACCACCTGCGCGATGATGTAAGGGATGACATCGCTGTTGGCGCACCGCTTGCCTGCCCACAGACCGATGGTGACGGCAGGATTGAAGTGGCCACCCGAGATATGGCCGACCGCGTAGGCCATCGTCAGCACGGTCAGGCCGAACGCCAATGCAACACCGAGAAAGCCAATACCCAATGCAGGAAACGCTGCGGCCAGCACGGCGCTGCCGCAGCCGCCAAAGGTCAGCCAGAAGGTGCCGAAGAACTCGGCACCGGCGCGGCGGGTCATGTACATGCTTGTTTCCCCTCTTCGAAACCGGCGGCCGACCAGTCACTTAGCCGGTTATCTTGTGCGGGCCGCCAGCTTTCGCACCATAAGCATATTCCACCGCACATAGCCATGCTGCACGAAGCCCAGCCGGTCGCAGATTGCAACATGCGCGTCGGGAAGCCGATGGAACGGGATCGACGGGTAAAGATGGTGCTCCGCGTGGAACGGCATGTTCCACATCAGCAGCCGCACCGCCCGGTTGGTCAGCGTGGTGCGCGTGTTGGTCAGCCCATTGCGATCCATCGAGCATCCAGTGTGCTCTGACAGCACATAGGCCCGCAGGAATGGCTGGCAGAGCAGTTGCGGCAGGATCCAGAAGACAAACGGCGTGGCCCAGCCGAACAGCAGCACCGAAGCCACCGACCCGCCCACCAACACGCCACTCATCGCGCGCACGCTGCGAATGATCGCCGGCGCTGCCTGCGGCGAGACATACGGATAGCGGCTGAGATCGCCGCGCCAGCAATCGCTGATCACCAGCAGTCGCAGCCGCCAGTACGGCACGCCCAGTATGCGTCGCACATACGCGCCCAGATCATCGGGCGCCGCCATATCGAGTTCCGGATCCTGACCCGCTATCTGCGTGTGCCGGTGATGGGCGAAGTGAAACGCCGTGTAGAAGTG
>Ga0210390_10005130_pt1 | contig 11001 bp, 10 predicted proteins | sample IncBWH11OmetaG_FD_161050 | JGI IMG/M metagenome (GOLD analysis project Ga0210390, IMG submission 161050) | Forest soil microbial communities from Barre Woods Harvard Forest LTER site, Petersham, Massachusetts, United States - Inc-BW-H-11-O ... | reverse complement strand
ACCGCGCGCCTCGCCAATGTCAGGTTCACCGGCGGCTACGCCAGCTTTCTTGAAGTGCTGTATATCGAACAGCAGTACTTCACCTCCGAATTGAACCTGGAGCAAGCCTGGTTTACAGAGCTGCAAAACTACGATCAGCTCTACCAGGCGCTCGGCGGTGGCTGGCAGCAGTAGGCCGCGGAAGACGCGACGGCCGCACACGAATACCCTCGGCAACTCTGCTTGGTATGAGTTAGAGTTTTCCGAATGAAGAAAGGGATCCTCAGCGCCTGCCTTGGCGCAATCATTTGGCTCACTCCGGCCGGCTTTGTTCCCCCCACAAGCGCCCAGCAGCAATCGACTGTCCCGCCAGCCAGTGCTACATCAGGCAACAACCAGACTCCGCCCGGTGAAGAGGCCGCTGAATCCGGCCAGGTAGTCATCGACAGCAATCCGATTCTGAGAGTCTACGAACCCATCGCCAATCTGACCCCCGACGCTCGTGCAGAAGGGATCGAATCCCGCATCATCAAGTTCGCCCGAGACTCCCACGTCACGCCGGAAGCCGTGCGGCTTCAACCGCGCGAGGCATGGACCGAGATTCTGGCCGACGACATCGTGATCATGGCCGTTACCGACGCGGATGCGAGAGCCGCCGGCACGAAGCGGGATGCGCTGGCTCTTCAGGACGCAGAGAAGATTCGGACGGCCGTCAGGACGTACCGCGACGAGCACAGCTGGAGAATGCTGCTGCGGGCGATTGTCAAGACTTGCCTTGCTACGTTTATCCTGGTCGGTACGCTCTGGCTCGTCCGCCGCATCGGGTTGTTCTTCCGTCGTCGAATCGAGAAGCAAATCAATGTAAGCGCCAGCGTGGAGAGTAAGTCCGCATGGCACGTTGCCGTAGACTATCTTGGCCCCTTTGCGCTGGCGGCGGGAACCTTCCTGCGATGGGTCCTTATTCTTGGCCTGCTGGAAGCCTATCTGACGGTAACTCTCGGCTTCTACTCCTCCACTCGCGAAATCTCCCTCACGGCGACACGGTGGGTCCTTTCCCAGTTGGAAGTGTTGGCCAGCTCGGGATTGGATTACCTGCCGAGTCTGGTCGTCCTGGCCGTCATCATCCTCCTCGCCTACTACGTTACGCGGCTGATCAAGCTGATCTTCGGCCAGATTCGCAAGGGCGACGTCAAAATTCACGGGTTCTATCCGGACTGGGCCGAGCCGACGGAAAAGTTGCTACGCATGCTGGTAGTTGTCCTGGCGCTCATAGTCGCCTTCCCCTATTTGCCCGGAGCCAAAAGCCCGGCATTCCAGGGGATCTCGATATTTGTGGGCGTGTTACTGTCGCTGGGCTCTTCGTCGGCCGTGGCCAATGCTATCGCAGGCATCATCCTGACCTACATGCGCTCGTTCCTCGTGGGCGACTGGATCCAGATCGGCGAGCACATGGGTGAAGTTGTCGAAAGAAATCTCCTGGTGACGCGAATTCTCACGCCGAAGGCAGAGATCATCACCATACCTAACGCTACTGTGATGAGCGGATCCGTGAAGAACTACAGCACCGAAGCAAGAAAAGCAGGAGTCATCTTTTATACATCCGTCTCGATTGGCTTTGATGCGCCCTGGAGAACCGTACATCAGCTGCTTATTAATGCAGCTCTTGCCACAGTGCATGTGCTGAGCCAGCCTGCGCCATTCGTCTTACAGCGATCGCTTGATGACTTCTACGTAACATACGAGTTGAATGCCTACACGGATGCTCCGCGCGAAGTGCTGAATATATACTCCGACCTCCATCGAAATATTCAAGACAAGTTCAATGAAGCTGGAATGGAAATTTGCTCTCCGCATTTCTCAGCGCTGCGTGATGGAAATCCGATCGCTATCCCCGATCAATATGTCAAATCTGGCTACAAAGCCCCTGGATTTCGAGTGCACGTTGCTGAGGCGGAAGACGACCACTCTTCGCGGACGCCTCGCGTCAGCAGGCCCGGTGTCGACCGATGAATCCTGACAGGTCGACGAACCGGGTTCCCCATACTGTCTTTTCTAACAGTATTCATAACCGAATCAACGTCATAACCTGCTCGCTGAATGATTTGAAGGACCATCGCGATGCAGACATCGCGAGAGCGAGTGACAGGGCAAGAGAGGTGATCATCCATGGCCGATAAGGAAAATGGCAAGAATGGAAATAAGCTGAGCAACAAGGAGTATACGAAGGAGCTTCGGCGGCTTCAGGGCGAGCTGTGCAAGCTGCAGGACTGGGTGAAATACAAAGGCCTTCGCGTGATCATCGTCTTCGAGGGGCGCGATGCTGCCGGCAAGGGCGGAACAATCCGCGCAATCACCGAACGAGTGAGCCCGCGTGTATTCCGCGTAGTGGCGCTTCCCGCTCCATCTGACCGCGAAAAAACCCAAATGTACATGCAGCGCTATACAGAGCAGTTTCCCGCCGGCGGTGAAATCGTGATCTTCGATCGGAGTTGGTACAACCGCGCCGGTGTGGAGCACGTGATGGGCTTCTGCACCAAGGAACAACATCGCCTTTTCCTGGAACGGTGCCCTCTGATGGAAAAATACATTGTGGATGACGGAATTATCCTCATCAAGTATTGGCTCGAGGTTGGGGCCGATGAACAGGAGCGAAGGTTCAAAGCGCGGATCAACGATCCTCTCCGGCAGTGGAAGCTGAGCCCGATGGACCTCGAGTCGTTTCGACGCTGGAACGACTATTCCGCTGCTCGGGACGTCATGCTCAAGACTACGGACGTAAAGCATTCGCCGTGGCATATAATCCGCTCCGATGATAAAAAAAGAGCCCGGCTCAACTGCATTGCCCATTTCCTGAGCAAGATTCCTTATGGAAAGGTTCCGCACAAAAAGGTGAAACTGCCCCCACGTGACAACCGCAAACGGCATAACGACCAAGCCACGCCGAAGGGGAGACACTTCATTCCTGAAGTCTATTGACGGCCCTTGGGCACACCCAGATCGAAGCCAGAGTTCCAGCCCGCCTCAGGAGGTCGCGGTGAGTTCTAGTCGTGGCAATCCCCCGTTACTTTTGACAGTAGTCGTGCCATAACCGGATCACATAAGCTCCATGTGATCTGTCATGGGCACTCCGCGATTGTGGGTTTGATTCCAAGATCGTGTTCTTGCCCATCCACGAGGACCATGATTTCGTGAAAGCGGCAATCGGAGGTGGAGGACTGGCGTACGTGGTCTAATCGCGTCTCAGCACCGATCTGAGCCCCGCAGTGAAGACCGTCTTGGCCGACAAGTTGTTTGTTTCTGGTACTTTGCCCTATGCGCGGAATGAATTGAATTAAGAACGATCCCTCGCTCTACCAGCGCAGGCCACCCCGCTGTTGCGTCGCAACCAAATTCTCGCCTTTGTGACCTGGAACACATACTTGCACCTTTCGAGAAGAAACAATTGAGTTTTCTTCGGAGGAGCGGGTACAAAATGTCATCAAATCGTCCACGAATTCTAATTGCAGATGACCACACGTTAGTGGCTGACCTATGCAGGCAGCTGCTTGAAACAGAATTCGAAGTCGTTGGCACAGTGAACAATGGGCGTGCCCTGGTTCGCGCGGCCACAGAACTCAAGCCTGACGTAATCGTAGTCGACGTCGCAATGCCCATTCTCAATGGCCTGGACGCCGGTCAGCAAGTGAAGGAAACCTGCCCCGCCGTGAAGCTGGTATTTCTCACCATGAATAGTGACATTGAGCTGGCCGCTGAAGCATTCCGCCGCGGAGCCTCGGGCTATTTGTTAAAGACCTGCGCGGCTTCAGAGATGGTGACAGCCGTTCATGAAGTGCTGCGCGGCCGGTCTTACATGTCCAAGCCGCTCCGCAGAGACGACATCAATTACCTTCGTCGGACAGAAACGAAGCTTGTGCAAGAGAATGAGCGGCTTACAGAAAGGCAGCGCGAAGTTCTGCAGTTGCTGGCAGAAGGCAAAGTAATGAAGGAAATTGCCGACATCTTGAACATGACGACAAGAACAGTTGCATTTCACAAGTATCGAATGATGGAGGCTCTTGGAGCCAAGAGCAACGCGGAGCTCGTACGCTACGCAGTCAGACACCATATCGTGGCTGCCTAGAACCGGGGCTGGGAGACGGGTGATTTTGTCAGTTTTCGGACTCACGGGCGACGCCCAGGCCTTTGGCGAGATGGGTAGACTGCAGCGTTTGCCAAGGTTCTGTCGTGAATTCATTGAGTAAGTGAGTTCCTGCAATCCCCGGGCTGTCGCTCACCTCAGGTTCGGATCCTTACTCGATCTGCGTTGTAGTTGCCGGCTAACGCTTCGCCCACCCGGACTCGCTAGCCCGCTTTCGATAGCTGAAATCTTCAGGTTAGGCAGACTGGATGATGATGTTGGCGTATTGGGTCGTGTCTGCGGTGCGTATCAATCCGATCGCCTTCGGAACGCGCTTCTTGAATTCAACATGCGGCTCGTAGGTTATGTCGATATCTGGTAGTGCGCGGGCAAATATGTTCTGGGTCTCCACCCCATTTGCAGACCGAAACTCCTCCGCCATAATTGCCGCACCGATTACGAAGTTCTGCTGGATCGCGCGAAGCACATCCAACACGCGCGGAATATCATCCACCAGCGAGATGTCGACTGTTTCAATCTCCGGCCAAAACGGGAAACCTCGATCGGCGATCACCAGTGTATTTGTATGACGGACGCGACTCAGTAACGAGTTGATCGCAGGATTCAGAATGCCGCTCTTCAGCATGAATGCTCCACCCTAGTTTTGGTTTCGCAGGACCCTTGCTCCCACGAAGGAATAAAGCATGATGAACAGATAACAACCCAGGGGTACCAGATAAGCGGTCGCAAGGCTTCTGAGAGAAAGCAGCCCCATGAATGGAGTAAGCACCGCCCCTCCGACGATCGCCATAACCAGCAGAGAACCGCCGAGCTTCGTGTCTTCACCCAGCCCGCGAAGCCCCATAGCAAAGATTGTCGGAAACATTAGCGACATGAAGAAGCTGGTGAGGAAAAGTGCCCACATGCCGAGCCATCCGGGATGGGTAACACCGATTGTGACAAGTACAACATTAGCCGCACTGTATATGCCCATGAGGCGTCCAGGGCTCACGAACCGCATCAGCCACGCCGATCCGAAGCGGCCTACGGCAAATGCGACCAGCGAGCCGGTCAAAAAGTATCCTGCCGTCTTCTCCGGCTCATGTACATAGTCTTGGACGTACTGAATGAAGTAGCTCCACGTACCTACCTGCGCGCCGACGTATAGAAACTGAGCTGCAACGGAGAAAACGAAGAATGGCCGACGAAGTAGTTGCGACAGCCTGCTCTTACCGGATCCCGGGCCAGCGGTAGCCGAACTGCTCCGCGTTGACGGAAATGGAACTCGAGAAATAATTGCGGCGAGAGCGAATGCCAGAGCGCCGAGTGCGATGTACGGTTTGACTACGCGAAGTGTCTCGCCCTGGAGGTACGCGGCGTATTGGTGTGTAGCTTTAAGCGCGGCGGTCTGCGCCGGAGTAAGTTCCACCCCAGAAAAGATGAATGCCGTGCCAATGGCAACACCGGTGATCGAACCCATCGGGTTGAAGGCCTGGGAAAAATTGAGGCGGCGCTCCGAGCTGTCTGGGGCTCCGAGCTCAGCGATGAAGGGATTCGATGCCGTCTCGAGAAACGCCAGCCCGCTGGCGATAACAAAGAGCGCGAAGAGAAAGAATCCGTATCGGTCGACGATCGCAGCGGGCCAGAACAGAAATGTCCCAGTACCAAACAGAATGAGCCCCGTAACAATTCCCGTCTTGTATCCGGTTCGACGCATCAGCATAGCCGCGGGCATGGCGAGCGCAAAATAGCCGAGATAGAAGGCGGATTGCACGAGGCCAGCCTCAAACCGGGTAATCGCAAAAGACTTCATAAACTGACGGATGAGCACGTCGTTCAGATTGTTCGGCACGCCCCAGAGAAAGAAGAGAGTGGTAACAAGAGAGAAGGGCAACATCTGGCCCCCGGGGAACAGTGATACCGCGGGTTTCGCTGCGCGCTCGCCGTTCGAGGCGGTTGTGGCCGGAGTCAGCATTGCCAATGGGTCTCCATGGTTCGTGTTTAATCTACACGGACGATGATTTTGGGAAATTCGCGCGTACGATCGCTCCACCGGCGCAGCATCTCCGCAGCTGCTTCGAGCGGAACAACTTCAGTTATGTAATCGGCGACTGGAAACCGCTTCTGCTCGAGCATATGAATCACTTCGCGAAAACTGGCCGCTGCCTTGTGTCCCGGAATGCGAGGGAAGGTGACCAATGGATTCTTACCGAGAAACGAGTTCAGATCGCTACCACACAAGCCCACCCTCTGTACCTTGAGCACAAGCTTTACCGGACGTCGTACCGGTTCAGGGACGACCTCGATTGCAGCCTCGCCCGGCTGTTTTAGCGCGAGCGCTCTCATTGATCGACCGTGTCCTGGCTGTCAAGCCGATAAATCTGGATCGCTGTTCCGCCGCAGAATTGTTCGCGTTCATGCTCGCTCAACTGGGCCGCATACCGGTCGAGCAAGCTGAACCATTGCTGATATTCAACTGCCAGAAGGCAGACCGGCCAATCAGATCCCATCATCAATCGCGCTGCTCCAAAAGCGTCGAACACAGTGTCCAGATAAGGGCGAAGATCGGTTTCCGTCCACGCACGCCAATCCGCTTCGGTAGTCATACCGGAAACCTTACAATAGACATTCTTTCTTCTTGCCAGATCGTATATGTTCTCGCGCCACGGAGATAGGATCCGCGCGCAGATTCTCGGCTTGGCCATGTGGTCGAGTGCGAAAATCTGATTGGGATGAGCATCAACGAACTTTATGGTCTGCGGAAGATGCCGCTCGCAAATCAGAATCTCGTAAACGAGGGCCGAAGAAAGCATGGTCCTGATGCCACGATTGAAATCGTCGCTCAGGATAAAATTATCGTCTACTTCAGATTGAATCACGTGGCGCAACCCCTTCAACTTCGAGTACGCTCTCAACCCATCGACGCACGCCGGAAAGTCCTTACTAGCAATCGGGGCCCATCCCACTACCGCCTCGATGAATGGATGCGCTTCGGCGAGCGAAAGCAGGTCGCGTGTCTCGCCAAGGTCCTGCCGAGCCTGGACCGCAATTGTCCCGTCGATCACAGCCGACGCCATCACCTCCGACAGATCGCTGGGCGTGTAGTCGCGCCGCAACCTCGACATCGTGTCGTCGATCCAATCGTATTCGTCTGCTGTGTAGCGCCAGAGGTGATGATGTGCGTCGATTCGGCGAAGCATAGCTTGTGAGTATTTACCTCCTCAAATGCGGAAGCCTGAATTAGGCATTCGTCCCCATCCTTAGTGAGTCTCAGGCTAAGCGCGCCACACTTTGCCGTCTGGATAACTGAAGTCGTTGAGGGTCTCCGGATAGATCTCAATGCTGTACCCAGGCTTCTCCGGCAGCAAATACCGCCCGTTTCTGATCTGCACCGGATCAACAAAATGCTCGTGGAGGTGATCGACGAACTCAATCACACGATCTTCCATCGACCCGGAGACGCAAAGGTAATCGAATGCGGAAAGATGCTGAACGTATTCACACAGGCCCACGCCTCCGGCATGTGGGCATACGGGAACATTAAATTTTGCCGCCATGAGAATCACTGCGAGATTCTCATTCACCCCTCCTAAACGGCAGCTGTCTATCTGGCATACGTCTATGGCTCCTGCCTGCATTAGTTGCTTGAATATCACCCGGTTATGGCAGTGCTCTCCCGTCGCGATGCGCACGCCCGAAACCTCACGACGGATGCGGGCATGTCCGAGAATGTCGTCTGGACTCGTCGGCTCCTCCATCCACCACGGGTCCACCACCGCCAGTTCACGCGTGCGTACGATAGCTTCTTCGACGTCCCATTTTTGATTCGCGTCCATCATCAGCTTCCGCGATGGCCCGATTTTGTTCCTGACGAGGCGTGCCCGTCGTAAATCCTCCGTTGGAGCGCCACCCACCTTGAGTTTGAAATGCGTCCAGCCCTCTGCCAGAGCCTCGTCGCAAAGCCGTTCGATCTTGTCGTCGCTGAAGCCAAACCACCCGACTGACGTTGTGTACGCGGGATATCCATCAGTTTTCAGGCGTTGCAGGCGTGAGTTTATTCCTGCGCGACGCTCCCTTAGGAGCGCAACGGCTTCCTCGCGCGTCAATGCATCGCTTATATAGCGGAAATCAATTGCCGACGCGACTTGTTCCGGCTCCATGGAGGCAAGGAGTTGCCAGACCGGCTTTTCCTGCGTGCGTGCGTATAGGTCCCACACGGCATTGATCAGTGCCGCCGTGGCAAGATGAATGACGCCTTTTTCCGGACCGAGCCACCGGAATTGGCTGTCGTCCGTGAGGCAGCGGCTGAACGCGGCGAAGTCGTCGGCGATCGATGCTATCGTCCGGCCAATGACGTAGCGCGACAAATAACGGACAGCCTGTACGCAAAGCTCGGTCCCTCGTCCAAGCGTGAACGTGAGGCCGTAGCCGTTGAGTCCCTGATCTGTTTCGAGAATGCAGTACGCAGCAGAGTAGTCAGGATCCTTATTCACCGCGTCTGAGCCGATTTGTTCGCGCGATGTGGGAAATCTCAGGTCGATGACACGCACATTTGTGATCTTCAAATCGCTCAATTATGACTCCTCGATCGTGTAGCAGGTGTAGCGGCCCAGCGTAAAGCTTGGCGGGACAGGGTGACTAGTATCCCAGTCGTTTATTTACCACGTTCTCCAGCGGTTCGTCCTTCGCAAACCGGTCATACTGCCGCAGAAAACAGTCCATCGCTCGATCTTTCCAGTCAGGCGTGTTGTCCGCGCAGTGCGGCGACAGCAGGACATTCTTCAGCCGATACAACGGGTGCCCGGCAGGTAAAGGCTCGTGTTCAAACACATCCAGCCCCGCGCCCTTGATTCTCCCCGAAGTCAGCGCTTTCACCAGAGCCTCTTCATCAATCACCGAGCCGCGACCGACGTTGATCACGACCGCCTTCGGCTTCATCGCCGCAAACTCGGGCTCACCGATCATATGCCGCGTTTCTTTGGTCAGAGGAGCCGTAACGACAACGTAATCGGAGTGCGCCATCATCTTCCCAAGCTGCTCCGGCGAATAGTAACGTTCGATCAGTGGGTCATCCTCCTGGGGAGCATGTCGCTTCGTAGCCAGCACCCGCATGCCCGTCGCATGTGCGCGCGTGGCGACAGCACGTCCTATGTCGCCGTAGCCGACGATTCCCACAGTCTTGCCGGCAACCACCTGCACATCGAAGGGCTCCCACCTTTCTGCCGACTGGTTGCGTATCATCCGCCGGAAATCTTTGGCGAAATACAAAATCGCGGCAAGCGCAAATTCGCCGAGCGATGCGCTGAAAACGCCCCGTCCGTTGGTCAATATCACGTCACTTTGCACAAGTTCCGGAAACAGGACGCTGTCCAGCCCTGCCGACCGCGAGTGAACCCACCTCACATTCGGACACATCGCGAACACAGCTTCAAGCAACTCCTTGGACGCGGACCAGTTCAATATCGCGCTCGCCGTGGATGCTGCCCCTTGGAATGCGGTCGCCTGGCTTCCTGTGATATGAGGCACCTTCTCGAGCCGGGTGAGCTGCGGGTCGTTCTCGCGTGCCAATACAAGTACCGACTTCCTGATGTCCATATCTTTATCGTGCCACGCTTATGCCGCTGTGGGCCGACCGGTTCCCCAATTGGACCTGCAGCGCTGAGGCTGGGGGTGGCGGCACTACTCCGAGGCTACCGTTTTCCACTTAAACAGTCTGCGTCGCAGGGGTGCGCAGGGCCATCGCGATGACGGCTGCCAGCAGAAAAGCGCCCGACGTGATGCAGAGAGCATAACTCAGACCGGCGCGTTCTGATATGTGACCGATCAGGTATGGAGCGGCGGCGCTAAGTATGCGGCCTACGTTGTAGACAAAGCCCATGGCTGATCCGCGGAGAGCAGTAGGGAAGAGCTCGCTGGCAATAACGCTAAAGCCGCTGAAATAGCCGGTCCCAAAAAATCCGACCAACGGGCCAATGAAGAGTAGCGCATTCGCGCTACGCGCAAATGCAAATAGTGGAACCATCAGGGCGGCTAAGAATAGATAGCCGATATAGGTGTATTTCCGGCTGAGACGGTCGGCAAGATAACCGAACACGATATAGCCGAGAAATGTGCCCGTCTGCATGACGATCGTCCACTCCGATGTCTGGACAATGCTGAGACCGCGCCCTCCCTCGCCGATAGGCATTGAAAGAAAGCGCGGCACCCACGTGAAGAGCCCCCACCAGGCGAAGAGCGTGGCAGCGTTCATCGTGGAGCAGATAAGCGTGTTGCGGCCGAATGTGCCTCGGAAGAGCTGGCCCACTTTGGGTTGCGACCGTTGTTCGTGCTGCCATGCTTCTGGCTCGCGGATGCTACGCCGCAACCAGAGCGTGATCAGAGCCGGCACGACGCCCGCAAAGAAGACGGCGCGCCAGCCGAAGCGGGGCATCACCAGCCCAACCACAGCTGCGCCCAGAGCGTAACCAATCGCCCACGAGCTCTGCACTAGCGCCAGAGCCTTGCCGCGATGATGCGCGGGCCAGGTCTCCGCGACTAGCGCGGCGCCCGAGGCCCACTCGCCCCCCATGCCCAGTCCCAGCAGCACCCGAAAGAGCATCAGCTGCGGGGCCGTTTGAGCAAATCCGCACAGCGCCGTGGCCAAGGAATAAACCAGCACGCTGACGGTAAGCGCCCGAACCCTTCCGTAGCAATCAGCAAACCAGCCAAAACCCATGCCTCCGACCGCTGCGGCCACGAGCGTGGCCGACATCATCGCTCCGCTTAGCGCGGCGGAGAGATGCAGCGCCCGCTGCACTTCCCCTAGCACGAGCGCATACAGCATCACATCCATGCTGTCGAGCATCCAGCCTAATGAGGCGGCAAGCAGGGTCCGCCTCTGATCGCCCGATGCCTCAGCCAGCCAA
>Ga0210390_10005129_pt1 | contig 11001 bp, 16 predicted proteins | sample IncBWH11OmetaG_FD_161050 | JGI IMG/M metagenome (GOLD analysis project Ga0210390, IMG submission 161050) | Forest soil microbial communities from Barre Woods Harvard Forest LTER site, Petersham, Massachusetts, United States - Inc-BW-H-11-O ... | reverse complement strand
CGTCAGGGGCGTCCCAGCCATGGGGTGGCCGAATCGGCGGGCAATCGTCGGATTGATGCCGCCAACCGAGCTCGTGCTTCGACTTCGCAACGAGGCGCCGGAACGGTTACGCGAGTGATCGCCTGCCAAGCTAGGAGGTAACTGCGATGATCACTGCCAACACAAGCGAGCTGCGAAAGACGGGCGTCGATGTCGTCGGCGATATTCCTTGGGGTACGCACTTTTGCCTGTTTTACCACGCGAAGGCGGATCTTCTTGAAACAACGGTCAGCTACTGCAAGGCTGGATTGCGAAGCGAGGAGTTCTGCCTATGGGTGATAGCGCCACCGGTTACAGAGGAAGACGCTCAGCAAGCGATGCGGAAAGCCGTTCCTGATTTCGATCGCTACTTGCTTGGGAACAGCATCGAGATCGTCGCGACCCGCGAGTGGTATCTGCCGGATGACACGTTTGATCTCAAGAGAATGATTGCCAGTTGGAATGAGAAGCTGGCGCGTGCATTCGCCAAGGGTTACGCTGGCGTCAGAGTAACCGGCGACACCGCGTGGCTCGAAAGGAAATATTGGAACGACTTCTGTGAATACGAAGACTCGCTCAACGGCGCTATAGCCAATCAACGTCTAACGGTGCTATGCACCGACCCGCTCGCAGTCTTGCGGCGGCGATTGCTTTCTGATTTGCCGAGGCAGAGTGGCAAACCACTTTGACGTCGACTTCTCGATCCATCGCGGACTTGAGAGCGGCCAGAAATGGTGTGTATGTGAATTCATAAGCGCTAACGCGAAGGCCGTAACCGCTCGGGGTTTTGTTGATGAAGTCGAGGTATGCTTTCAAGGAGACCACGCGACAACCAGACCGTCATCTTGTTGGCGGGATCGTTGGCGATCTCATCGGTCATTGCCGCATTATTGAATTCGCGTGCGAACGCTTGACTAGCAACCGAGCCGCGGTTAAACCAAACACCCTGGTTCCCGTCGTCAACGAGTTCGGTTGTTATTTCGAATTCGACGGTGTCGCGTTGTTCAAGTAAACCCGGGCGACCATACATCGCAGCAATGGTGAAGTTGTATTTGGTTCCGGGATTTGCGGTGCAGCCCGACCAAAGAAAACTTTGAATTGGGTTTTCAAATGTGGATTCTACCGAGAGGACCAATGGCAGAGACGTTCGAAGCATACCGAAACCGAGTCCTGAGCTATCTTGGCGATGAGGAGCCCATCGGTGTCCAACAAGCCACCCCATCCCAGCTCGAGCGTCGACTGCGCGATGTCGCGCCCGAGGAGTTGATCCGGCGTCCTGCACCTGAAAAGTGGTCAATCGCCGAGATCGTAGCGCACTTGGCGGACGCGGAGCTGGCGATGGGGTGGCGATTCCGAAACATGCTGGCGAATCCGGGCGTGGCCTTGACGTGGTGGGATCAGGCCGCATGGGCGGAGCGCTTGGGTTACGCGCAGCAAGAGGCGAGCCTTTCGGTGGGGGTCTTTCGAGCGCTGCGCGAGAGCAACCTGCGACTGTTGGAGTCGGTCCCGCGCGCACGGTGGGTGGAGTGCTACGGGGTCCACGAGGTACGCGGACGGCAAACGGTCGAGGAGTTCGTCCGCTTGGAAGCGGCACACGACTTGAACCATCTTCGGCAGATCGACCAGATCTTGGATTCTCGGCCCGGATGAGGATGTTCGTTGGATTAATCGTTTGTTTTCTATTGAATGTGCCGCCTCCACGCGGTGCTGGCGGGCCCATGCTCATTGGATGCGGTGTTGAGATTCTCTAACTCTTTCATTTTGAGTGAGCATCCAACGTACATCCTTCTATTTACTCTCATCGAGCGCCGGTACGGCAGCCACGCGCGCGCCGCGCCGCAATACCCCTAACGCTTCCGGCTCCTTCCACTTGCCGCCACCCTTCGCCACCTCCCGACACTCACACCCTCGCCCCGTATCCTCAATGATCGGTTTCTTGTTGGGCCATGATTTCCAACTAGAATGCCGCAGGACGCTATGGGAAGGCCGCACCCGTTAAATCCGTATTTCAGATCCGTTCCACCAAGTTTGGTGCTATCCGTCTCATTGTCAGAATCGTAGTATTTGTCGATGATTGTACCGAGGACGGGATTTTCTCCCTTGAGGTGAAGGCATGAGATAAGAGCTCATAGTCGTTTCCGGAAAACCGGCCGCGGTCACCAACACACAGAATTTTATCCAACGCGCTAACGACGTGAGAATCGACGAGACATTCGAGTAGGCTCATCTTGGAAACGCGGGGCGCGATGATAGCCGGTTGATTCATCGCAAACCTACCGAATCGAAGCACTCACTAAGCGCTGCCAGTCCCGCATCTTCTGCGCTCAGGATTCTTCGGTCACACCCGCAGCATTCACACTAACCAGGACTCCCCCGGATTGGGGCGGTCGAGGGTCAGGCATGTCTTCCGGTTTCAGGACTTCGGGACCGCCGAATTCGCTTACGCAGATCGCCTTCATCGAGAAGTCATGCTTTCATCGCCAAACGTACACTTGTGAACCTCTGCGACCAGTTCTATTTCCACGCAGGATCCAAACGGCACTTGAGCAACCCCGAAGGCGCTGCGAACGTGCTTCCCTATATCTCCAAAGACCTCTCCGAAAAGCTCCGAAGCCCCATTGGCCACCAGATGTTGTGCGGTGAATGCTGGAGTGCTGTTCACGAGCACCATCAGCTTCACGATGCGCTTGATTTGGTTTAGGTCACCCACGGCGGCATGAAGTGTGCCCATTAAATCGATGGCCACGGCACGAGCGGCCTCTTTACCCTGCGCGGTCGTGAGATTCGCTCCAAGCTGGCCCACCCAAGGTTTGCCGTTCATCTTGGCGATATGGCCAGCCAAGAAGAGCAAATTGCCGCTGCGTAGAAAAGGTACAAAAGCTGCCACCGGCGGCGTCAGTTCAGGAAGCGTAATGTTGAGGGCGTCGAGCCTTTCGTATACCGACACGGTTTTGCTCCATAACATTGACAATTAGCTAACAGACGATATAATATGACACGGATTCGCTCGATTGTAAAGTTCGAAAGAAAGCGAGGGCCAAGGAATGGAAACTCAGCGATCGTATCGGTATTGTGTAGTGGATGTTTTTACCGACCAGCCTTTCGAGGGGAACTCCTTGGCGGTTTTCCCAGATGCATCCGGCCTAGACGACGACACGATGCAAAGAATTGCAAGGGAGCTCAATCTGTCTGAAACCACTTTTGTATTTTCAGCAACGCGATCGGACTGCGTGGCGAATGTCAGAATCTTCACCCCGGCCAAAGAGCTGATTTTTGCCGGACACCCGACGATAGGTACGAGCTTCGTGTTACTGGCGGAAGGAATGGTCTCCCGCCATGTGGACCATTTTGTCTTGGAGGAGAAAGTAGGTCCTATACCGATTCGAGTTGAGCTGGGACCGCGGCCCCTCATCTGGCTGCGTACTCCGCCGATCGAATATGGCAAAACGTACCAGCCGGCAGCTTGCGCAGACATGCTAACTCTCAACGTGAATGATCTCCTCGATGTGGCTCCTCAGTTGGTGAGTGCAGGCAATCCGACAATCTTTGTGGCTGTAAAGAATAAGGAGATCGTCGACCGTGCGCTTCTGGATTCTAGGCGGCTAAAAACGCTCATCGGGCCAGATTCCGAGCCCTTGTGCATTTTTGTGTTTACTCCAACCTTAGAAGGGGCATACTCGCGGATGTTTGCTCCCCTCTACGGAATATCGGAAGATCCAGCAACGGGAAGCTCCACGGGGCCAATGGCTTCTTTCATGATGCGGAATTGTCTGACACCTGGCACTGCGGGGAGACGCCTTATGAGCGAGCAAGGTACTAAGATGGGCCGGCGTAGCATTCTGCATGTTTGCATTCAGGGTGAAAGCGGCAAGGTTGGTATTGATGTGGGCGGATATGTGACGCCGCTGACGGAAGCTACGATGCGATTCTAAGTGGTCCGACAATTGGAATATCAGTTACGCGGTCAGATGTTGCGCGCGTGACGCATTCGGCCACTTCGAAGCTATCATATCGGTGTTATTATGATTAGGGAGGTTCCTAATCGTAGATATGATCTCGACCGTTGCAATTCGGGCCCTCGCGAACGAACGCAGACTGCAAATTCTTGAGTGGCTCAAGAACCCGACGAAGCATTTCCCTCCACAGGTCGACGGCGATTTGGTGAAGGATGGGGTTTGCGGCTGCCTAATTGCGCGCAAACTTCGTGTTAGTCAGCCGACCGCGAGCGAACACCTGAAGATTCTGTGCCAGGCCGGGCTGACCCGCCCCAAGCGAATCAAGAAGTGGATCTTCTACAAGCGCGACGAGGCCAGAATCAGGCAAATCAAGAAAACCATTCTATCGAAAGTGTAGGAGCCGAACAAGAAAGCATGCTGCCAGTGCCCATCAGCCGCGAAAATGCTCCGCACTACGTTTGGGGAGACAACTGTGATGGATGGCATTTATTGCAAGAGTCGAACCTGAGCGTGATTGAGGAGCGCATGCCGCCCGGCGCCTCCGAGGTGCGTCACTTCCACACGAACGCTCAGCAGTTTTTCTTCATTTTATCCGGCCAAGCCGTGATGGAAACCAATAATGACGTTGCTATTCCGCCGCGTACGCGTCACCCATTTCGGAATCACTCCGAAGAACCTGTCCGCTTTCTGGTGATCTCGCAGCCGTCAAGTTACGTGCGACCGGGTCACCGAGTAGCGGAGAAAGAATCACCTCGAAGAACACTCCGACGTGGCGCGCCTTACACCAGACGATAGAATCTGCTGCATCAACCTGAGACACGAGCAGCAATCGAAGGTCAGCTAGTGCGATAGGTCAGACGCGGCAGCAGTAGGGTGGAGATTCCGGACCGGAAACCGCTCGGAGGCGGGCTCACCAGGCATCCTAAGAGCGTTAATCCCGGCGGCCAGCTATTAACATCGACAGTTTGCTAAGTGACGATGTATGTCCTAATCGAGGACGCCTCAGTCCCACCATCGGACATGCTTGCCCGTGGTGCCCTCCTTATCTCGCTGTAAGTCCTTTAAAAAAATCTGTTAATTGGCACGCAGTTCGGAAGCGGACTTGCTCTCTCTACTTACTGGATTGTGTCAGGGTGATGAAGTGAGGACATATGAATGCGTTCCTCCAAGATGTGCGCTACGCCGCCCGCAACTTGCTTAAGACGCCTGGCTTCACCCTGGTCGCAATTCTGACCCTAGCGCTAGGCATCGGTGCAAATATTGCCGCCTTCAGCATTGTTGATGGCGTGTTGCTCCGTCCGCTCCCATTCCCACAACCAGGCCAGCTCGTGCGCGTGTTTGACGATCTGCGCTCGTCGAACACTAAGGACGTCGGCATGTCAGTCCCGCAGTTTTGGGACTATCGCGATCGTGCCGGCATCTTTCAAGACATAAGCGTCGTCTGGTCAACTCCCGCAACCCTCACTGGGGTTGATCTCCCGCAGCGCATCGAAGCTCTGGCCACCAGCGGGAACTATTTCACCATGCTAGGAGTGCGGCCTCAAATCGGCCGCGTCTTCACACAGAAGGATGAAGTCCCTGGCTTCATCAATGCTGTCGTCTTAAGCGACGGCTTCTGGCGCCGCCAATATGGTGCCGATCCGAACGTCATCGGCAAGAGCCTTCGACTTGATGGCGATCTTTACCAGATCTTCGGCGTCATGCCCGCCGGATTCCGCCACCCAGGAAAGACTATAGAAACCGTAGAGGATGTATACGTCGCTGCCGGCTATAACGCGCCGCCATTTCCTGTGCCACCGCTCCGTTCCGCTCGCATGCTTCCAGGCGCCATCGCGCGTCTCAAGCCCGGCTTGAGCGTTGCCGAAGCGCAAGCTCGCCTCGAAACGTTCGACGCTGGCCTGGCGCGGGATTACCCCACCGACTATCCCCCGACCGTAGGTTGGGCTCCGCGCCTCGCCTCCGTGCAGCAAGACCTTACCGGCAACGCCCGTTCCGAGCTTTTCGTTCTCTTCGCAGCAGTCGGGTTCGTGCTGCTGATTGCCTGCGTCAACCTCGCGAATCTTCTCTTAGCCCGCGGCTCTGGTCGCCAGCGCGAAATTGCGATCCGCTTGGCTCTGGGTGCTGGGCGCGTTCGCCTGCTCGCCCAGTTGCTCACGGAAAGCGTCCTCCTCGCTTTCGTTTCCGGCTGCGTTGCCCTGCTTACCGTCGTGTGGTTGAAAAGCGCTCTGTTGAAATTCGCTCCCCCCGATCTTCCGCGGCTGAATGAAGTGACGATCAGCACAAGCGTCCTCTTCTTCGCGTTCTTGGTTTCGATTTTGACCGGAATTATTTTCGGTCTCGCGCCCGCCCTGCAAGACGCCAGCCCCAATCAAATCGCAAGCCTCAGAGAAGGCAGCCGCGGCTCGGGCTCGAGCAAGCGCCGGATGCGCGTCTCGAGCGCGCTGGTCGCGTCGGAAGTCGCCCTTTCCCTGATCCTTTTGGTCGGTGCCGGCCTCTTCCTCCGCAGCTTCTGGCAAATCCTCCAAGTCCGTTCCGGCTTCAACTCTCACAATGTAGTCACCGCACAGATCTGGCTGTCGTTCCCGAATGATCCCAGTCAAAATCGCTATTTGACCGTCCCCAAGCGCGCTGCCTTCATGCGCGAGGTTCTCCGGCGCGTCTCCGCTCTCCCGGGCGTCCAGGAGGCCTCCATCGGCGGTGGAGGCAGCCTGCCGCTCGCGCGCTCTCGGAACCAAATCAGCTTCACGATTGAAGGCCGTCCCGCAGATTCCGAACATTCACCAGTGGCGGAACTTGCCGCTGTCAGCCCGGGGCACTTCCGCGTCCTTGAGATCCCCATCCTATCGGGAAGAAACTTCACTGATTCCGATGACGACAAAGCCCTCCCCGTTGCGATCGTGGACCAGACCCTCGCTCGCCAGTATTGGCCGAATGAAAATCCGATTGGAAAACGCGTTAAGTCCGGTCCCATCCAGTCCACCAATCCTTGGTTGAATATCATCGGCGTCGTGGGTGACGTGAAGACCGATTCGCTCGAGCTCCAGGAGGCGCCACATATCTATCTCTCTGACTTCCAAGCCCCCGCCTACAATTCGGTCATCTACCTTCGCACAGCCGGCGATCCGGGCACTCTCGGTGACGCGATTCGGCCTGAAGTAGAGGCCGTTGACCCGAACGTGCCGGTTTATGCGGTGCGTACAATGGAAGACGTGATAGCAAGATCCATGGCGGAACGCCGTTTTGCACTCCAAATCCTGGGTTTCTTCGCGGGCGTCGCCCTTCTGCTCGCCGCAATCGGAATCTACGGCGTCATGGCTTACACCTTCAGTCAACGGAGGCACGAAATTGGCATCCGCATGGCTCTCGGCGCCCAGCCCCGCGACATTCTTCGCATGGCTCTAAGCGAAGGAATGACGCTCGTCGCTGTCGGCCTCGGCTCGGGCCTCGTCGGAGCGCTGATCCTCACGCGCTTCCTCCACTCTATGCTTTATGCTGTCTCGCCCAATGATCCGCTCACGTTCGTGGCGCTCCCTGCGCTACTCGCCGCCGTTGCGTTGCTAGCGTGTTTCGTCCCTGCGCGCCGCGCCACGCAAGTGGACCCGCTCGTCGCCCTGCGTGATGGGTAGCACTCGCATCCTGAATTTCGGGCGGCTAATTTGGTAGCAGCTCCTAGCTGCTAAGGATTCCCCGGATCGTAAAGCTGATACCGAGAAAGAGACCTCATGGCCACAATTCAAACTGCAGCCGACTGGCAGAAGCAGTGGTTCGAGATTGCAGACGCAACCTATTTGAACACTGCAGCACACGCAGCGATGCCTCGTGTTTCTCTGCGCGCGGTGCAAGTCTCGCTCGAAGCGAAGCGGTTTCCCCATCACATAAACGACTCCGTTTGGTTCGAGGCGCCAAACCGAATTCGGGCCTCCCTATCGAAAATGATTGGGGCGAAACCCGAAGAAATCGCACTGACCACCGGCGCAAGCACTGGCGTCGCGGCCGTGGCACATGGCCTGACATGGAAGCCGGGCGACGAGATCATCACCGCCAAGGGAGAGTTCCCACTGCAATACGCCACCTGGAAGCCAATGGAAGAACGCGAGGGCGTGAAACTGAAAATCGTAGCGCCGCGAGACCGCTTTGTCACGGCGGACGACCTGATTGCCGCAATGACGCCGAGAACGCGCGTCATCTCCGTAAGTCATGTGCGCTTTGACGACGGCTCGCTGTTAGATGCGTCTCGCGTGGCTGCGGCCTGTCACGTGCAGGGAGCGCTGCTTGTGCTTGATGTGAGTCAGTCTTGCGGGGCGGTGCCGATGGATGTAAACGGACTTGGCGCCGATTTCTTGGTGTGCGCCGCGTACAAGTGGCTGCTGAGTCCGTACGGCACTGGATTTTTCTGGGCGAAGAGCGAACATCTGGACACTCTGCGCCCGGGACCGTTTTATTGGATGGGCCAAATCGCAGACACTTTTTCGGCGTTGAATTTTGTCGATCCCAAACCATCCCGCAGTGCGAGGCGTTGGGACGCGGCGGAAGCGTCCACTTATTTCAATTTCAACCTGACGGCCATGGACGCCTCGGTGGATTTTGTGTTGCGTGTCGGGCCTGCGTTCGTGCTCGAACATAACCGGAAATTGATCGCGTTCTTGTTTGAACGCCTCCCCAAAGACTGCGTTCCGGCGAGTCCGCTGGACCCCGCACAGCGCGGGCCGTACGGCTGCTTCACCGCGCGGACCCTGGAAAAAACCGCCGAGCTTTATCAGAAGTTGCGAAAGGAAAATGTTGTCGTGAGCATGCGCGAGGGGAGGATTCGCGTCTCGCCCCATTTGTTCAATTCAGAGCGCGACATCGACCGCCTGATCAACGTGTTGCATGATGATGACGCGGAATTTTGTTCACGGGTGAAGGATGACCCCCTGAGGTGATCTCGAATCGCACCAACAAGACTCAAGATGTCGCGCAACTTAGGGGACGATCCCCGGGAGCGAATTAAATTACGTCAGTCTATGAACGATTGAAGAATCTGCAGATTACTTTGTCTGACGTTCCACCCCCTGTGGTGGATGGCTACGTTGCTGCTTTCGTTCCGTTTGTCCGGACCGGCAACCTGATTCATTTGTCGGGGCGGCTCGCAAAGAAGAATGGAAAGCTTTGGTGCGGCAAGCTAGGCGAGGAGATTACCACCGCTGAGGGGAAACAAGCGGCGCGCAGCGTCGCCATCGGCGATCTGAATGACCTTCGACGGATTGTGAAACTTTTGGTTTTCGTCAACAGTGGGCCGCATTTTACGGAGGTCCACACGGTCGCCAATGGCGCTTCCGAATTGTTCATCGAAGTCTTTGAAGAGCGAGGAGCCCATGCGCGCAGCGCCTTGGGCCTGTCGCAGATTCCGTTTGGTTGCTGCGTTGAGATCGAGATGGTTGTGGAGACATTTGTATCGGAAAGTGAATGCGAACTGTGAAATGCACACGAACAAGAAACAGAGTAGTTATCTGAGCTGTTCGGTTTGACCGGAGGATCATGGAGATACGGACGATCGGCCCATTCCTTCATTATTTTGGCAACGTGCGGGAGCGCACTATGCGCGTGGCGCGTTGTATTCCGCCGGACAAGATCGATTGGACTTACGCACCGGGCAAGTTTACTCTGGGCGATCTGTTGCGGCATCTGGCGGTTGCGGAACGATATATGTGGGCGGAAAACGTGCAAGGGCGTCCGGCTCGTTACACGACGCACGGAAAAGAGCTGGCGGACGGTTATGACAATGTGATGGCGTTTGTCGAACGCTTGCACGCGGAATCGATGGAAATTTTCGGACGACTCACCGATGAAGATCTACAGAAGAAATGCAAAACACCCGATGATGCCCCCATCACTACGTGGAAGTGGCTGCGCTTGATGGTCGAACACGAGATACATCATCGCGGGCAAGTTTACATTTACTTGTCATTGCTCGGCGTCGCCACGCCGCCACTCTATGGCCTAACCTCCGAAGAAGTCCGCTCCCGCGCCGCCGTGGATTGATTTTCACGGCGCTGCGCTCGACTTGAAGGTCGTTTCATCGAGCATTCGAGCGCTTCTAGAAGAGCCCCTTCCTACTTTACTCTTCTCCGCGTCCTATGCGCCTCTGCGTTTCGCTCTTCCTTTTGGCTCGGGTGCACGAACGATCAGACGGGATTAGTGACGGATTTTGCTCTTACTTCTTGGCGGTCGGCGGCAACACACCGTTCAGGCGCAGATACATTGCGGCTTCGGCGTAGTGGTCGGCCCAAGTACCGGCTAGGATCAGGCTCAACCAGGCGCGTGTAACTTGTTTTCCGCCGAATCCTTCCGTGGTCTCCGCTAGTTTGGAATCGTCCATATTCGCCAGCGCGTCGGAACAGAAATCGAAGGAGGCCTTGAGCGCGACGATGAGCTTGTCTTTCGGGTCCGTGTCTTTCGCCTCCTCGACCTTGGGAGCAGGGACGGCGGCCGCCTTGCCGCACAGCAGATTATTCGTTTCGGCCATGTGGACAACGAGACGGCCGAAGGTCATCTGGTCGGCGCTGGGCTTGTAACTGAATTTTTCGGCGGGCATGGCTTCGACGGCTGCGACGGTGTTTTTCTGCCGGCCAGGCAGAATGTCTCTCAGGGCGGTACTTACCGGGTTCTTTGATTGCGCGCACGTTGTTTGTGCAATCGCTGACGCGGCGAGGAACAGCAAGGCAGGGATCACGAAAGTTCTCTTCATTTTGTCCTCATTTCAGTTTGGATTTAAGCTTGCATTTTCAAAGAGAATGCTTTGCCATTGTTATGTCAGACTTCGGGGTATATAGCCTTCGGCAAGAATCAGATTGCGACGGCGTGCTTCGTCTCGAACCTCGAGGGCCAACGCATACTCGGGAGCGCGATACCACGCTTGCGCCCGCAGCCGCAGTCCGTACCGCAAATCCTGCAATAACGTGGTCATCGCCCCCCCTTGAGTAGCTAATGTTGAATCGCAATATTCAGAGTCCGAAGCCTATGTCCTCAACTCTCGCGCAAGGCGACG
>Ga0210390_10005128_pt1 | contig 11002 bp, 8 predicted proteins | sample IncBWH11OmetaG_FD_161050 | JGI IMG/M metagenome (GOLD analysis project Ga0210390, IMG submission 161050) | Forest soil microbial communities from Barre Woods Harvard Forest LTER site, Petersham, Massachusetts, United States - Inc-BW-H-11-O ... | reverse complement strand
GCACCCCGGCGCTGTCGAACACGACTCCCGAAACGGTGATGACCGGCATCCGCGACATCCTGCGCGATGGCGCCGGCACACCCGATGCGATTGCCTTCGCCGGAGCCTGCGTTCGGAGCGGCGAGTGCACGCCGGCCTGCCCCGAGAAACTTGACGCTGCGTTCCTGATGCGCCTTGCATCGCTGCGCGTCCGCGGCACGCTGGGCGACGCACCCCGCGTCAAGGCGCCACACGACCCAAGATGGTCCGCGCGAGTCAAGGCCTTCGCACGGCTCACCATGAACGAGGAGGAGCGGGCCGAATGGCTGTGACCCCGGATGCCAACGTCACCTTCTGGTACGGCTGCAACATGACGCGTCACGGCGAGATCGTGCGTCTCGTCACGCACATTCTCGAAGCGGTCGGCGTGGCCGCGGCACCTGCCGGCGGACCCGGCTACTGCTGCGGCTCGACGCAGGAGGCGAACGCCCGCATTGCCGCCGGCATGGCCGCGCGCACGGTGGAGAAATTCAATCAGGCCGGCCGCGACACCGTGGTCACCTGGTGCCCATCCTGCCACATGAACATGGACGACCTGATGGCGCCGGTGACGGAGACCGCGTTCGAGACCCAGCACATCACCCAACTGCTCGCCGCGCGTGCCGAACGGCTGCGTCCGCTGCTGACCCATCCCGTCCATGCGCGGGTTCTGCTGCATGCGCATCACGGCTTCCACGGCCGTGTGCCGGTCAACACGGACGTGCCAACGTTGCTCCGCATGATCCCCGGGCTGACGGTCCTCGACCATCCGCTGCGCATCCCCGGGCATATGTGTTCCGCGATCGCACCCAAGCCTGGCGTGATGGCGCAGGCGCACAGCGATACGCTGGAGGCCATGTCGGATATCGGCGCGGACACTCTGGTGACGATCTTCCATTCCTGTCACCGCGACGCCGTAGCACTGGAGCGCGGGCGCACGATCCGCGTGGTGAACTGGATCCATCTGCTGGCGGAGGGCATGGGCCTGCCGCACACCGATGAATACAAGCACTGGCGGAATGCCGAGGATCCACGCGCGTCGATAGGCACCGATCGGATGGCCGCCGCCGGTGACGCCGCCTTCGAGCAGTTGGTGGAACCGGAACTGCGGCGCGCCCCGACAATCTGACAGGCGTTGTGTCCGAGGCGATCAGGGAGACCAACGTGCATCGCCGCAGCTTACTGACCTCCCTCACCGCACTCGCTGCGAGCCCACTTGCGCCGAGGCAGTCCTTCGCCGAACCGGTGACGGTTCTGGATCTGCAAACGCGCACCATCGAGGTGAACGGCAAAGCGGCCACGGTGCTCGGGATCACACAGCCTGACGGGACATCGGGCCTGGTGACGGATGTCGCGCTGCCGTTCCGGGTGCAGGTGCGCAATCATCTGGACCGCACTTCGCTGATCCATTGGCACGGGCTGACACCGCCATTCCAGCAGGACGGCGTGCCTTATGTTTCCGCGCCGCCGATACCGGCGGGTGGTACGCAGAACTACGATTTTCGCCTGGATTTCCCTGGCACGTTCTGGATGCATTCGCATGTCGGTTTCCAGGAACAGCAACTGCTGTCGGCTCCGCTCATCATCCACGACGCGGGCACGCGAGGCGCTTCGGTGCAGGAAATCGTCGTCATGCTGCACGATTTCACCTTTAGCGATCCACGAGAGGTTTTCGCCAGCCTGAAGCAAGGCGGTCGTAAGCAGACAACGTCGGCGCCGCCTGCCATGTCGAACATGCAGAACATGAAGCCGGACCTGAACGACGTCGACTACGATGCCTTCCTCGCCAACGACCGGACTCTCGCGGACCCGAACGTCACCCGTGTCGAACCGGGCGGGCATGTCCGGCTACGCCTGATCAATGGCAGTGCCGCCACCAACTACTGGATCGATCTCGGCGAACTGCGGGGTACGCTCATCGCGGTAGATGGCACACCGGTCAAGCCGGTCGCGCTGCAGAGCCTTCCGCTTGCCATTGCGCAACGCGCCGACATCCTGATCGAGGTGCCTCGGGAACAGGGGGCGCATGCCATCCTCGCTCAGGTGGAGGGCAAGACCGACCGCACCGGCATCGTGCTGGCAACTGCGCGGGCGAACGTTACGCGGATCGAGGGAAACGCGGGGCGGCCATCTCCGGCGTTCGACTTCACCTTCGAGCAGGCGTTGCGCGCAGCAAAACCGCTGGCGCCCCATCCCGCCGGAATCGTGCGGGATGTGCTGCTCTCGGGCGATATGCAGGCCTATGTCTGGATGATGGACAATCAGGTTTATCCCAAAATCACACCGGTCACGGTGTCTGCAGGCACGCGCGTGGAACTTGTCATGCGGAACAAGACCATGATGTCGCATCCGATGCATCTGCATGGTCACCGCTTTCAGGTTATCGGGTTCGATCAGCAACGTTTCCCGGGCGCGGTCCGCGACACGGTCCTCGTGCCGCCGCTCAGGACTGTGACCGTCGCCTTCGATGCGGACAATCCCGGCCGCTGGGCCTTCCACTGTCACAATCTCTGGCATCTTGCTGCGGGGATGATGGCAGTGGTCGACTACACGGGGATCCCTATGCCGTCGCTGCCTCCCGAGATCGATTAGGCTTGGGCTATGTCACGCCCCAGCGCTGTGCGAGCGCTTGGTAGATTTTGTCTTGCTGCATTTTGGTCAAAGCGTGATCCACCGCGGCGACGAGGCTGGGATTGTTCCGGTTGAAACCAATTCCCAGCGGCTGCGGCGCGTCGGGCACCTGCGCCAGGATGCGCAAGCCTGGTGTCTTTCGAACAAACCACGCCGCGACCGGATAGACCTTCATCACAGCGTCGACGCGACCCGAGCTCAGATCCTTGATCGCGTCGCCTATCTTCGCGAACGGATAGACCTTGACATTGCCGATCTGGCCGGCTCGCTGCATGGCGACAGCCACATCGTAGTCGGTCGTCGCGGCCTGTACGCCGACGGTGCCACCCTTCAGGTCAGCAAGCGTCATGTTTGCCGGCGATCGTCGGAGATCGACTAGCAGGCTCAGCGTCGTCGTCAGGTATGGCACCGACCATGCAAGCAACCGCTGACGGTCGGGCGTGATCGTGATCCCACCCACAATGCAATCGTAGCGATTCTCCTCCATATGGCGGAGGATGACTTCCCATCGCGTGTTCACGAATTCCGAATGGAGATCGAGCCGTCGGGCGATCTCCTCCATGAGGTCGACCTCAAAACCGACTCTCTTGCCGCCGGAGATAAACTCGAACGGCGGATTGACGAAATAGGTGCCGACGCGGAGGACGCCCGCCCTCAGTGTGCGAAGCTGATCGGCGCGAGCCAGAGGGATCAAAGGCAACAGAAGGGCAGCCGAGGCGGCTGCCCCCATCTGCTGCATCAGGTGGCGGCGAGACGGCGGCGGCTTACAAGCGGCATTCATGAATGGGCTCAAGGTGGCCTCAGAATCGTGTGCAGGCTCTCTATATGACGCCTATTTCTGCGGCCCATAAGTAGCCTTCTCGATCGCCCACCGTCTCGGTTAATTTGATCCGGCGGCGCCTGAAGGGAGAACCCAATGCAACGAAGAAGCCTGCTCACCTATGCGGGAATGATCGCGTTCGGGGCCAGCCTGGCAGAGCCGCCCTCCGCCACGTCGGGACCGGCTCAGTTCCGCCGCGTCCGCCCTTCCGATCCGGCTTGGCCAAGTGCGGTGAGTTGGGAGACGCTGAACCGGAGCGTTGGCGGGCATCTGATCAACGTTCAGCCGTTGCTTGCGTCCTGTACGAGTCCAAACGAGTGCCAGGACGTGCTCGAGGCTGTGAAGAACCCGTACTACGTTGGCGATCAACCTGCCGGGACGCAGACCGCCGGTTGGGTGGATGCCTGGATGTCGGCACCCAGCATCTACGCTGTCGCGGCAAGGACCACCGAAGACGTGGTCGCTGCAGTGAACTTCGCCCGCGAGAACCGCCTGCGGCTGGTCGTCAAGGGTGGCGGCCACAGCTATCAGGGCACATCTGACTCGGCCGACTCGCTGCTGATCTGGACGCGCGCGATAAACAGTATCGAGCTGCATGACGCATTCGTGCCCCAGGGTTGCGAGGGCAGACAGGCAGCGCAGCCCGCCGTCACGGTCGGCGCCGGATGCGTATGGATGCATGTCTATGACGCTGTCACCACGAAGGCCGGGCGCTATGTGCAGGGCGGTGGCTGCGCGACAGTTGGCGTCGCGGGGCTGGTCCAGAGCGGAGGCTTCGGCAGCTTCTCGAAGAATTTTGGCACGGCCGCGGGCGGGTTGCTGGAAGCCGAAATGGTCACCGCCGACGGTCAGGTGCGCATCGCCAACGCGTGCACCGACCCCGACCTGTTCTGGGGCATCAAGGGCGGTGGTGGCGGCAGCCTGGGCGTCGTGACAAAGCTGACACTCAGAACGCGCGAGCTGCCGGCGGTGTTCGGCGGCGCGAGCGTGACAATCAAGGCCGCTTCCAGTGCTTCGTTCCGCCGATTGATCGCCCGCTTCGTCGGCTTCTACGCTGAAAGCCTGCTCAATTCGCACTGGGGCGAGAGCGTCACCTTTGGATCGGACAACACCTTCGCGGCCTCAATGGTCTTCCAAGGGTTGGAACCGCAACAGGCCGTTGCGGTCTGGCGGCCGTTCCTCGATTGGATCGCCGCCTCGCCGCGAGACTTCACCGTCACCACGTCAGCCGATATTGGTGGCGGCCCGGCACGCAATCATTGGAATGTCGAATTCCTGAAGAAGAACCGGCCCGGCCGGGCATTTTCCGACCCGCGACCAGGCGCACCGGCGGACAATGTGTGGTTTGCCGAGCAGAACACGGAACTCGGTATTTTCATCCATGGCTACCAGTCGCTCTGGCTGCCGGCCTCGCTGCTGCAGATCAATAGACAGAAGCGATTTGCCGACGCCCTGTTCGCCGCCACCCGCCATTACGCAGTAATGCTGCACTTCAACAAGGGACTTACCGGCACCAATGCCGCCGACGTTGCCGCGGCGAGGGATACTGCGATGAACGCGGCGGTGCTGGACGCATTTGCGCTGGCGATCATTGCCGGCGGCGATCCGGCGGCCTATGCGGACCTCCTCGGTCATCCGCGCGATCTGGCGAAGGCGCGCGAGGGCGCCGCGGCCATCAGCCGCGCCGGGGACGAATTGCGGAAGGTGGTGCCGAACGCCGGCTCCTACGTATCGGAGAGCAACTACTTCAAGCGCAACTGGCAACGCTCCTTCTGGGGCGAGAACTATCCTCGGTTGCTCGCGGTGAAGCAAAAGTACGATCCCGAAGGCCTGTTCTTCGTCCACCATGGCGTCGGCAGCGAGAGCTGGAGCGCCGACGGCTTCACTCGGATCGTCACGTAGCGGTAAGCTGAGATTTGGGCCGTTAGCGAAGCCACGCCCCCATGAGCGAGATGCTGACCAGCGACGCTTTCACGACAATCAAACGACGCATCATGCAGTCCATCCACGAGGACGCGATGCGCAGTGTTGCGACGGAGCTTCCGCCCCCTGGACAATAGCATGGCGCCGCCCAATCTCGATCATCGCCTGGTTTCCAGTCTGCGCATCTCCTCGCGCGCGGCCTCGGCAAAATCCTTCAGCGGATCGATCCCCGCTCCGCTCTCCAGCAGATCATGCAGTTCCCTGACCGTCTGGTTTGGCGCGTCGTAGGTCGCGATCGTCGTTATCATGATCTTTTCGGCGCAGGCGACAGTTCGCGGCGAGCTCACGACGCGCATCCTGCTGATCATGGCATAAAGCGCGATGATCTCCTGAACCTGCGGCTCGCTGCTTACGATGGCTTCGCCGTATGCCTTCGATGCTGCGACGATGAAGTCCCGATAGAGGTCCTCGCGTCGTGCCATGTCATGGGCGAGCTGACCGGCCCTTGCCTGCGAACGTTGGTTAAGCCAGTTGGTAACGCCGGATGTCAGGCCGCCGACCACCGATCCCGCGAGTGCCGATATGGCAGAGATATATGCGATATCCATATATACGTGTCGCCGCCTCAAAGGGTCCCATCCTGCTCGCGCCACAGTCCCAGGCGTGATCCGGCGTGTCCATCCGTACCGTCGCGATCATCGATCGGCTGCTTGCTATCCGCCGGGCTGAATGCTCAGATTGGACCATCCCAGCACCGGGGAGGAACATGGGCTGGCTGGACGGTCAGGTAGCGCTGGTAACAGGCGGCGGTTCGGGCATTGGCCGCGCGGTGGTCGCCCGCTTCGTCGAAGAAGGCGCGCGTGTCGGGATCATGGAACGTGTCGCATCGCGCGCCGAGCAGTTGCGCGCGGACCTTGGCGATGCAGTGATCGGCATTGCCGGCGACGTCAGCACCCTCGACGACAACAGGCGCGCTGTGGCCGAGACAGTGCGAGCCTTCGGCCGGCTTGACGTGTTCGTCGGCAACGCCGGCATCTTCGACGTCTACGCATCGTTCGCCGACCTCTCCGATGACAAGCTGAGCCAGGCCTACGATGAGTTGTTCGGTGTCAACGTCAAAGGATGCATCTTCGGCGCCAGAGCGGCGCTGCCCGAGCTACGCAAGACCAATGGCTCGATGGTCTTCACCGCCTCGGTAGCCGGCCTCACTTCGGGTGGCGGCGGCGTGCTGTATACCGCATCGAAGCACGCCGTCGTCGGCCTCGTTCGAGAGCTGGCCGTGGAGCTGGCGCCAGACATCCGGGTCAATGGGGTCGCGCCCGGCGGCACAATGACGGACCTGCGCGGGCTCGCTTCACTCGGCGAGAACGACCGCTCGCAGTTCGCCAATCCCGGCATCGAGGACCGGCTGCGGGCCGGCAATCCGCTGCGCACCGTGCTGATGCCCGATGATCTCGCCGGTGCCTATGTCTTCCTCGCATCGCGGCGCAATGCGCGCGGCATCACCGGAAGTATCGTGACGGTCGATGCCGGCGCGATGCTCCGCATGCCACGGCGAACCGAGCGCGCGAACTGAGGCAACCGGAGGCTGCGGGAGGCCCATCACGATTCGGTGACTTGTTAGCCAAAAACGGGTGTGGGAAATATCACACAGGACGCCTTGGTTTTGGGCGTACTGCGTAAGCCGTAGCGGTTTCTTATCGTAGCCTGGGGCGAGCGCCGAAAGAAATCTCTCGCTGAATAACTCGCGTGCGGAGGTTGCCGCTCGGCACTGAGGGGCGGCCTCGGTCAATTGCCAGGGGGGTCGAGGACACCGATGTCAGCGTCGTCTGCCCAGTTGCATCGAGACGCATTGGCCGCCGGCACGGTGCTGAATGGGTACCAGATCCTCGGGGTGCTCGGTCGCGGCGGGTTCGGCATCACGTACCGGGCGAGCGATCTGTTGGATCAGTCCTTTGCCATCAAGGAATTCTTTCCGCGCCAGTTTGCGATGCGGTCCGGCCATGACGTCGTTGTCACTTCCGAGTCTGACGAGGCCATCTTCGTGGATTGCCGGAAGCGTTTCCTTACGGAGGCGCGACTGCTGTCGACGCTCGGCCGCAACGGCGGCACGGCAGGAGTTGTGCAGGTCGCCACCTTCTTCGAGGCCAACAATACCGCCTACTCCGTCATGGAGTTATTGGCGGGGGAAACGTTGGACGATGTGCTTGGGGCCGGCATCTCCCTGTCCCCGCAGGTTCTGTTTTCAATGTTGCGGGGGATTCTGACGCCGTTGGCCCGCGTTCATGCTGCGGGGTTTTTGCATCGCGACATCAAGCCGTCGAACATCTTGATCCGTCCCGACGGTCAGCCGGTCCTGATCGATTTTGGCTCCGCGCGGGATATGCGCCCGACCGCGAACACCACCTACACGCAGGTCTATTCGGGCCATTATGCTCCGATCGAGCAGATGATCCATGGAGCTCCGCAAGGACCCTATTCCGACATCTATTCCGTGGGTGGCGTTGCCTATAGAGCCATCGGGGGAAAGCTTGTGGACGCGCGCGCCCGCCAACAGGCGACGCTGAGCCGCCAGCGTGACCCGCTTGTGCCGGCGGCTGACCTCGGACGCGACCGATACCCCGCGTCGCTGCTGCTTGCCATCGATCGCTCTCTTGCGGTGGCGGCAAATGAGCGCCCGCAGCGCGTCGAGGAAATGCTGGCGCTGCTGGACAACACCTTCGATGGCGAGGAAACGATCCTGCGCAGCAGGCCGGTCGAAAGCCGCGTGCGCATAGGTGCCCCCGCGTCGCGCCCGAGCAGTCATAGTGCGATGTCGCTGAGCCGGATGCGGTCTTCGGTGACCGGGGCAATCTCCGGCATGGGCCGACTGTCACGGACGTGGGCAGGCAACGCCTCCCGGCAGTCGGCCACCAAACCGCTTCAACAGCGATCGGGAAAATTGCGAGCGGTTGTCCCCGCCGTCATTGTCGCCGCAGCCGTCCTGATCGGCATCGTCTCCTACGTTTGGTTCTCTGGGCAGAGCCAGCCGGCGGATACGCTTGCCAACCTGCAGGTCGCGGTCGACAGGAATGGGAACGAAATATCAGCGAAGTTCCCGCAAACAACGGACACTGCGAAGCTGATCGCGGCGCTACCTTATCTTATCAAGCTGAGGGTAACCGCACTCGATCTCAGCAATTCGCAGATCGTGACGCTACCATCATTGCAGGGCCTCAACTCGCTGGAGAAACTCAATCTTCATGGGTCACAGGTGACAACACTGCTCTCGCTGCGAGGGCTTACTGCTCTGCGGGAACTTGATCTGTCACAGACCAAGTTGACCACGTTACCATCACTGCAAGACCAGGCTGCTCTCCAAAAGCTCAATCTAAGCTATTCGGGGATAACAACGTTGCCATCGCTGGATGGCCTCACCTCGCTCCGAGAGCTCAACCTCTCGCACACGAATGTGGCTGCGATGCCGCCACTGGAAGGACTGACCGAGCTTCGCGAGCTTGATCTGACCGATACCAATGTCACCAGTCTGCCTGGAATTCAGGCGTTGGCGAACCTTCATGTGACGCCGGACTGGCTCCGCGAAGCGCCGCAGCCCGCCCCCCAACAAACCCCTGTTGCGACAGCGCCATTTCCTCCGGAATCGCCCGCTCTGGCCGCGCCGCCACCTGCGCCGTCGTCTGGGCCCAAACCGTGGCTGGAACCACTACCACCGCTGGTGACACCACCAGTTGCGCCGCCTACCGCAGCCCCGCCGGCGGTGCTCAGACCGCCGCTGGCCAGGCCGCTGCCGACGCCCCCTGCCCCGCCGCCGCGCATCGCACTTGCAAAGCCGCCGCCCCCACCGGCAAAGGAACCCCCCGCGGCGACCAGCAAGCCCGGTGCGCAGGCTCCAGCCGTAACGGAGCCTCCAGCCGTTCGGCGGTCGCCTGAAAACGAAGAGTCGCGTCCCGGCTACGAATACTTCTCGCGCGGCTACGCGGCCTTCCAAAGCCGTAACTATGCCGAGGCGAAGACCCTGTATCTGCAGGGTGCAGAGAAAGGCGACAGAAATTGCATGTATTTGCTCGGCAACCTGTATGCTCAAGGATTGGGCGTTGCGCCTGACTATAGGACGGCGCGCTCGTGGTACGAAAAGGCTGGGGAACATGGATATGCGACTGGGTTTTACAGCATAGGGCTGCTCTACTTCGAAGGCGGGCCGGGCCTGGCGAAAGATTGTGCGCTGGCGCACCAATGGTTGACAAAGGCGGCCGCAAGCGGCGTCCGCGAGGCGCAGTCCCTGCTGAATCGACCCTGTTACTGAACTACGCGGCGCATCACGACTTCGGCTGCGCTGCGTAAGTCGCCGACAGGTACTTGATGATGGTGTCCGCTGTGTCGTCGTCGATCGGCGCGCCCAGAGCCGTTCGCATTTTCGTCACCTCAGCCTTCCAGTCGTTCTGTGTCAGGAACACCGAGTTCATCCTGATGTAATTCAGCGTGTGGCAAATGCTGCAGGACGTCTGCACCGCATCGAGCCCGGGACCAGGCTTCAACGGCACATTCTCATCCGCAAGAGCGGCCGGAGTTGCGAGCAGCAGCGCGACAGTGAAATAACGCAACATGCTGGGCTCCTATGCCACCGTGACTGGAATCTGCTGCGGCACATTGTTGTGGTATCCGGCGGGATTGAACTTCAGTTTGTCTACCTGCGTCTCGCCCGCGTTATTCGTGGCACGCGATGACACCACATAGTTGCCGGCCGCTAATTTGCCGGTGTTGAAGCTGAATGCCTGAAACCCGAAGCGCCCGTGATCCTTGCCAAATGTCGCCCGCTTCCAGCTCTTGCCACCGTCCAGCGATACCTCCACCTGCTTGATGCCATGCCCGCGATCCCATGCCACACCCTCGATCGTGAAGCCGTTGGCAGGAAGACGCGCTCCTTCGATCGGATCCGCGACCACCGAGTTGACCACTATCTCGGTGATCGGCCAGGTCTTCGGATTGTCCTGCGAGGGAAACGGATGATCCACCGCGAACATCCCAGCCGGGACGCGATAGGCGCTCTGAATCCAGAAATTGTCGAGCGGCTTGCTGCTGAGCTGAATGCTGGAGATGTGCTTCATCCAATAGGTCGCCGTCCAACCGGGCACAATGACCCGCGCGGGATAGCCATTGAGGTGTGGCAACGGCTGGCCATTCATCGACGTCGCGATGATCACCTCGTCGGCTGTCGCCTTTTCCAGCGGCAATGCTTTCATGAAATCGGGCGTCGTCGGCAGCACGGGTCCGTCGGCACCGTTCAACCACACCTCCACCGCGGCAGGTGTGACGCCGACCTTCGCGAGCACGTCCTTCAGCCGCGGCCCCCGCCACGTCGCGCAACCCATGGCGCCATAGCCCCACTGCACTCCGGCGACATGTGGCGAAGAGAGGCCGCGGCGATTGCCGGAGCATTGGCACACGGCAACTACGTCCACCTGCGGAAAGTCGGTCTGCAATTCGTGAAGGCCGAGGGAGATCTGTCTGCTCGCCGCGTCGCCGCCGATGGCGAGCGACCATTTGCCCAGCTCCGCCATCGCCGGAATGCCGGCCAGATGATATCGGATGAAGAACTCATCGTTGGGCGTG
>Ga0210390_10005127_pt1 | contig 11002 bp, 5 predicted proteins | sample IncBWH11OmetaG_FD_161050 | JGI IMG/M metagenome (GOLD analysis project Ga0210390, IMG submission 161050) | Forest soil microbial communities from Barre Woods Harvard Forest LTER site, Petersham, Massachusetts, United States - Inc-BW-H-11-O ... | reverse complement strand
GTCGCAGCCAAACCAAGGACGGCCGCATGCACCTCCGCTTTCTGCAGCCCGGTCAAAACCATCACGACAAGAACAACCCCATAACTCATCGCGGCCAGAAGCGCGACGCCGAGCAGGCGCGTCAGCCAAACTTTCCACACGCTGCGCGGCTCGACTTCATCGTCTTTGCGCTCGCGCGAGAAGTAGAGCATCAGGCGCTCGGTGAGCGGGCGCACCGTCTTTTTGCGAATCTGCTCCAGGCTGCGCGAATGACGAAACAGGTCGAGCACCCAAGAGCGTGGAGTGTCAGTGCTCTCCACCTGTTCGACTTTGAATTTTTCTGCCCACGCAATCACCGGACGCCAAATGAACTGGTCGAGCAGCACGATCACCGCGATCATGGTGCCGACGCCGTAAAGAATCGAACGCGTATCGCCGGCGCTGGCCGCGGTCTGCAGATACGATCCCAACCCAGGCAGTCGAAAGTCGCGCGAGCCGAGCACGAACATTTCACAGGCCATCAGGAAAAACCAGCCGCCGGCCACCGACATCATCGAGTTCCATACCAGCCCGATCGCGGCGAAGGGCAACTCCATTTCAATAAAACGCTGCCACCAGCTGAAGCGGTAAATTTTGGCGGCCTCGCGCATCTCTTTCGGAATGCTCTTCAGTGAAGCGTAAAAGCTGAAGGCCATGTTCCAGACCTGCCCGGTGAAGATCAGGAGAATCGCGCCCGCTTCCACTCCGAGTTGCCGGCCGGGAAACAGCGCCACCATCGCCAGCATCACGCCAGGAAGAAAGCTGAGGACCGGAATCGACTGCAGCACATCGAGCAGCGGAATCATGAACCGCTCGGCCCGCGGGTTGTACGCGGCTACGTATCCATACACCAGCGTGAAGGCGAGGCTCAACATATATGCGATGGTGATGCGGAGCAAGGAATATCCCGCATAGGCGACCAGGGCCCACGGGCTACGGGAGATTTCTACTTCTTGTGTAATGGGACCGAACCAGGTGCGCCCGACCATCAGCACCCCGTAGAACAAGGCGATGCCGGCGCCGAACATCAACAAATCCGGTAGGTAGGAGATCTCGATGCTGGGCAGTTGTGTCCAGATTCGATACGCCGAGAATCCCCGCAGGCTGGCTGATTTCTTCATCTTTAGAGATCTTTGGCTTAGTCGAATCGTGCTGCAGATCAGCACTTCTTGTTCAGGATTTCTGTGGGGAAGCTGGATTCTGGTTCTCGACGGCGGGCAGAGGCTCCGACCCGGCCGATGCTTCCGTTTGAGGCAACTCCGTTTGAACCAGCCGTCCTCGCTCCCGGTCATAATCGAATATTTCGGCATAGCGGCCCCAGTTCATCGCCGTCTCGAACTGGCGCTGAACTTCGTCTTCAGAAAAATGTTCATCGAGGATGTCGTGAAAAAATTCGTCTGCGATCGAGTGATCCGACTTCCGTTTCAGAATGCTGTCAATTTGTTTCAGGATGGTCACATGGTCGAGCACAGCCTGCCGGAATAAAACTTTGCGCTGCTGAATATCGGCATCGGCAAAGATCACGCCCTGGGGAGTAATCTGCACGTCGCCCTCTTTCAGCGTCGCGAAACCCAGCAGGACGCAAGCCTCAAGAATCGGCAACAGATCTTCGACATCCATCACCAGTTCTTCGGACAAGCGAAATAAATCTTCGCGACCGCCGCGATCGTGCAGCAATTCCACCAGCCCCGCGATCCCCCCTACGCGCGCATGCGGCAGCATCTGATACTTCGAGGTCCGCAGGGGCGCTTCCTGCTTTTTCAGCGCGTCCTTCAGGGCACCTTTCGTCAGACCGCCCTTGGGCAGAATGATTTCCGCGGTCGTCTCGGCGTCGGGCAGTGCGTGTTCGATGTCCGGTTCGGTCATGACTTTGTAGATGTAGTCGACCAGTTCGACGAAGCGGGCTGACTTGCGGTCGCGCGGATGTTTCAGCCGGATATTGAAGTCGGAACGAATGCGCGCAGGGTTTCTTCCCAGCACCATCACGCGGTCGGCGAGCATCACAGCCTCTTCGATGTTGTGGGTCACAATGAAGATCGCGCTGGCCGGCATCTTTTTGTTCAGCCAGAGTTCGAGGAGTTCACCGCGCAGATTTTCCGCGGTCAAAACGTCGAGCGCCGAGAAGGGCTCGTCCATAAACAAGACTTCCGGTTCTACGACCAGAGCTCGCGCGAAGCCGACGCGCTGCTTCATGCCGCCGGAAAGTTCCTTGGGATATGCGGTTTCAAATCCGTCGAGACCCACCGTGTCGAGCGTGCGCAGAGCCCGCTTGTGGCGCTCGACCGCCGCCACACCCTTGGCTTCGAGCGGAGCTTCAACATTCTCGAGCACAGTGAGCCAGGGGAACAGCGCGAAGCTCTGGAAAACGATTGCCACGTTTGGCATCTGGCCGTCGAGAGGCTTGCCGTGCCAGAGGAGCGTTCCCGATGTAGGTTCGGAGAGCCCTGTAAGAATGCGGAGCAGCGTCGACTTGCCGCAGCCCGACGGGCCGAGCAGGGCAACGATCTTCCCCGGTTCGATCGCGAGATTGGTCAGCCCGACAACCTGAATCCGTGTTCCGTCGGCCTGCGGGTAGGATTTCTCCACACCGACGGCTTCGATGATCGCGTCGTTGTTCGCTTTGGCGACCGTACTGACCGCCGGATTTACGCTCGCCTCGCTCACGCTCAAACTCCCCTACTCTCTATACACGATCCACGCAGAAGCGCAAAGCGCGGTTTCTATTAACATGCGGTTCACAATTGAGATCGGCGCAAAGGGCCACTCAGGCGGCAAAAGCCTCATCCGGCAGCGCGGCAAACGGCCTGGGAACACGATCGCTCACTTCAGCGAGAAGAGCCAATTTCGCAACCAGTTCACTCTTCAGCTGCTGCGAATCGAACCGCCAGCGCCAGTTGCCGCCATGCAGGCTGGGGGTGTTCATGCGGGCCTCGCTGCCCAGGCCAAACACGTCCTGCAGCGGAACGATACTCAAACTCGCCGGAGAAGTTTGCACTGCACGGATAAACGCCCAATGGACGCCGTCTTCCGCACGTCCAACGTAGGCTTCCGCGTTGCGGCGTTCGTTTTCCGTCGCGCCGGATCGCCACCAGCCCTCGACCGTATCGTTGTCGTGCGTGCCGGTGTAGATGACTTTACCCTCGGCGCGATGCGGCAAATAAATGTGGGCACCCTCGTCGCCGAAACCGAATTGCAAGACGGACATTCCCGGAATCTGCAAGCGGTCGCGCAGCGCATAAACTGACGGAGTGATGTAGCCCAGGTCTTCGGCGAAAAACGGCAGACCGCCGAGAGCTTCGCGCAGCTTCAAGAACAGGTCGTCGCGCGGTCCGTCGACCCAGCGGCCGTTCACCGCCGTCGGCTCGCTCGCGGGAATCTCCCAGAACTGGTCGAATCCCCGGAAGTGATCGAGGCGAATGTAGTCGCAATGCTCCGTGGCCCAGCGCAGCCGCTGAATCCACCACTCGTAGCCGCGTTCCTTCATCACGTCCCAACGGTATAGCGGATTTCCCCAACGCTGCCCGGTCTTGCTGAAAAAGTCCGGAGGCACACCGGCGACAACCTCAGGCTCCAGATTTTCCTTAAGGCGATACAGTTCCTGATGGGTCCAAACATCGGCGCTGTCGTAGTTCATGAAGATGGCGACATCGCCTACGATGCGGATCGCGCGTTCGGAACAATACCGCCGCAGCGCCCGCCATTGCTCGTAGAAAGCAAACTGCAGCGCACTTCGAATCTGGATGTCGGCAGCCAGTTCTTCCCGGGCTTTGGCCAGTGCAGCGGGATCGCGGCGAGCAAGATTCTGCGGCCAGCGATTCCAGCTTTCCAATTTCTCGCGGGCGCGGAGAGCATCGAAGAGAACGAAGTCGTCGAGCCACCAGGTATTGTCTGCGCAGAATTGTTCGAAGCGCCGCAACGCGTCGCCCGAAGCCGCACGCACGAAATTTCGCGCCGCGTCAAACAACAACGGCATCTTCTGCACGAAAACCTGCTCGTATTCCACGTAGCTGGAAACAGCGGCCAATCTGGAAGTCGCTTCAAGCTTTGCCGAGTCAACCCAGCCATGTTCTGCAAGTCGTTCGAGACTGATTAACAGCGGATTTCCCGCGAAAGCGGAAGTCGACGAATAAGGTGAGTTGCCGTAGCCGAGCGGCCCCAGCGGCAGAACCTGCCACAGACCCTGACGGGCAGAGGCGAGAAAATCTACAAACTGGTAAGCTGCAGGGCCAAAATCGCCGACTCCGCCGCGCGACGGCAGCGACGTGGGATGTAACAGGATGCCTGCGGCGCGCGGAAAAGACATGTCACCGCCGTTACATTCCCTGCTCGCTGCCGTTTTTGCTGAGAGCTTTGATTTCGTCTGGGTTCTTCTTGATTTTTCCAGATTTCGTCATCTCGTCAATCAGGCCGGCGACAAAAAGGCCGAAGCGTTCCTGCTGTTTCTGCAGCAGCATCTGATCTCTGATTTGATCGCGCTTCGCGGCATAGTCCGCGTCGGTGGGCTGCTGGTTATCGGTCACTTCCAGCACCACCCCGGTGGGGCCGTCGTTAATTGGGCCGCTGATCTCACCGGCCTTCATGTTGAAGGCTACCGCGGCCTGGCCCGACATTGAACCCACGTCGGGAACCTGCGCATCCGGCAGAACAAAGTCGCTGGTCTTCACGGTCGCGCCCAGTTCTTTCGCAGCTCGCTTCAGGTCGTGCTCGGCCTTGGCGCGATCCGACAGTTCCTGAATTTTTTGCGTCAGCAAAGTCGAGGACCGCTCGCTCTTAAATTCCTCCTCAACCCTGGTGCGAATCTCTTCAAATGTCGGCGTCGCGGCCGGCTTTACCGCCAGCAACTGGAACACGACGATGCCTTGTGACGCCGGAGCCTGATCGGGCGGCGACTTCTCGGTCGCGCTGAACACCGCATCCATAAACTGCGACGCCGGCCCCAGCCCGGGCAGCATATCTTTGCGGGAGAAGAAGTCCGAGTTGATCACGGGGACTCCTTGCGCTGCAGCGGCCGCGTCCAAAGTTTGCGCCTTCGCGTCTTTCAACAGTGCGTCCGCCTTTTTCTGCGCGAGATCTTGTCCCTTCTGATGTTTCAGGATCGGCTCGATCTGCGCCTTCACCTCATCGAGCGGCTTGACGTGCGCATCCTGCTTGTCGTCGACGCGAATAATGTGGAAACCGTCGAGAGTCTTCACGACGTCGCTGATCTGCCCTTTAGGAAGGGAAAATGCGGCCTTTTCAAACTCAGCGGTCATCTGCCCCTTGCCAATCCAACCGAGCGAACCGCCAACGTTGGAGCTGCCCGGATCTTCCGAGTACTTCTTGGCAACATCTTCGAATTTGGCTCCGCCCTTCAACTGCTTGAGCAAATCGTCGGCGCGATGTTGAGCCTCGGCCACGGCCTTGTCGTCGATCTTGCCGTCAGCGCCAGGCAGCGGCATCTTGATCCAGATATGGCTGACCTTCACCTGCTCGGGCACGCGATACTGGTCGCGGTTTTTGTCATAGTAGGCTCGCAGGTCGTCGGCAGTCACCTGAACCCCGGCTTCCGCCTTGCTGGTTTCGATGACCGCATACTTGACTTTGCGCTTTTCCGGAACCGAGTTTGCATAGCTCCTCTTGTGGCTCTCATAAAACGCCTGCAGTTCTGCGTCGGTCGGATGCAGGCCTTTGCGCAAGTCATCCTGCTTCAAAATTGCGTAATCAAACTTGACCTTGGAATTCTCCTTCAGAAACTCCGCGTGAATCTCAGATTCACTCACGCTGGCGCTGCCGGAAATAAAGGCCTGCAGCTTGGTGATCAGGATGTCGTCGGCCACGGCCGCTTCAAACTTGGCGGGCGTCATGTTTGCACCCTGCATCAGCTTGTTCTCGTATTCGGTCTCGCCGATGAAGTTGCCGCCGGGGAAAAAAGTCGCCGCATAGCGCCCGTGCTGCAGTTCATCCTTCACTTCCGCCGGCGTCACGCGAAACCCCATGCGCGCAGCCTGGCTTAGCAAAGCCTGGCGGTTGATCAACTGATCGACGGCACGCGGGGTCTCCTGCTGGATAAGAAATGGCATGATCTTCGCCGCCATTTCGCCGTAGCGCTGCGCGTCCTGCTGCGCCATTTGCCGCGCGGTCAGGCGGACTTCCTCCGCGCTGATGTCGCCGCCTTCCACCTTGGCGACAACACCTCTGCCAGGCGTGCCGGTGAATGTGTCTCCGCCCAGGCCACCAGGAATCAGCGTGATCACCATCGAGGCGCAAATGAGCAGCAGCAGGCCGCCAAGAACATACTTTGTGGTCTGCCCGGATTTTTGCAGAAATCGAATCATGGTCTTATCACTCCAGAGTAGAAAGGCGAATCCACAATTATAAACCAGCCCGTGAACCTGACAATCCACACAATTCCAAAACTCCGCTATTGAAACGAATTAATATAAGTGTTATCCATTTCAGCGGGCATTCTTTGGCGAACTGATCGCGACTGGTTTGCACGCCCGCGTACGGCAACGAATTTTACAGAAGCGCCATTTCACAGGAGCACATTCACAGGAGCGTCATGAACTCAGGTAAGCGGCTGGCGGTCACTCTCGTCCTTGTAGTTCAATTTCTTCTGGCCTCATCGCTCTTCGCCCAAGACAAAACACAGCCGGCGTCCCCTGCGAAAGTTGAAGGCAAGGCCGAAACCTTGCTCCACGCCAGCGAAGGAAGAGTCACGCTGCGCGAAGGCTGGTCTCTGCAGACTTCCGCCAAGGTGGACGCCAAGGGAGAAGTCATCTCCACCCCGAAATTCGTTCCCAAGGGATGGCACGCGGCAACCGTGCCCACCACCGTGGTGGCTGCCTTGGTGAAGGATAAGACTTTCCCCGATCCTCTGTTCGGGATGAACCTGCGCAGCTTTCCGGGCGTGAACTATCCCATCGGCGGAAATTTCTCGAACATTCCGATGGCGCCCGACAGCCCTTACACCGTTTCCTGGTGGTATCGCAAACAATTTACTGTGCCTGCATCGTACAAAGGCAAAACCGTCTGGTTGAAGTTCAACGGCATCAATTACAGCGCGAACATCTGGCTTAACGGAAAACAGATTGCCAAGTCCGACGACGTTGCCGGCGCGTGGCGCACTTACGAATTCAATGTGACCGACGCCGCCAAGCCGGGCGCCGAGAACGTGCTGGCGGTGCAGGCCTACGCCCCTACGGACCACGATCTCGCCATCACTTTCGTCGATTGGAATCCGGCGCCTCCCGACAAAAATATGGGACTATGGCGCGAGGTCTATCTCACCTACAGCGGGCCAGTGGCGCTGCGCTATGCGACGGTCGTGTCGAAGCTGAATCCGCCCGCTAACGACAGCGCTCAACTCACTGTGACGGCGCAGGTCAAGAACGGAACGAATCAGCCGGTGAAGGGCAAACTCAAGGGCCAGATCGACGCCGTCAAATTTGAGCAGGAGGTCGAACTCGCACCCAACGAATCGAAAGACGTGACCTTCGCACCCGACAAGTTCCAGCAACTCGTGTTTTCACATCCGCGCCTGTGGTGGCCGGCGCAAATGGGCAAGCCGAACCTTTATCCGCTTTCCATGGAATTCGAAGCCAACGGCGCGGTTAGCGATCGCTCGGCCAGTGAGTTCGGCATTCGCGAAATGACGTCTGACTTTAACTCGGTGGGCGGACGCCAATTTCACGTGAATGGCAAGAATATTCTGATTCGCGGCGGCGGCTGGACCCCCGACCTGATGCTGCGAGAAAATTCGCAGCGGCTAAAAGACGAATTCCGCTACGTCCGCGACATGGGCCTCAACACCGTCCGCCTCGAAGGCAAACTCGAAACGCAAGAGTTCTATGACCTTGCCGACCATCAGGGCATCCTCGTCATGGCGGGATGGTGCTGCTGCGATTTCTGGGAGCGCTGGCCGCGCTGGCAGCCCAAGGATTTTGAAATCGCCAAACAGTCGTTGCGCGACCAGATCTACCGCCTGCGCAGCCATCCCAGCCTCATCATGTGGCTGAACGGCAGTGACAACCCACCTCCGCCGGACGTCGAACAGATGTATCTCGACATCGAAAAAGATTTGTTCTGGCCCAATCCTGTCGTGTCGTCCGCTACGGGAAGAAAAACCAGCGTGACCGGCGACAGCGGCGTGAAGATGACCGGGCCCTACGAATATATAGCTCCAAGCTATTGGGAGGTCGACACTCCGCAAGGCCAGCCCGACCGCAAGCAGTGCAACCCCGGGGGCTGCGGCGGCGCTTACGGCTTCAACACTGAAACCAGCATGGGACCGGCCGTACCGCCGGTCGAAAGCATCCGCACCATGGTGGGCAAAGACCACATGTGGCCGATCGACGACACGTGGAACTATCACGCGGGCGGCGGCGAATTCAAAACTATCGGCGTGTTCAGCGATGCGCTCGCGAACCGCTATGGCAAATCCGACAACGTGAACGACTTCGCCACCAAGTCGCAGATGCAAACTTACGAAGGCGTGCGCGCCATGTACGAGGCCTATAGCCGCAACAAGTATGAGGCCACGGGCGTGATTCAGTGGATGCTCAACAACGCCTGGCCTTCGATGATCTGGCATCTCTACGACTATTACCTGCGTCCCGGCGGCGGCTATTTCGGCGCCAAGCGCGCCATGGAAGCCCTCCATCCCATCTACGGTTACGACGATCATTCCATCTGGTTGGTCAGCAGCCAATATGTAGACGCCAAAGGATTGAAACTCACGACCAAAATTTACAACCTCGACATGACCGAGAAGTTTACGCAATCGAATACCGTCGACGCCTCCGCCGACAGCACAGCGAAAATTTTCACGCTGCCGGACGTTGCCGGGCTCAGCCCGACGTATTTTGTCGCTTTGCGGGTGGAGGACTCGGCCGGCAAACTTGTCGGCTCGAATTTCTACTGGCTCTCAACCAAACCAGAAACGCTCGACTGGGCAAAAACCAACTGGTGGATGACGCCGACCGCTTCCTATGCGGACTACACCGCGCTGTCGCAACTGCCGAAAGTGAAACTGAGAGTGACTGACCACAGCGAGCGCAAAGGCGAAGAAGAAATCACGCACGTCGTTCTCGAGAATCCGAGCAAGAGTCTCGCCTTCTTCTTGCGCCTGAAAGTCGACAAAGGCGCGAAGGGAGAAGAGATTCTCCCCGTGGTGTGGGGCGACAATTACATTTCCCTGCTGCCCGGCGAGAAGCGCGAAGTAACCGCGACGTATCACGCCAGCGAGTTGGGCGCGGCCAAGCCCGCAGTCGAAGTCAGCGGCTGGAACGTGGAAGGCAATTGAGTAATTGTGGAATCGGGTAATTGAGAAATTGAAAACGCGGGCACGCCTTCGATTTCAGATTAATCAATTGCCCAGTCACAAAATTCACAATTCGCTATACGTGCTGTGAAACCGAGAGAACGTTTCCGTCGGGGTCCTTGAACCACGCCACTTTATCTCCGGTCGGGGCGGCCCAGATTCCGAGTTCGTCCTGCTTAAAGAATCCGAAGATCTCGAACTGAACGCCTTTCGCCTGCAAACTTCGCACAACACTTTCGATGTCGGAAACCTGCCAGCCGAGGATCGTGAACTTTGCCGGAACAAAATCTTTCCCCACCTTCGCGACCCGGATCATGATTCCGTTCGCATCGAGCACCATCGCGAACCCATCGTCCTTCACGAAGCGCAACCCCAGCACGCCCTCATAGAACGCCCGAGCCCTGGCGGCGTCGGTGGTCGGCAGGAAAGCAACGATATCGATTGAACCTAGCATGGGGCTCCGAAATCAAATCGTCCGACGCCCTATTCTTCTTCAGGAGGCAAGTCGAAGTTCACCAAATCTCCGCGGAAGCCGTTCGTTTTCCAGGCACCAAAGGCGATGCCGGCAATCATCCAGATACCGCCAACGATCCAGGCTTTCCAGCTCAGATTTTTCCAAAGAAAAAAACAAATCGTGAATCCAGCAAGCGGCGGAGCCCATACAGCAAGGATCGCCAACGCCACTCCCGCGGCCACGAGCAAGTGCCAATTGGAACCCGGCCACAGAACGAGCGCGATCACCAGCGCCGTCAGCAGCAGAGGCGGCCATGCGCTGTTTTTCCGCTCGCGCACGTAGTAGCGCACAAATGCCGCGAGGTTTACGCCCATGAAGGCAATGAGTGCACCGAAGTTGAGCATCTCTGCGCCCAACCCGTAACTGAATAGATTGAAACTCACGAGCAACGCGCCCGCCAGAGCGATGGCGCCCACAAACAACACGTTGTTACGGGGCACGTGCCGCTTGGCATCCACGGCGCCGAAAAACTTCTGCGGCAGCGCGTTGCTGCGCCCCATGCCGTAGAGCAGGCGAGCCGCACCGATCTGCGCCCCCATCCCAGAACCGAAGTTCGCCACCAGCAGAGTGAAGCCCACAATCGCAAACATGGGCTTCCATGCGCGACCCGCGACGAACGTAAACGCTGTGTCGCTGTTGGGAAAGGGCTGAGTCGCTGGCCAAATCAATTGTGCCGCGTAGACTTCGAGCGCCGAAAGTACGCCAATCACAAAGCAGGTCAGCACCGTGGCCAGCAGGATATTGCGCCGTGGATTCTCCGCTTCTTCAGACAGTGTGGAAATGCCGTCGAACCCAATGTAGCTCAGTACCGCAATCGAAGTTGCCCCAAGCACCGCCTTGGAATTCCAGAGTTCCGGATCGTAGAAAGGACGAGTAAAGAACGACGAGCCGTCGTGAGGATGACCCGTGATATATCGAATCGCGACCATGAAGAAAACTGCCACTACCGCGCCCATCCCGGCAGCGAGCAAGGTATTCACCCGGGCCGAGGTTTTAATGCCCTGCAGGTTCAGGAACGTGAATACCGCTCCAAAGAAGAGGGCCCAACCCCAGTAAGGAATCGCCGGCGCGAACACAAAAGCTTGCTGGCTGCACCAGATAATGCAAATCATCGGGTTCAGGATGTAGTCCATCACCATGCTCCAACCGGTGACGTAACCCAGCGCGGG
>Ga0210390_10005125_pt1 | contig 11004 bp, 13 predicted proteins | sample IncBWH11OmetaG_FD_161050 | JGI IMG/M metagenome (GOLD analysis project Ga0210390, IMG submission 161050) | Forest soil microbial communities from Barre Woods Harvard Forest LTER site, Petersham, Massachusetts, United States - Inc-BW-H-11-O ... | reverse complement strand
GCATGACGCAGGCGCAGATGACCGTCGCGGTGATCGCGGTCCGGTTGGCGACCGGCGGCGCCGCTTCTTCACTCATCGCTCGCGGCCTCGCGGTGATCGCCCCCCGGCGGCACGGCGTAGCGTCGGCGCCGCGGGGCCCGCCCGGCCCGCCTTCCGCAACAAGGGAGACTGCAGCAACGAAATCAGCGGGCGGCTTTCATCGATCCGCCATATTTATACAGGCGAGCATGCGCGCTGTCGCCTGCCCGCGCGTCAACGCCGCCAACCACTCAGTGCATGGCCGTCCCAGGCTGGCGCACCTCGAAGGCGCGCCTCCCCCGTGACCCGCAGCACAGAGCGGGAATGAGCTGAGGCCGGGCTTTTTGCTGCTGATTTGCTGCCGAAGCGGCGGCAGGATGGTGACGGTGATTTCGGCATCAGACAGAGGTTCGAATATGGAGCAGCTTTCGCGGCAGCATTGGTCGGCGCAACGTTATGCCGAGACCGCGCACTTCGTCCCGGCGCTGGGCGCGCCGGTGCTCGAATTGCTGGCGCCGTTGCCGGGCGAGCATATCCTCGATCTCGGCTGCGGCGACGGGGTGCTGACCGAGAAGATCGCCGCCGCCGGGGCCGTGGTGGTCGCGGTCGACGCGGCGCCCGACATGGTTGCCGCGGCCCGGGCGCGCGGGCTCGACGCGCGGGTCGTGGCCGGTCAGAACCTCAAATTCGACGGCGAATTCGACGCGGTGTTCTCGAACGCGGCATTGCATTGGATGCGCCCGCCCGAAACGGTGCTCGCCGGCGTGCATCGTGCGTTGAAGCCGAGCGGAAGGTTCGTCGGCGAGATGGGCGGCCACAACAACACCGCCGCGATCATGGTCGCGATCCGCGCGGTTCTGGCCCGCCGCGGGCTCGATGCGCAGCGCTTGAGCCCGTGGTGGTTTCCCTCGGCCGCCGCCTATAGAGCCAAGCTCGAAGCGGCCGGTTTCGCGGTCGACGAGATCGCCATCGTGCCCCGCCCGACCCCGCTATCGGCCGGGCTCGAAGCCTGGCTCGACATCTTTACCGAGGATTTTTTCGGGACCTTGCCGCCCGCCGAGCGCGCGCCGGCCCGAGGCGAGATCGTCGACCTGCTGCGCCCGATCCTGATGGACGAGAGCGGCGCCTGGATCGCCGATTATGTCAGGCTGCGCTTTCGCGCAATCCGCGCCCGTTGATCTCGTGCCGGCGTCATGCGGCGGCGCCCTGCGCACTCTCGCCGGCCTCGGCCGCGATCAGCGGCGCCGGAACCGTCAACCGCCCCTCGATATCGGCGAGCGCCTCGGCGAGCGTTGTCGCCACCGCGTCGGCCGCGGTGGCGGCCTGCGCATCGGCAGGCGAGATATCGCCATGGCCCCAGAAGCCGAGCATGATGCGGGCCCGCGACGCCCGCCGCCGCAGCCGGCGCACGATGTGGCGCGCGCGCGCCGCCGAGCCGGTGCTGATCAATGACAGACAGATGACCGTGGCGTCTCGCAAGGCCACCCGATGGCCGCCGAGTGCAGCCGGCGAGTCGGCCGGGAATACGTAGGCGGCGTGGCCGCGCGAGCGCAACAGGCTGGCGAGCAGCATCGCCGCCGCTTCGTCGAGCTCGTTGCGCCCGGCGATGCAGGCGACAAACTCGTTGTGCTGCGGCGCCGCTTGGCCGCTCTCGGGCGCCAGATCCGGGTCGATTACCGAATCTTCGAACAGGTTTTCGAGGATCTTGGCGAAACCCTCCTTGACCGTGGCGCGCCGCTCGGCCGGCAGGATCCCGCGGTCGCTGTCGGTCTGCGCCCGAGCCAGCACCGGGATCGCCACTTCGTCGCAAAACTCGGCCAGCGATTTTTCCTTGGTAAATTCTTCGGCCTGCTCGGTCGCCTCCTCCGGATCGTTGGCGAGCAGGCGTTGATAAAAGGTCTCGTCCGGGGTCAGCACCGGCTCGCTGCCGAGGATCACGTCGAGAAAACGCAGCTGCGGCACGTGCCGGCCGAGAACCAAGAGGCAGGCGGTAAGCGGGGTCGACAGCAGCAATCCGATCGGACCCCAAAGCCAGGTCCAGAACACCGCGGCAATGATTACCGCAATCGAGGACAGGCCGGTGCTGCCGGCATAGAGCCAAGGCTCGACCACATTGGCGACAATCAGCTCGGTGACAACGAACAACAGCGCGGTCCACGCCAGCAGCATCCAGCCGGGGTCGACGGCGACGGCGAGCGCCAACGGAAAACAGGCGGCGATGACGATGCCGAGATAGGGAATGAAGCGCAGCAGCGCCGCCAGGATGCCCCACAAGGCCGCATTGGGGATCCCGATCACCGCCAGGCCGATGCCGATCAAGGTGCCCTCGACGGCATTGACCGAAAGCTGCGACAAGAGGTAGCGGCTGACCCGTTGCGCCGCCTCGTTCATCGCCTCGGTGGTGCGGTGCAGATCGCCGCCGCCGGCGAGCCTCAGCACCCGGTCGCGCAATTCTTCGCGCTCGAGCAGGATAAAAACGACCAGCACGATCACCAGCCCCGCGGTCGCCAGCGGCCGCAGCAACGGCCCGAGGACGCTCTCGGCGATCTGGAGCGGCGTCGGTTCCGGCTGGACCATTTCGACCGGCAACGGCTTAGCCTGCTCGGCGCTGTCCCCGCCGGCGCTGGCCGGCGCACCCACCGGCACCGGGGTCGACGCCTGCGAGCGCTTCAGATCGGCGGTAAGCCGATGAAGGATGGTGGCGACGCGGTGCAGGGGTATTGCCGTCGGGAGAACCCGCAGCTTCAGCTCGATGTTGTGCCGGTATTCCGGAAGCGCTGGCCCCAGCATCGACATTTCCTCGCCGACGATCAGTGCGAAGGCGAGGATGACCTGAAACGCGATCAGCACCGTGACCGCGACGGCGGTCACCCGTCCGGCGCGCAGGTGGCGCAGCCAACGCACCGCCGGCGCCAGCAGAAAGCTCAACAGCACCGCCAGAGCGAGCGGAACCAGAACCTCGCGCGCAAAATAGAGCGCAGCGACGATCACCCCGAGAGTCAGGAACGTCAGCATCCCGGCGCCGCCGCGCGGCCTGATATCGTTTGCACGGACGGTGCTCGGCGGCACCGGATCGGCCATCGCTATTGCACCGTAGCGAATTCTAAACGGTGGCGGGGAGATGCACACGCGCCCGCTGGAATTCCCTCGCCGCTGGCCAGCGGGGGACTCCGATTGCCGCCCGCGGGTGGCAATCCTCGGCGCGGGCGGCGTTCCCCGGCATCAGCGCATCGATATCAGCGCATCGTCAAGCGCGCCACACCATAACCGATGGCCGCCGCGATCAGCAGCGCCGTCAGCGGGTACGCCGCCGTCGTTTCGCTCACGTAGCGCTGCGCTTGCGCCCCCTGAGTGCCTGCCTGCTGGGCCGCCTGCCGTATCTGAGCGCCAGCCTCAATGCCGGCCGAACGCGCCTGGCCGGCAACGTTTTTCGCGGTTTCACTGACAGCGGCGACGGTGTCCCCGGCCCGGCCGAGGGTTTCCTTCAGCTTCGCTCCCGCGGCATTGGCCATTTCGTTTGCCGCATCACCCATCCGCTGGTCGTCCATTGCTATCACTCCAATTAGCTGCAGGGATCCCGCATCCCCTTGCCTCGCTAACATCCGCGGCGCGGAAAAGCTCCGCCGGATCGATCATCGCCGTTGCTAAACAGGCCCGGAACCACTCGCCAAAGCCGCTTGTTCCACTTTCGATCGAGAGAACATAGGGGCAATTGCAATGGACAAGGATCGCATAATCGGGGGCGTCAAGAAAGTCACCGGCGCCATCAAGGAAGGTGTGGGCCGGGCAACCAACGATCCCGCAGCAATCGCCGAAGGCCGGCAGGAACAAAGCAAGGGCCGTGTTCAAGGCGCGATCGGCAAGATAAAGGATGCCGCGCGGGAGATCGCCGGCAAGAAGTAACCGCCCCGAGGTCACCACCATCCGGGTCGGTATCAATCGGGTGCGTCGCGGTCCTGACCGTCCGGCGCGGCGCCAAATTTCGGAGGTATTTTGACGATGGGCAGAGGAATTCTGTTGTGGATGCTCGGGATTCCGATCCCGGTGTTAATTCTTCTCTACCTGTTCCATGTGATCTAAGCCCGCTCAAATGGAACCGATCGAGCTCACCCGCTGTTTCTTATGCTGTCAAACAGGCTGTTGACAGTGCCAGCCCTGAAAAGGAGAGAGATGTTGACCAAATCACCTGCGGCCGCGGCATTTGCGGCGGTTTTGATGGCCACCGCGCCGCTCGCCTTCGCCCAGAGCAACACGGCGCCCACCACCGCGCCGATGGCGACCGACGCCACCTCGACGAACCCGGCCGGAGATCGGATTCAATCTGATCAGTTTCGCGCCAGCAAGATGATCGGCAGCACGGTTTATGACGTGCAGAATCGCGACATCGGCAAAGTCGAGGACCTGATCGTCGACCGGGACGGCCGGGTGTCGTCGGCGGTCGTCGATGTCGGCACCTTCCTCGGCATGGGCGGCAAGTACGTCGCAGTGCCGCTCGCCAATATCAAGAGCGACAACAACCGGCTCACCTTGGACATGACCAAAGAGCAGCTGAAGCAGGCGCAGGCCTATCACCTGACCAACGACAATACCGGAGCGGGCAGCTCGACGTCACCGGTGACCGGCGGCCATCTTGGGTCCGGCAGCGGCACCAACCGATAGTCTTTCCAGCCGAGCTCGGCGGCGGCGCCGGCAACAGCCAGGCGCCGCCGTTTTTTGCCGAGTTGGATTCGGCGGACCGGACCACAATTGTAAGGGCAATTGTAAGGGCTGTGTATCGAGCATGCCTGGGACCCGGTGCTGGTCTACGGCCGCCGGCATTGCCGCGCCGGCGATGCTGCTCTATAACCCGGGCCGGCTTGGAGGCAGCGGCATGAAGCAGGGGATCCACCCGGACTATCATCCAATCACAGTGGTGATGACTGACGGCACCACCTATGAGACGCGATCGACCTATGGCAAGGCGGGCGATACGCTGCGCCTCGACATCGACTCGAAATCGCATCCGGCTTGGACCGGCGGGCAGCAGCGGCTGGTCGATAGTGGCGGCCAGCTGGCCCGCTTCAACAAGCGCTTTCAGGGTTTTGGCATTAAACCATGAGCGAATTTCCGACCGGATTCCCAGGGCACAGCCCTTGACCAATGTTTGGCAATGACTATCTGATTTGACGTGCGATCGCCGCTTCGGGTTCGCACAACAAGACTGGCAGCCGGCGCTGATGCGGTTGCTAAATCCCATGTTGCTCAATGGAGAATATGGTTATGGACCGTTTCGATTTTTCCCCGCTGTTCCGTTCCACGATCGGTTTTGATCGCTTGACCCGCATGGTCGATGCGGCGAGCCGCGTCGATGGCGCCGCTCTCTCCTACCCGCCCTACAATATCGAGACCACCGGCGAAGACTCCTATCGCCTCACCATGGCGGTGGCTGGGTTTGCCCCCGACGAGGTCGAGGTCACCGTGCACGAGAATTCGCTGCTCGTGACCGGCAAGGCGAAAAAGGAAGAGGATGACGGCCGCTACCTGCACCGCGGCATTGCCCGGCGCGCCTTCGAGCGTCGCTTCAGCCTCGCCGATCATATCAAAGTCGTCGGCGGCAGCCTCGACCACGGCATGCTCCATGTCGATTTGGTTCGCGAAGTGCCCGAGGCGGCGAAGCCGCGCAAGATCGAGATCACCGGCCAGCCGCAGGCGGTGGAGCAAAAGGTGGAGCACAAGCAGGCTGCCTGAGCGGCTCTGGTACTCCATTCATAACCCTGGCGAATCATAAACCCAGGCAAACGCCCCCGGACTCCCGGGGGCGTTTGCAATTAGGGGTGTCAATACCACCCGCGCCATTTGAACCATAACAGCGGCAACACGGCGCTGAGCCCGATCACCGCCAGCCCGTAAGGATAGCCCCAGCTCCAGCCGAGCTCCGGCATGCCTTTGAAGTTCATCCCATAGATGCTGGCGACCAGGGTCGGCGGGATACCGACCACCGAGACGATGGTCAGCACCTTGATGATATTGTTCTGTTCGACGTTGATCAGGCCCAAGGTCGCGTCGAGCAGCAGCTGCACTTTATTGACGAGATGGGTGTCGTAATCGCTGAGCGAAACCACGTCCTGGCGCACCGTATCGAGGCGCTGCTTGGTCTCGGGCGACAGCCATTCGCCGGCGCCGGTCGCGGCAAACGGCACGATCCGCCCAATCCCGAGCAGGCTGTCGCGGATCTTCGAGACAAGATCGCCGCTATGGCCGACCCGTCGCAGAATGATCCGCAAATCGGCGCTGGCGCGCGCCGGCGCCTGCGGTTCGAGAGGTTCGCTCGCCGGAACATGAAACAGCCGGTGCGAGACGTCGTCCAGATCGGCGGCGATCTTTTCGAGAATGTCGGCGAGGCGACCGGTGATCGCGTCCATCAATCCGGCAAAGACCGCGGCGCTGCCCGCGCCGGCCGCGGCGAAATCGCCGGCGGCGAAAGCGGCGAAGGCGGTCAGCTCTTCGAACCGCACCGTGATCAGGCGCTCGCGGGTCAGGACAAAGCCGACCGGCGTCGCCAGCAGTCGATCGGAATCGGCGCGGAAGATCAGCGGCGCGCTCAGATAGAGCGCCCCGTTGCGGCGGCGCAGCCGGCTGGAGCTTTCGATCTCGCTGAGCTCCTCAAAGTTCGGCACGTCGAGCCCGGTGGTGCGCGCGACGAAGGCAATTTCTTCCGTCTCGGGCCTCAGGAGGTCGAGCCAGACGATCTCGGGCGGCAGCGGAGCGCCGGCGAAATCGGCGGGTGACCGGCGGCCGTTACGGCTGTCAAAGAGTGCCAGCATAGTTGCGAGCTTACAGGCTTTGCCGATCGCGACGCAGCTTTGCGTTGCCGATCGGCGGCCAAAGCCGAGCCACCAGCGGCAGACTTTCGCGCCAGCCTTTCGGGTAGCCTTTCGCTCCGGCCCGCTCAGGGCGTAGGTTGCCGGGTGACCTCCCGCTGGAGCGGAGACGACCATGCCCGATGGGCCGCGCTACGAAGACGATTTCTATGCCTGGACCCAGCACCAGGCCGCTGTGCTGCGCTCGCTGCCCATTGCCGACAACCGCTTCGACCGCGAGCACGTCGCCGAGGAGATCGAGGATTTGGGCAAGAGCGAGCGCGACGCGGTGCGCAGCCAAGTGCGCCGCGTCCTCGAGCATCTTCTGAAGCTCGCCTATTCGCCAGCCGAGCCGCCGCATTTCGCATGGATCGAGACCGTGCTCGATGCGCGCCAGACTCTGTCGGACAAGATCAGTCCAACACTGAGGCGAGACGCGGAAACGGCTCTGGATAAACTGTACGCGGACGCACGAAAGCGTGCGGCGGCCGGCCTGGGTCAATACGGCGAACCCGACGCCAGCGCTGCGCTGCCTCGAACATGTCCTTTTTCGCTCGACGAGATCTGTCGTGAGGATTGGTATCCCGCTCGGCCTGGAGCAACGCCATGACCCGCGACTTTGTCGGCTACGGCGCCAGACCGCCGCAGGCCGGCTGGCTTGGCGAGGCGCGCATCGCCGTCAACTTCGTGATCAATTTCGAGGAGGGTTCCGAGCTCTCCTATCCGGCCGGCGACGGCGTCTCCGAGGGTGGGCTGACCGAGATGCTCGGCAGCGATCTCGGGGTCAAGGGCCGCGACCTCGCCGCAGAGAGTATGTTCGAATACGGCGCGCGTGTCGGGTTCTGGCGGCTCCACCGCATCTTCACCCGGTTCGGGGTGCCGGTGACGATCTTCGGCTGCGCCCGCGCGTTCGAGGCCAACCCGCCGGCCGCGGCGGCGATCGCCGCCAGCGACTGGGATATCTGCAGCCACGGCTATCGCTGGACCAACCATCCGGGGCTGACCGAGGTGGAAGAGCGGCGGCAGATCGCCGAAGCCGTGGCGCTGATCCGCCAGACCACCGGCAAAACGCCGCTCGGCTGGTATTGCCGCTATGCCCCGTCCGAAAACACCCGGCGCTTGCTGGTCGAGCATGGCGGGTTCCTCTACGACAGCGACACCTACAACGACGAGCTGCCCTATTGGGTGCGGGTCGCGGGCAAGCCGCATCTGGTCGTGCCCTATTCGCTGACCACCAACGATTCGAAATTCGGCCGCGGCGTCTTCGGCTCCGGCGAGGATTTCTTTAATTTTTTGCGTGACAGCTTCGACCTCCTTTATGAGGAAGGGGCCGAATGCCCGCGGATGATGTCGGTCGGGCTGCATATGCGGCTGACCGGTCACCCTGGCCGGGCCAAGGCCTTGATCCGCTTTATCGAGTACATCGGCGGCCATGACCGCGTGTGGATCTGCCGCCGCGAGGACATCGCCCGTCACTGGATCGGCCGCTTCCCGCCGCCGCCATAAGCAAAGCGGGGCTCTCATCCGGCGCGCTGGAACGCGAAATAAGCGTCGATCGCGTGCGCCAGCCCGCGGGCGAGTCGCTGCTGATAGGCCGGCTGCTCCAACCGGTGCTCCTCGACCGGGTTCGACAGGCAACCGAGCTCGACCAGAACCGACGGGATATCGGGCGCGGTCAGCACCACGAACGCGGCCGAGCGCTGCGGGTTTTCGAGCAATGCGACCTCGCGCCTCAGTGCCATCACGACGTCGCCGGCGAATTCGAGGGATGAATTGTTGGTCTCGCGGCGTTCGAGGTCGATCAGAACGTCGCTGACCTCGCGCGGCTCCCGCGGCCACCGGAAGCCATCGGGTAGATCCTGGTTCTCGCTGTCGGCGAGCGCCGCCGCCTGGCGGTCGGACGCCTGGGCCGACAGGGTGAACACCGACAAGCCGTGCATCCTCGGGTCCGGCAAGGCATCGGCATGGATCGCCAGAAATAGATCGGCATGCAGCGTCCGGGCCTTGGCCACCCGCTCGCGCAACGGCACGAACTCGTCGGGGCCCCGCGTCAGCGCGACCTGAAAGCGGCCGGTCGCGGCCAGGTCGCGCGCGAGATAACGGGCCGTCGCATAGACGATGTTCTTTTCATAGACGCCGTCAGGGCCGATTGCTCCGGGATCGGCGCCGCCATGTCCCGGATCGAGCACCACCATCGGCAAATAAGGCGGGCGTGGCTTTTCCGGCGGTACTCTCCACCACGGGAGAGCCCGGCCTGGCGGCTGCGCCAATGCAAAATCGGGCCCCGATCCGAATGTCGCACAGCCCGCCAGCGCGCGCAGCACCATGCGCCGCGCGCAAGCGTTGTTCCGCATCCCCCGACCCCCGGCGGTTCGCTCTCGCCCCACACGAAAGCGGCCGATTCGCCGGCATCATGCACCAGTTTAACTGTGGACAACAGTACTCATACGGTTAACACGGCTGGCGCCAGCGCCGTCCGGCGACGAAGTTCCGGTTGAACGCAGAGGATCGGGCCTAGGACCCGCCTCGGCGATCGTCCTGCGAGCGGCGCAGCGAAGCGGGCTCGGTCGAGCGATTGGGCAAAAACCATCGGCCAAGTCCGCTGGTGAGCACAGCCCAGACCGAGCGGGCCGGCCGGCCCAAGCGCAGGCGCACGAGCGCGCCGGCAACCGGGTTGCGCGCAGCATGGCGCAGGCTCGCCATGCCACGCTGGCGGAAGGCGGCGACCCAGGCATCGACGAGTTGCTCGGGGAGGCCGGCGGCGGCCGCGGCTTCGGCGCAGGTCCAATCATCGACGATAACGCGCTGGATGATCTGGCCGCGTTGCGCGGGGGTTCGAGCGGCAGCTTCGGCGGGGTTTTTCTTCATGTTTCGCCAACGCGCGAACATGCTCAAAATTCCCGCCTGCCCTAGGCTGCGAAATCGACAACCGTGCGCCCGCGCACCTCTCCCATCAGCATCCGCGGCGCGAGTTCCGGCAAGGCGGAAAGCGGCACGGTTTGCGTGATCCGTTCGAGGCGTTCGCGCGGCAAGTCGGCGGCCAGGCGCCGCCATGCTTCGATGCGTTCCTCGCGCGGGCACATGACCGAATCAATGCCCAGCAGGTTGACCCCACGCAGCAGAAACGGGATCACCGTCGCCGGTAGACCGCTGCCGCCGGCGAGCCCGCAAGCGGCCACGCTGGCGCGGTATTTGAGCTGGGTCAGTATCGTCGCCAGGGTATTGCCGCCGACGGCGTCGATGGCGCCGGCCCAGCGCTCGCTGTCGAGCGGCCGCGTCGGCGGTGCCGAAAGGGCGGCGCGCTCGATCAGATCGTCGGCGCCGAGCCCGGTCAGGTAGTCGCGCTGCTCGGGCCGGCCGGTCGCGGCGACGACACGATGACCGAGCGCCGAGAGCAGCGCCACCGCGACGCTGCCGACGCCGCCCGCCGCGCCGGTGACCAGGACCTCGCCCTCGCCGGGGCGCAGCCCGTGCCGCTCCAGCGCCATCAGCGCCAACATCGCGGTCAGCCCGGCGGTGCCGATCGCCATCGCCTGGGCGGCGCCCAGCCCCTCGGGCCGGCGAACCAGCCAGGCGGCCTGGACCCGGGCCCTCTCGGCATAGCCGCCCCAATGCGTCTCGCCGACCCGCCAGCCGGTCAGGACGACCGGGTCGCCGGGCTGGAACTCGGGCGCATCCGAGCACTCGACGGTGCCGGCGAAATCGATGCCGGGAATATGCGGATAGCTCCGCACCAACCGGCCCAATCCCTGCAGCACCATCGCGTCCTTGTAATTGAGGGTTGAATATTCGACCGTGACGGTAACCTCGCCCGCCGGCAACCGCGCTCCGTCAACCGCCTCGAGGCGCGCGACGACCTTGCCGCCTTCCTCGTGCAACACCAGAGCCCGAAAATCCCCCATGCCGCCCCTCCTATCCGCCGCCGCGCAACAGTGCGTGAATCAATATCAAAGGCTGTCATTCCGGGGTCGGGCGCAGCCCGCGAACCCGGAACCCATGAACATCGGAGCGCAGATATATTGGAACTGCCAGTGTTTCTTGGGTTTGCGCGCTCGGCGCTTCGGGCCGCCCCCCGAAATGACTCAGCCCCGCAACGGCTCCAAGATGCTGACGAAATTGGCGACCGCCGCACCACCCATGTTCATAA
>Ga0210390_10005124_pt1 | contig 11004 bp, 9 predicted proteins | sample IncBWH11OmetaG_FD_161050 | JGI IMG/M metagenome (GOLD analysis project Ga0210390, IMG submission 161050) | Forest soil microbial communities from Barre Woods Harvard Forest LTER site, Petersham, Massachusetts, United States - Inc-BW-H-11-O ... | reverse complement strand
CCACCGCGTAACCCCCCACCGCGTAACCCCTACCGCGGCTCCTGCCCCTCCGGTGACCCCCACCGCGGCTCCTGCCCCTCCGGTGAACCCCACCGCGGCCCCTCCCCTTCCGGTGATCCCCACCGCGGCCCCTCCCTCTCCGGCCGCTGGTGACGGGGGCACCGTCAAGAACCCGCAGCCCGTGACCGCGTGATCCCGGCAGTCACATCATCCTCTAGTTTTGTCTTTGCATACCCAGTGACCATTTCGCCGGTAGATATATACCGAAATATCCGACATGTTCTGGTCACAGGGTGTGTTAAGTCGGCGCGGCGCGGTCCCCTGGGGCTCTGGCGCATACTTCCCCGGATAGCAAACCCTACCCAGGCGTTGTTTTCGATACCGCTGAAGATTGAACCGGTCATGACCGGTTCAATCTTCAGCAGTATGTTCTATCGCGCTCTCGGCGCAGGAGTGAGAGCACCGGACCGGCGACCACGACGTCGTTATCGGCAAGAGAAGTAGGCAGCGCCGTTGCCAGCGGGGCTGAAGTTGCCCGCGGGGCAAGGACCGACCCGGTGCTCGGCCTAGAAATCAGCGTGTTGGTTATCCTCGTGCGAGCTAAGTCAAGCGCGGCGCGCTCCCATCCGCCTGACGCCACCCGCGTAGCACCCCGCGTCGCGTCGCGACGCGGGGTGCTACGCAAATCCCAGGCGACGTCGACCGATTCCGAAACAGCCCCGCCGGATGTCCGAAGCGGGGAGGCGTTAGGCCGGGATTGGGAGGGGAGCCGCGACCGGGGTCGGGACGGCGCGCGGGTGGACCTGAAGCACGTGCGTGCCGGTAAGGCGGTCGATGTCGATCGCGCCTGGCCCGATGTTGTCGCAGCCAGGAACCTGCGACGCGCCGAAATGGCCGCCGCGCGCCCACTTGCCCCGGCTGCGCTCCGCGCCGTCGCGGATCCGGTTCGCGCTCGCGGCGCGGTACGCGGCCGGCTGACCCGCCGGCCAGCGCCGTGACACGTTCCACGAGTCTAGCCAGCTCACGATCGCCCCGAGGCCGGCCAGCGGACCGCCGGTGAACGGGTCGGCTGGATGCCACAGGACGCCGATCTGCACGCAGACCCGGCCTTCGGTGTTGACGTTCCCCGGTGCGGCGGGCACCTGCTTAGGACCCCAGTCCAGCCGCTCGGGCGCGCCGAGCGCCTGGCCCGCCCGCAGGATCGAGATCAGCTGAACGATGTCGCCGCTCACCGGGTCCCAGACCAGATGAGGCGGCCGCCGTTCGCTGACCAGTCGCTGCGCGGCCGACTGAATGGACACAGCGCACGGCGCGGTCCCCAGCGTCAGCCAGATCGCGCGCGGCGCACCCCCCTTGAGTTGCCCCCCGTCGGTTTCCGCCCGGATGCGCCTTGCTCCCGGCATCCATGCGTATGGCACAGGCTTCCCTCCCAGATAAGGGGTCTAGACCTCGCGGACCCGACTTCTCTCACCTGCTTACGCCCCTAGCTGCGATTAGTCCAGAGGGGGAGCGCGGAATCCACGAGGAAGCTATCCGGAATCCCGGCGAAATCGATGTCATCGATCCAGTCCGGCGCGCCGCCGTATTGGCGCGAACTGACGCGCGGGCACCGGGAAAGCCCGGTTGGTTTCAGCCCACAGAAGGAAGAGAGAGGCCCGGCGCCCCGCTTTCGCCGGGCCTCATAATGAGAGACGGCTATCAAGGCCACCCGGTTCACCGGCCGCTGGCCACGTTTGCGGATCTGTTACCAATGGCTGCGCCAGGGCCGGTAACGAATTGAAGGCCGCCCCGGAGGGAGCCGTTCAGGCCGCGGCCGGGGCCAGCGACGTGACGAGTTCGGCGATCCGAGCCGCGGTGGCCTCGTCGGGGACGCCGACCGGCATCCGGGCGGCCATCGAGTCGAAACCGCGAGCCCGCAGCGCCTCCTTGACCCGGCCGATGCTCGCCCCGATCGAGGCGATCGCGGTCACCTCCGCTTGATACCGCGCCGCCTCTTGCGCCGACCCGGATGAAATCGCCGCGGCGAGCGCGCTGAATACCTCGGGGTACGCCGAAGCGCGGCCGGAGATAATTCCCGCACCGCCGTCGCGCAGAGTGGCCGCCAGGTCGGTGTCGTCGCCGGAAAAGATCTTCACCCCGGGGCACGCCGCCGCGCACGCCGCCACATTCCGCGCGGCAGCGCCGCTGAACTTGGCGCCTGCCAGTCCGACCGCTTCCGCGAGTGAGGCGAATTGCTCCGGCGGGACGGTCACCGCCGTCCGTTCGGGAAAAACATAGGAATAAAGCCCGGCGGTCGGAGCGGCCTGTCGGATCCTGTCGTAATAAGCCGTTACTTCGTCGCGCCGCGGCGCAAGGTAAAAGGGCGTGATCGCCGCGATCCTGGTGGCGCCTAGGCCCACGGCCGAGACCGCGAGCCGGGCGGCCCGGCGGGAGTCGGGCGCGCCGATGTGGACGATCACCCGGTCCGGGCCGACCGCGTCCAGCCCGGCCTCGATAAGAGCCAGCCGCTCGCGGTCGTCCAGAGCCGGGAACTCTCCGGTGGTGCCGGCCACGAACAGGCCGTCGACGACGCCGGCGAGGAACCGGTACAGCCGGCGAGCCGCCCTGGTATCCACGTCGCCATCCGCGGTGAACGGCGTCGGCACCGCGGCTAGTACGACGTCTGCCACCGTCAGCGAGCCGGCGCAGACTTGTAGAACCGGGTCGAGGCCGGGCGCCACAGCAAGAACAGGGAGGCCAGGCCCACCAGCCAGATGAGCAGCACGATGACGGTGGACGCGATGAGCGTGGCCGCGCCGCGGGTGTCGCCGATGCTCTGGTACGTGTAGAACGTCCACAGCGCGAAGAGCACCGACGCGGTGATCCGGGCCCAGTTCCTGCCGCCCGAGTTCGTCCGGGCCATCCACAGCCACAGGCCGATCGAGACCAGCCCGACGATGATGATAGTGACGATCGAGACGGTCACGTAGGAGTGGATCTGGCTCAGCGAGAGCTGCTTCGACTTCGGCTGCGTCTTGTTCCACGAGATGAGCGCGTTGATCAGCGAGTTCCGCTCGCTCACCGTGACGATCACCCCGAAGAGGAGGAACACCGTGCTGATGGCGGCGCCGACGAGCATGAGCCTGACCGCCCAACGCACGGTCTCGGGCGCGTCGGGCTCGCCGACGGTGCCCTTGCCGGTCGCGGCGCGGACCGGAAGCTTCTCTGCGAAAGACTTGAACATGTGTGCCCCAACGTAACGGACTGACGGTCGAAGCATAGTGGCCAACCGACCGAGTCTGTGCACGCGCTAGCGATGCCCCAATGTGACCCAACTTCTTAGTATTGCCGGGAACCTCGTTTCGTAGCACCTTGCGCGATATCATTCACAGGTCATTAACGCTCGCAAGCGCGAATGCGCGTGCAGACGGTCTGTGCATGAGCTCTGGGTGGTGAGGAAGTGCAGGTGAGGGGGGAGCACCGGCCCTATCGTGGGCCCGGAAGGGGTTCGCCGTGACTCTGGGGTCGCCTGGGGGCGCAGCCCCGGCAGGCGGGCCTACCGTGCTGAGGATACTGCTCGGCGCACAACTTCGACGGCTGCGGGACGCCGCGGGCATCTCGCGTGAGGACGCCGGCTATCACATCCGGGCCTCCGGCTCCAAGATCAGCCGGATGGAGCTTGGCCGGGTGTCGTTCAAGGAACGCGACGTCACCGACCTGCTCGAGCTCTACGGCGTCGGGGACCCTTCTGAGCGCGAGAAACTGGTTCAGCTCACTCACGAGGCCAATGCGCCCGCGTGGTGGCAGAGGTACCAGGACGTCGTTCCCGACTGGTTCGCCGTGTACGTGGGTCTCGAGGAAGCCGCGCAGCTCATCCGCTACTACGAGGTACAGTTCGTGCCCGGCCTGCTGCAGACCGAGGACTACGCGCGCGCCGTCGTGCAGCAGGGATCGCCAGGCCTGGATCCCGCGGAAGTGGAGCGGCGCGTCGCGGTCCGGATGGGCCGGCAGAATGTGCTCGCCAAGGACGACCCGCCCCGGTTGTGGGCGATCGTGGACGAAGCGGCGCTGCGCCGCCCGATGGGCGGCCGCGAGGTGCTGAGCGCGCAGATCGAACGGCTGATGGACGCGGTCGGCGAGCCCTCCATCACGCTGCAGATCCTGCCGTTCCGTTACGGCGGGCACGCGGCGGACGGCGGCTCGTTCACGATCATGCGGTTCCCCGAGGCGGACCTGCCGGACATGGTCTACATGGAGTACCTCACCGGCGCGCTGTACCTGGACAAGCCGGACGAGGTCGAACGGTACGCTGCGGTGATGGAGCGGCTGTCTGTGGCGGGTACCCCACCGGAGAAGACGAGGGAGATGCTCGCCGCCATTTTGAAGGAGATCTGAACGCGGGTGGCAGGCAAGGGCGACGTCTACAACGGAATGCCCGCCGGCGAGCTGAAGGACGTCCAGTGGCGCCGCGCCGGCGGCGGCGGCACCGGCGAGGGTGTCGAGATGGCGAGGCTGCCCGGTGGGCAGATCGCGGTCAGGAACTCCGCGGACCCGGATGGCCCGGCGTTGATTTACACGCGGGCGGAGATCGAGGCGCTGATCGGCGGCGCGCAGGACGGGGATTTCGACGCGCTTCTTGCCTGACGAGACCGCGGTACCGGCGGTCTCAAATGCACAACCGCTATCCCGAACGGCGCGGCGGCTCCTGACGTGGGAGATCGTGTCTGTATTCGCCGTGTCCCTCGGGGCCAGCGGGGTGTACGCCTTCGTCTCTTACATCGGTTCGCTGACCGCGCACCAGTCGCTCAGTTCCCAGCAGGTCATCCTCAACGGCAATCCGGCGCCAGGCCGCCCGCTGCTCGCCCTGTTCCTGCAGCTGGTATCCATCGCCAGCGCGGCCGCACCGGTGCTGCTCGTGTTCTATTTGCTGGCCAGGAACGGCGAGGGCCCGTCGACGATCGGCGTGGACTTTTCGCAGCCGCGCCGCGACCTGCTGCGCGGCGCCGCGCTGGCGGCGCTGATCGGCGGCAGCGGGCTCGGCCTGTACCTGATCGCTTACAAGTCCGGCATCGCGCTGAACGTCGTCGCGGAGAACCTGCCGGACGTCTGGTGGCGGATCCCGGTGCTGCTGCTGTCCGCGCTGCAGAACGGGGCCCTCGAAGAGGTCCTGGTCCTCGGGTACCTGCTGACCAGGCTCAGACAGCTCGACGTGAGCCCGGCCCGCGCCGTCGCGATCAGCGCGGCGCTGCGCGGGTCGTACCACCTGTACCAGGGGCTTGGCGGGTTCGCCGGCAACGCGATCATGGGCGTCATCTTCGGGGTACTGTTCCTGCGCTGGCGGCGCGCAGGCCCGATGCTCATCGCGCACACGCTGATCGACGCGGTGGCGTTCGTCGGGTACGCGCTGCTGGTCGGCCACGTCTCGTGGCTGCCCTGACCCCTGCCCTGACCCCTGCCCTGACCGCTGACCTGACGGCTAGCCCGACGGCTGGCCCGACCGCGCTCAGGCGTTCCCTGTTACCAGCGCGGCCAGTGAGGCCGCGTCCGGCCGGGAGTCCCCGGACCGCCAGGCGACGTGCAGGTCGGGGCGGACCAGGATCAGCCGGTGCCCGGCGTACACGGCCTGCGCCGTCGCCGAGGTCACCTCGACCAGCTCGAGCGGCGCGCCGAACCGGATGAAAGCGGCGGCGATCTCCCGCACGTACCACTGCGCCCCGTCGTCCGATGAGACCGGCAGCAGCAGCAGCGTGAACCCGTTGCCCAGCTTGTCGTGCAGCGGGGTGCCGTCGTCCAGCCAGATGTGCGGCAGCCGGGCGCCCGGCCAGGTCGTGGGGGCGTACCGGTAGCCGGCCGGGTCCGGGTCGCCGCCCGACGGGGTGCCCGAGCCGGTCGCGATCACCGGTGATCCCGTGTACCGGAAGCCGCGCTCGATCCCCGGCAGGTCGGTGTGCCAGTGCTCCGCGGCGGCCGCCTGGGTGAGCAGGAGCCGGCTGCGCACGCCGGCGGGCGTGTCGTCGAGGATGTCGGCCCGGTACTCGGACCGCCACCGGCGTTCGGCCTCGGCGGCGGCGAGCAGCGCCGTGATCGCCTGCGCCGCCACCGGGCGGCGCTCCGCCTCGTAGGAGCGGAGCAGGGCCGGACCGCCCCAGCCGTGCAGCGTGCCCGCGAGCTTCCAGGCCAGGTCGGCGACGTCAGCGATGGCGATACTGAGGCCGAGGCCGCCGGGAGTGCTCGCCGGGTGAGCCGCGTCGCCGGCGAGGAAGACCCGGTCACCGGGTCCGGGCCCGGCTCCGCCGGACCCGGAGACCACGTGCCCGCCCCCGAACCCGCCCCCGAACCCCCCGAACCCGCCGGCGTTGCCCAAACCGCCCGCCGGACCGCCGCTGTACCGGTCGGCGAGCAGCAGGTGCTGCGCCCACTCGCTTTCGTGCAGGATCTTGTAGCTGCCCGGCTGGACCGCCTGGCCGGTCACCGCCTCGAACAGCGCCGCCATCGGCGGCCCGCCCAGCGGCGCGTGCAGCGCGAAATGCTGGATGTCGTCCTGCACGAGGAGCGCGCACGGGTGCTCGCCGACGACCTCGTACTGGATGGCCCGGCCAGCCGGCAGCCGTTCGTACAGGTCAGGGCAGTAGATGAGCGCCTGCCGCACCGGCTGCCCGGTTTCACCGCTCGTTTGCAGGCCGAGCGTCCTGCGGACGGTGCTGTCCGCGCCGTCGCAGCCGACCAGGTAGTCCGCGCGGAACGTGCGGAGCCGGCTGCCGGTCTGCACCGTCGCCGTGACCCCGCCCGCGGTCAGCGCGAAGTCGATCAGCTCGGCGCCGAACCGGATCTGCACCCCGGGTGTCGCCTCGGCGACCTCGCGCAGCAGCGGTTCCAGGGTGTACTGCGACAGCACCACATGCGGTTCGAGCGGCATTGTCCCGTCGTTGACCTCGAACCCGGCCGCGAGCACCTCGGCCACCTGCGGATAGCGGTGCCGTACCAGCGGCGTGTCCAGTGACCCGGCGCAGATCAGCACGTCGAGCGGCGCTTCGGCCGGCAGCCCGGCTTCGCGCAGCCGCCCGGAGACGCCCAGCCTCCTGAAGATCTCCATGGCGCGCGCGCCGCAGCGCTGCCCGCCCGGCACCCGGGCGGGCGCCGGCCTGGCGTCCACGACCTCGCATCGGACACCGAGCTGCCCGAGGCTGATCGCGAGCGTCAGGCCGGCCGGACCGCCGCCAGCGATCAGCACCGGAATGTCAGAGCCGGTCCCAGCTACCAGATTCGGACCCGCCTTTCTCATGCAGATGGCTTGACGCTCTACTGAAGGTGTCGTTATCGTGACCCGAAAATCACATTATGATTTAGTGAGAAAACGACCCTCATTGGCCACTGATTCAGCTGTGACAGCACCGCAACCTCCCGGGCCCCCTGGGCCGAACGGACCGGCGGGGCCGGCCCATCCGTCCGTGCCGCCCCAGCCGTCCGATGCGGCCGTTCCCCAGCCGTCCGGCGCCGCCGTTCCCCAGTCAGCCGGTGCCGCCGTTCCCCCGTCAGCCGGTGCCGAAGGCGCTCGCCGGGTGCTGGCGGTGCTTGAGGCTTTCTCGCCGCAGCGCCACACGCTTACCGCGCGGGATCTGGCCGAGTCCACCGGCATTCCATTGCCCAGCATGTACCGTTATATCGCGCTTTTGCGCGAGACGGGGCTGCTTGTCGGCGATGAGCGGGGCGCTTACCATCTGTCGGCGCGACTGGTCTCGCTCGCCAGGGCCGCGGAGGCGGCCGAGTCCATCATCGAAATCGCCGATCCGGTGATGCGCGCGCTGATGTCGGAGTGCGGTGAAACGGTCATCCTGGTCCGGCTCATCGGCCGTGCTCCCGTCTGCGTGCACCGCGTCGAGTCCGCGCATCACCTCCGCGCCACGTTCGAGCCCGGTCAGCCGCTGCCGCTGGAGCGCGGCGCGAGCGGCCGCGTGCTGCTCGCCGGGCTGACCCCGCAGCTTCGGCAGGAGTACCTGTCGCCGCTGGCCGCGATGAACCCGATGGCCGCCGCCAGGCTCGAGGAGTCCGTGGCCGAGGCAGCCGAGCGCGGCTGGGCCGTCTCCGAGGAAGAGATCGACCGCGGCGTGTGGGCCGCGTCCGCCATGGTGACCGACGGGCGTTCGACCCTCGCGGCGCTAACCGTGCCGTCTCCGCTGGTCCGCGCGCCCGCCGAACTGCAGGACAAGCTGCTCGGCCAGGTCCGCGCCGCCGCGCAGGAGCTCAGCGAACGGCTCCGGGTCGTGCAGCGCGGCTAGCTCGCCCGGGCCGGCACTGCCCGGTGACACGCTTTTCACCTACCGTTATCCTGACGGGCATGCCGGATTGGAATCGTTCGACCGAAATCTTCCAGAACGACCCCGCCTCATCTTCGGTGTCCGAACTGCGTCAGGCGATGGCCGACGGCGCCCTCACCGCGACGGCCCTGACCCGGTACTGCCTGGACCGCGTCGAGGCGCTCAACCCGGCGCTGCACGCGGTGATCGCCGTGAGCCCGGACGCGCTGGCGCAAGCGGCGGCCAGCGATCAGGCGCTCGCCGCCGGCGCGCCGCGCGGTCCGCTCGAGGGCATTCCGGTGCTCGTCAAGGACAACGTCCAAGTGGCGGGCCTGCCGACGACGGCCGGCTCGCCCGCGCTGCTGCCCGCCCGGTCCGCCGACGCGTTCATCGTCTCCAGGCTGCGCGCCGCGGGCGCGGTGATCCTGGCGAAGGCGAACCTTTCAGAGTGGGCGAATTTCCGTTCCACCCACTCAAGCAGCGGCTGGTCCGCGGTCGGCGGCCAGACCGCGAACCCGTACGCGCTCGACCGCAGCCCCTCGGGCTCGAGTTCGGGGTCGGCGGCCGGCGTGGCCGCCGGCTTGGCGCCGCTCGCCGTCGGCACCGAGACCGACGGCTCGATCGTCTCCCCGGCCAGCGCCTGCGGCGTGGTGGGCATGAAGCCGACCGCGGGCCTGGTCAGCCGTACCGGCATCGTCCCGCTGTCGCCGGTGCAGGACACCGCGGGCCCGATGGCGAGGTCTGTCGCGGACGCCGCGGCGATGCTGTCAGTGCTGGCCGCCGCCGACCCGCTGGATCCGGCTCCGCAGGGATCGCGGCCTCCTCTTGACTACACCCAGTTCCTCGATCCGCTGGCCCTCGAGGGTGCCAGGATCGGCGTCTGGCGGGCGGCTTCCGCGGAGGCGGACGCGGCGACGGCGGCGTTGCTCGAGGTGGCCGTCGAGCGACTGCACGCGCTGGGCGCGAAGGTCACCGACCCGGTCGACCTGCCCGATGTCGACAAGATCACACGACCGGAGTTCGGCGCGCTTGAATACGAGTTCAAGTACGGCATCAACGCCTACCTCAAGCACCTAACCGGCGTCCCGCGCTCGCTCGCCGAGTTGATCGAGTTCAACGAGTGCAACGCCGGCCTGGTGCTATCCAGGTTCGGGCAGGAGATCTTCCATACGGCGGAGGCGACAAGCGGCGACCTGGCCGACCCTGCCTACCTAGAATTGCGCGCCGCCGCGAGCGGACTGGCGGCGTGCGCGCTGCAGACGCCGGTGGCGGAGCACCGGTTGGACGCCATCGTCTCGCTGACCACGAGCCCGGCCTGGCTCACCGACTACGTGCTAGGCGACCACCACGTCTTCGGCAGCTCGCGCCCCGCGGCGGTGGCCGGCTGGCCGGCCATTAGCGTGCCGTTCGGCTACGTGTGCGGCCTCCCGGTAGGCCTGACGTTCGTGGGCCCACAGTGGTCAGAGCCGCGCCTACTCGCCCTGGCCCACGCCTTCGAACAGGCCACCCCCGCCCGCCGCCCGCCAACTCTCCCCCCCCACGCTCCCCTCCCCACCCCGCTAACCCCGCCAGCCCGCTCGCGATCCGCAGGGCCGCCCCCAAACGCGCGATAACCTGGCGATTATGGATGCATGGCGTGCTGCTGAGGTTCCGGTCCTGCCGGGCCGCGGGATTGAGCCGCGGCTGCGGGACACGGCGACGGGTAAGTTGACGGTCGCGGCTACTGGGCACACGGCATCGCTGTACGCCTGCGGTATCACCCCGTACGACGCCACGCACATGGGCCACGCTGCGACGTTCCTGGCTTGGGACCTGCTAATTCGCGCCTGGCTCGACGCCGGGCACGACGTGATCTACACCCAGAACGTCACCGACGTCGACGACCCGCTCCTCGAGCGAGCCGAGCGCGATCACGAGGACTGGCGAGAGCTGGCCGTGCGCGAGACGGAGCTTTACCGCCGCGACATGGAGGCACTGCGGGTGCTGCCTCCCACGCACCTGATCGGCGCCGTCGAGGCGCTGCCCGTCATCGAAAGGTTCGCCGAGCGCCTCGCCGCCCGCGGCGCGCTGTACGACCTGGACGGCGACGTCTATTTCGCCCGCGGCGCCGACGCGCTGTTCGGTTCCCTCGTGGGTCCGGACACGGCGTCCGGCCTGTCGGTGGCGCAGATGTCCGAGCTGTCGGCCGAGCGCGGCGGCGACCCCGACCGCCCGGGAAAGAAGGACCCGCTCGACTCCCTGGTCTGGCGCGCCGAACGCCCCGGGGAACCTGCCTGGGGTTCCCGCTTCGGCCCCGGTCGCCCAGGCTGGCACGTGGAGTGCGCCGCGATCGCGTCCGAATACCTCGGCGTCGCCTTCGACGTGCAGGCCGGCGGCAGGGATCTGGTGTTCCCGCACCACGAGCTCAGCGCCTCACATGCCCGGGTGGCCAGCGGTTCGCAGTCTCCCCGTGACCATGTCTTCGCCCGGCTGTACGCGCACTCCGGCATGGTTGCCTACCAGGGCGCCAAAATGTCCAAGTCGCTAGGCAACCTGGTCTTCGTCAGCCGCCTGCGCGAGTCCGGCGTCGACCCGATGGCCATCCGCCTGGCCGTGCTAGCGCACCACTACCGCTCCGACTGGGAGTGGACCCCCGCAGTTCTGACCGATGCCCAGACCCGCCTCTCCCGCTGGCGCACCGCCACCACCCCGGACCCTGCCACCCCCGACCCTGCCGCCCCCGACCCTGCCG